>ERZ773072.1677-NODE-1677-length-10797-cov-5.683113_pt1 | contig 10797 bp, 10 predicted proteins | sample MGYA00580617_ERZ773072 | MGnify/ENA primary metagenome ERZ773072 (study PRJEB29015, sample SAMEA2737970) | human oral metagenome | biome: human oral; feature: human-associated habitat; material: dental | place: China | collected 2122 ... | reverse complement strand
ACAGGTCATATTCTTGAAACAGATCCTCGGTCATGAGCACTCCTTCGGGCGCCTGGATTCAAGGACAACGCGATTTTCCGACGTCATCGTTTCCACTCCATTGCGCACAATTGCAATCTTGTTTTCTCCTACATTGCGGAACACCGCATCGCATTCGGGGCCCATCCAGGAGACCTCCTCATAATCATTTCGTTCGATCTGCTCATCCTTCGCCCGCAGTTCTTTTGGATTCAACTCGCGTCGCCAATATCGGCGCACTGATTCGTCGCAGTTGTCTGCACTGTCGGGATAGGTGTACCCATCTATTTGGAGCAGGTTGTCGTCGACCCAAAAGAGCGACTTGAGACCAAACGACCTGCTTCCAGAAATTTCAGTGCTCTCGCGCAACTCGCCAGGAATTGCAACGGAGTTCCAGCGCTGCTTCATGGATACGAGATCAATCACATGCACGACGCTCTTCGGACTGCATGCTCCGGCAGAGCTGTACCCTTCCGCCGCGAGCGAGAGCCCATCGGGAGCGATCGCGAACTTGTTTATTATTCCATCGACTTGGGCACTGGCCAAGGGTTTGCCCGTCATGGAGAATTTCACGATGACCCTTCCACCTCCACGCGCAAAGGCCATCTCGGATGGGTATCCGATCCAGAATGCATCCGGGCCCGCCGCCACAAGCATCGGCGGCTCTGCGTATTTAATTTGACCCGAGATACGAGTTGCCGGAATTTGCAAGTCAACGACCTTGGTCACCTGCATCTTTTCGTCAAATATTTTCAAATGTGTCTTGTACCCGCCCGGGATATATTGCACACAGAGCAGGGTTATTTCATCACCTCTCGGCGCGACACTGTTGCACCCGGCATCGACGCTCATAGAAGGCCCCTCCCCAGATTCATTAACGATTCTCAACCTACCCACGTCCTCCGGCGCATAGGACCAGGAATGGGCCATCAAGAATGCCACCTTTTTCTTGGGCAACGGGACGACCTGCACACCTTGGAGATCGCTCTCAACGGAATCCACGATCTGCGGAACCCCGTTCGGCCAGATAGTCAGGTTGTTGCTGTCATTGACGGTTACGGCGAAGGGCGCGGCAGCATATGTGGCCCCCGATGTCGATGTTTCTCGTTCTTTGCCATGGGTACACCCGACAATAAGGGCAGCCCCGACAAGACTCACGATGAGACACAAAAAGCGTTTCGCCATCATGATTGCAATCTCCTCCGGCTATTCATCCACTCGGGGCATCTCACTCCCCCTCCCTTGGTTCTCTCGCCGTCAGCGAGTGCACCCACACGGCCAGGAGGCCGACTGCGACCGCGGGCGCCACCCACCACTCGCGCAGCCGCAGAACCACTCCGCGCTGCTCCGCCACCGGCCCGTCCCCTCGGGTGGTTTGGGACTGTTTTCCGTGCGCGGCAGCGTCAGCGACGGTGGCCCCGTCGGCGTCTCCTGGGCGTGGGGTGTGATGCCGGTGCGCCTGTTCCTGTGTGCCCGGTTCGGTTTCTGGTTTCTCCAGAAGATCGAGCTGGGCGGCCTGCCTGGTTGCCTCGGGTCGGTATTCGATGGCACCGTCGTGCGGCTGGCGCTGTTGGTGCCGGTGTGCGTCTGGTTGCTGGGCCTGTGACCTCATCGCCACCTCCTGCGGTTCGCCCACCAGACCCGGATGCCCGCCTCGGTACTCCCCTGGGGCGATCACCGGGAGCTCCGCATCGAGCGCGGCCAGTGGTTCCGCGAGCTCCAGCACCCGCGAGTCGTCGGGAACCCGCCCCAGCAAGTCGAAAACAGTCATGACCAACCTCCACCGGTACCTGACGGACGAAACGAGGTCCGCAGAACCCCACGAACGGGAGGTCTTCTTCGCGATCACCCGGTTTTGCAGCACTCAAGCCGGTTTTCGCCCCTTCGGAGGCGATTTTCGGGATTGAGTGCTGCAGAACCGTGAAACACCGCGTCACCGAGGAGCACTACGATCACCAGAGCGGCCTGGATCGCTCCACCGCACTTTCCTGGAACACGCCGATCAGGGCTTCGGGATCCGGCTCCCCGGTTCCGTATCCGGGTCGTAGGTATCCGGATCGAAGTAGTCCTCCCAACCGCAGACCCTCGGGGTCATTGCGCGGGCCACCCGGCCCTCACCCCGATGACAGGTGCAGGCGGCCCCGGGCGGGGTTCGGCCGGGCGGCACGGCCGAACCCCCTCGTTCAATTGCACGTACCCCACTGGCAGCTGTGGCGACTCACGGGGATGTTGTGTGCGATGGCCTCGTTGCAGGCGGGGCACCGCCCGTAGGTGTTGTTGACCTTGTCCTGGCAGGCACATGCCATGATGTTCTCCTTTCCTCGGTTGACATGCGGATCTGTCGGACGAGATCAGCTCAACAGCTTGCGCGGCTCCTGCGGGACCGCGTGCTTGCGTCCCCGGTCCTTGTCAAGCTCCGGAGGGAAGGACGTGACCGACCCCGGGAAGTCGTCAGGCAGCGCGCGAAGGCGTTCAAAGGGCCACCAGAACAACCTGACGGTCGTGGTGGTGGAGGTGCTGGGATCCCCAGCCGAGCGGATCAGTCCCGACGACCTCCACCCTTGATTCCACGGCTCTCAGACGTCGGGCTTCTTCCGGGTGAGCACCCAGCGAACGTAGAGGGGAACCACATAGAGCAGCAGCGCGAGGATAGCCAGTCCGCCCGGGGAGAACACATCGCCCGGTGAGAGCCATCCGTTCGGGGAAGAGGTGCCGAAAGCACCCCCGGGGCAGATGAACCCTGCGGAGCAGGACCCCATCCAGATGTTCTGGAAAATGTATTGGACCGGGCTGAACCACTGACCGACGATGTGCAAGAAAGCGGCCGCACCCATGATCACAGCCGGCACCCAGGTTCTGTAACCCTTCAGGTTGAGCGCGGGCCAGACCAGGATGATCTCGACCACCGCCACCAATGCCCACCACGAGGCGGTGCTGAGCCACACCTGCCAAGAATCCATCCGACTTGCAAGGAAAGCAGTCGAGGCAAGCACGACGAGGGGCGGGAGAGCGGTGAACTGGAGCATGGCCTCGCGTCTCTTCGCGACACCGTCCGGGACGGGTTCATCTCCGCGACGGGTGTACATCACGACGATGACGTACCCGATCGTCGCGATCAAGCCGACAACAGCAGGCCACTCACGGGGGTGGTCATCCAGGAGCGTCAACCCCATGGCCCGGAGCGGGGACCAGCCGTCCCGGGACGCGAACGCCCACGGCGAGCTGACGACACCGAGGGTCATGCAGATGAATTGGAGCGTGCTCACCACCTCGGGCACGAAACCGACGCGCCCGGCAGCAGCCGCACACACGATCAACGTAATCAGAAGTGCCACCACATAGACCGACCCGGACCACCAGAAACCCGGATCCTCCGAGAGGTAGTCCTGAAGTGAATTCCCCAGTTGCAGTGTGTACCACAGTTGCCACAGTCCAGCGATTGCGAGAAACGACAGGACCAGTTTCAAGAGGTTCGAGATGCGACGTTTTTGTCCCTGCTCACGTTCGTCCTCACGTTCCTCGGTTTCCTTGTATTGCATCTCCTCCATCGCGACCTCCTCCTCGCGTAGTTTTTTCTCCTTGTCAATGGTTTTCCCGGCCTTGATCTTGTCTGCCCGCATCACCCGGGAATCGGTGGCGATCCGTTCCACCAGGGGGGCCACGTTTGACCTCTGGGTCCCCACCGGACAGCCATTCCTTCGCCTGCGCACAACCCCACCGATACCTGAGAGGTCGGGTCAGCAGGCCTTCCGCGAGGTTGCGGATGCGCTTGTCCTCCAGATTGTCCGGCGGAATCTCCTCGGTGGCAAGAAGGTCACGCAGGCACTTTCCGGAGCGGCAGCCCGCCAGCAAGCCGTCGAACGGGTAACACTCGGCGACGATGATCCCGAACGTCCACCCGTCGCTCTCGGACCGCGACGACGGGCCGCGCAAACGCCGCGGTGCCCTTCGCGGCCCCTGCTGCCGTACCGGAACTTGCTCATCTCTCCTCCTGGGATGTGGCTTCTCCTCCCACGAGTTTGGCCCAGATCTCCCTGTCACGCCGTGCATGCTGGGAAAAACGATGAATTTCACGGTTCGCGACGACGAGGCCCCGCAGCCAGGAGCTCCGCCAGGAAGGGGCGTTCCGGGTCGTGTTCGTCGCCGGGCACCGGGGTGAAGGAGTTGGCGAGGCGACGGCGTTCCGCCACCTGGTGCAGAAATTCCTCCGGGATGGCGGGTTCCTCCTCGTCCAGCAGGTCGCCCGCCGCCAGGGCGAGCTCCTCCCGGACGGGCGGCGACGGCAGGGTTTCGCCCGCCTTGGTGCGGGCCACGTCGGCCGCCTCGGGGGCGTCGCCGCAGGTGGCCAGGTAGGCCTCGGTGGCGCTGGCGACCCCCGCTCTCGCCAGCGCCTCTTCCCTCTCGCCCAACTTTCGGATCTCGTCGTGCAGCCGGACAAGGGTGGCGCCCAGGGGAAACAACCAGCAGCGGGCCGCGTCGGTGCCGCCCAGCAGTCCGGCGAACTCGAAGGCCAACGCCCCGAGCTCGGCCCGCAACACATCCTCCGGGATGTCGGTGGGCCGGTGCCGCTCCAGCCAGCAGCCGAGAGCGTAGCGGCTCAACGGGTGCGGCCCCACCACGAGGGGGTCCCAGCCGGTGCGCGACCTGTTGGCCCGCAGGTCCTCGACGACGCGCGCCCCGGCGACGAACTCCACCCAGTCCGGGATCCCGGGACCCGAGAACCGGATCAGGGGGGCTAGCCCCAGGTCCTGCGGTGACCACGCGGCGAAACCGCCCGGCAGCTCCACCGCCGCCAGCTGGTCCGCCTTCACGTCCGCGAGGGGTTCGGGGGTGAGCAGGACGCCGTCGTCGTCGCGGGTGATGGTCACAGGAGTCAGGTCGCCGGGCCGTTCGGCCAGTGCCACCCCCAGCAGCTCCCGGCTGGCCGGGGCGGCCTCCCCGGCCGCCTGCGACATCCAGCCGTCGCCGGGTTCGACGCGCCCGGCCAGGGCTTTGAGGTGATCAAGCAGCTCCGGGTCGCCGAGGATGCGCCGGGCGCGGGGTTCGGTGAATCCGTCGGCCAGTTCGTCGAGACCGGCGGCCTCCGCCGGGGCGGGGCGGAACAGTTTCCGGAATAATTCGACGTCGGCGTCGAGGATGTTCTCGTCGGTCATGTCATGGTTCTCTCATTCGGGATGGTGGGTTCGGCAGCGCAGGACGCACGCGAACCGCGGGGGCTGGTGCCGTTGGCCGGGCACGAGCCTCGCGTAGCGGTCCTCGACGCTGTGCAGCATGTCGATCAGTTTGTCAGGGGTGAGGGTCTTGAACCGGTTGTCGGTCCGGCACCGGGAGTGCAGTTCATCGGTGTCCACCCGGTATCCGGGTTCGACGTTTTCCAGGCAGGCACCTGCCTTCTGGAGCAGTCGCCTGTAATGGGTGGGAAGACTGTTTCTCGGTCCGAAAACCGCGTCGAGCAGGTCGTTCATGTCGCTGGTTCTGGTGACGGCGGAATCGACGGGTGCGAGCGTCACGAACAGGTAGAGGCAGAGCAGGATCTTTCCCCTGCTGTGATTGATGTCGCCCGTGACCTTGCTCTGGCCGGTGGGCTTCGGGAAATGCTTGCGAAGGTCCGGGTCGGGCAGCGAGTGGTTCTGCTTCCGGGCCATCCGCACCCGCGCCAGGTCGGTTCGCCATTCCTCGAGGTCGTCTTGGAAGCTTTCCAGCAGCTTTTTGATGTGTTCGGGAGCCGGCATTTCCGGGACCGCGGCGGCCAGCAGCACCTGCACGGCCTCCACCTGGTCGGCGCTCAGGGAACCTTGCCCGCTGCGGCTTCCGAGCACCTCAAGGATCCGGGGCAGCAGGATCGCGGCCAGGGAGGGCAGCGAGGCAATGGCCTGATCCTCCGCGGAGGATCGCCGGCTCTCCATCAGGTGCCGCATGTCGGTCGCGGAGATGCCCTGCCATGCCCCCGAGGAATCCACCTCACCCAGAGAAACTTGGGAGACGTCTTTCTTCCGACCAACCCGACTGATTCCGATATTCTTTTTAACATCCCCCAGAATCTCTTTTCGCTTGTACGAGCAATCAGCTTTGAATTTCACCTCCTCGCACAGCCATAAAACGGCCCGGCCAGTACGTTCATATTCCTCGTCAAGACGTTTCAAGTGATTCTCTGCGACCTCCGCTGCCGCCTCCCCAAGGAGATATTTCTCGGCCTTCGGGACATTCTTTTTCTCGATGGATTCCAGGTAGTTTTCATAATTTTGCTCGACCGCTTTCTTGAGATCTTTCAGCTGTTCGGCGGTCACCGGCCGGGGTCGTTTCAGCTCCGTCACCTGCTCGTTCGGTAATTTCTGGGACTGCATCCCGGGACTCCTCTCGTCCCCCGCCATCCTAGGGACAACGGCCCCGGCCGTGGCCGGTTGGGCCGGATCAATACCGGCCCAACCGGCCACGGGTTCCCTACACGGGGAACGGACGGGGCGGCATGGGGGATCCCTGCGACCCCGCCGGCGTCTCCCCGGGTTCGTGGGGTGCCCTGACCAGGGGCGTCGACGACGGATCGCCGAGCGCCCTGGCGATGGCGTCGCGGCTGAATGCCTTCAGCGCGCCCTCCCGGGCGTCGACCTGCCGCTGGACCTGCTCGCGCTGCTCGCACAGCTTCTTGAACCTCTCGGCGCGGGTGGCGATGCGTTCGTGGATGGCGACGAGGTCGGCCTCCAGCGGGGCGAGTTCCTGCGACACCTTGCGGCGCTGCTTGTCGTGCTTGCGGAGCTGCCCGCGGGCCGGGTGGAAGATCTTGATCGCGGACAGGAAGACGCTGATCATGGACACGCAGTACAGGCCCAGCATCATCACGGTCGCGGGAATCTCGTCGTGGGTTTGGTTCCCGGCATCCCTGTCGGTTTGGGCGGTGCCGGTCTCCTCCGTGGACAGACCATAGCGCAGGCGGGCCCAGGCCAGCAGGATCCCCAGCGCCACCACCCCGACCAGCGCGAAGACGGCGTACCCTCTCTTGCCGCTGTTGAGGCAGATGGCGGCGGCGGTGGCGGCCTCCGCGGCGATGACCCCGAGCATGACCACGATCACCGTCGAAGTGTTCTGGTCCAGGTGGAAACCTTTGTTGATGACCGAGCGGGCCAGAGCGGCGTCCACCGAGCACCCGATTATCCCGACCGCATACATCACCCAGAAACCGAGCGGGACGTAGAGGCCCGGGTAGCGGTGCCGTGGAATCTTGGCGTCCGGGACGCCCGCGGTGTCGACGAAGGTTGATGACATTGTTTTCTCCTTGACTGCGATCCGGTGGGGTGTCAGTGCCTGGGCTGGGTGGGGACGGACGTCTCGTCCGGGCCGTCGTCCTTGTCGCGGTGCGGCTCCACAACGACTTCCTCCCGGGCGAGAGGCTGCGGCTGGTAGGGCACGACGCGGGTAGGGGTCAGGATGGGGGCAATCCCGACCGGCTGCTGATCCGGGACTGCGACCGTTTCCCCGGTCAGCTCCTCGTAGGCCGTGGCATAGCCCTGCTCGGCGACGGCCAGCCTCCCGCGCCTGTCCTGCACCAGGAAGGAGAGCCGGGTCTGCGCCAGCTTCGCCTGCTCGTGGAAATAGTCGAGCATCCCGACGGCATCCTCATGGGCCTGATCGACCCGCCGGCGCAGCTCGTCCATCTCCTCGTGGATGAGGCGGTCCATGAGGTCCGGCACCAGGCCGTCCAGGCCGCCCCGCTCGGCGTGTTCCTGGATGAGCTGCTGGTAGCGCGCCTCCTGGCCGGACTGGTCGGGAAGCTCCCAGGCCGCCCGGTTCGGGCCGTAGGAGCTCCACTCGGGGAGACGGACGAAGAAGTCGGTTTCGACCTGCGCGTCGGCGAGGTTCACCCGCGTCGGTTCGGGCAGGGCGCGTTCGTGGAAGCGGGGCGGTTCGGGTCGGCGTCGCAGACCTTTCAGCCACGAGAGGAGGCTCATTGTCGGTTCCTTTCTTCTCTTCCTGGGTTCCAGCGGTTCAGTGGGTGGCGGGCAGGCCGCCGGTGCCGGGGTGGGCGGCGGCCCATCCGGGGATGTCGAGTTCGGGGACCCGCCAGACGACGCCGTCGCGGCGGCGTTCCATGGCGCGGACGTAGGTGCCGGCGCGGCGCTGGTGGTGCTCGACCAGCCGGCGGCAGCGTTCCTGGAGAAGAACCCAGTGGGAGGTGCGTTCCTGGGTCAGCACCTCGATGCGGGGGGCGAGCTCCAGCAGCTCGGCCTCCGCGGCCTCGCGCCGCCGCCTCAACCGGTCCATCGCCTGGGTGCGTTCCCGGCACCGGCGCTGGATGCGCTCATCGGGGCTGCTGTAATGCTCCCCGGCGCCCACCACGTCGTCGGTGATCTTCAGCGCCGAGACCCGCCCCTCTGCGTTTGAGGCCTGTTCGATGACGACCTCCGCCCTGTCGTGGCGGGCGCGCAGCTCCTGCAGTTCACGGTTGATGACCGCGACGAGGGCCTCGGTGCGGACCCGCTCCTTGGCGATCATCGTGCCGCACTCGCCCCGGAGCCTCCGCAGCCAAGGGGTGTCGGCGACGGGGACGTCACCGGTGTTGGTGGGAGGTTTCGTGCGGTCGGCGCGACCGGCCCGGCGGTCCCAGAACCGGGCCCACCAGGAGTACTTCATGGGCTTTTCCGGTTCCTGCAGGAAGGTTCCCAGCGCCCGGGGGATGTGGGCCTCCTCGGGGGTGGTCTCGGGTGCGCGGGTCATGTCGGTTTCCTTTCGGTCGGGGGTCAGCAGTGGGAGGCGAGTTCGACGATGATCTTGCGGTTCTTCGTCATGAGACTCGGTATCGGGATGCCGTCGGCCTCCCGGTCCTCGACGCGTCCGGGGTAGTTCGGCCCGAGGCCTCGGACGTCAGTGATCTGCCCGGGGGCGACTCCCAGCTCGACGAGCAGGTCGGAGGCGACCCTCGCCCGGGCCAGGGAGAGGGTCTTGCCCTCCTCCGGGTCGCCGGAGCGAATATCGGCGGTGGTGCCGGAAACGACGGCGGTGCGGGTGGTGTCCGCCCGGAGCCACTCGGCGACCGGCCGCAACGCCTCGCGGGCCTCGTCCGCGTCCACCCACTCGCTCAGCTCCGGCCGGAACCTGGCCCCCGAGGCCCCGTCGAAGGAGATGGCCTCCGGGGAACAGGGTTTTATCGGGGAGACGGTGGGGTCGGCGGGCGGGGTGATCGTCGGCACCGTGTAGTCGGTTTCGATGGGTTCCCCGGAGGAGGGCTGGTGTTCATCGACGGTGACCGTGGCGCCGCCCGCGGTCAGCACGCCCTTCCAGATGTCGGTGAGCCTGCTGATGCCGCGCGGCGAGAACGGCTGCTGCGGGGCAGCGGTGGCGCCGACCGACTGGAGGATCACGTCGGCCTGCTCGAACCTGTCACCGAAAGTGACGAGCTGGCCGGTTTCCTTCAGGGAAGCGGCGATGCTCTCCGCGTCGCTGGTGAGGATTTCCTCGCGCGTCATGTTGATCGGGCCCTGGGTGTCGAGGCCGCATTCGATGCAGACGAAGGTCGGGCGCCTCATGCCCTCGGAGTTCGCCTGCTTGATCGCGACCGTGAAGGCGTCGTAGGAGGCGGCACCGTCGGCGTTCGGGAGCACTGTGATGCCCGCCCTGATGCGGTTCATGACCTGTTTCCGGCTTTCCCGCTGAACATCCGGGTTGACGGTGTCCACCTTCAGGTCGCCGAGGTCGGCGACCTCAGGGGTGCCGTCGGCGGAGACCACAAACACGGGAAGCCCCTGGTCGAGGGCGTCGCCCAGCAGCTGGGACACACCCTTCGACAGGTCGGGTCTGGGCACGTTGGCGTGCGAGTTGGTGATCAGGACGACGCCGTCGGTGGTCAGCGACGGCTTCTCGCCTTCATCGGAGGAACAGGAGACGAGCCCGAACAGGACGCAGATGACGACGCAGGTCGTAAGGAATCGGCGAGAGAACGAAATATTCTTCATACTCCCCAGTAGGTTCCCGCGGCGAGGATTTCAGGGTTTTCCAAAAACTTCCCATCCCGCCGGGAACCACCCTCAGAGCCGGTCGAGCCGGGCAGCACAAGAGAGCAACCCCAGTGTAAACCACCCGACCCCAGATCCCCGGACACGCGCACGATGGTTTCGATGCGACCCACCTGCTGACGTTCGTGAGGCTCGGCTCAACCAACATGATGCGTCCTGTCCGTCAAGGAATCGTGAGGTCGATTCCTGGAGGTTGATGTGGCCATGGAAAATCACAAGGGCTGGGACTGGAGCTTGGGTCGGTGGTGCCTGCTCGGGACGCTGGTCGTCGTGGTACTGCTATTTGGCACGTGCGGCTGGCTGGAGGCCGACCCTGCTCTCCAGTGGTACGACGCCCTCTACCGCGCGATCCAGCTGTTCGTCCTAGACATGTCGGAGCAGAACCCCCCGCCGGCCCTGAACGTGGCACGCTGGCTGGCCCTAATCATCGCGTTCTACGCGGTGGCGGAAGTCCTCCGGACCGTTTTCACACAGCAAAAACAGCTCCTCGACGCCAGACTGCGCACGAACCACGTCGTCGTGATCGGCAACGGACCGGAGGCGGCGTCGCTGGCCGGAAACGACACCTACCACAAGGCAGGGACGCAGGTCGTGGTGATCGGCGACCTCGCCCCCTCCGACCATGCCTGGCTGGCGGGCAGGGGCGTCTCGGTTCTCCCAGACCTCAGCGACCCCCACCTGACGCGGGTGCTTCGCGGCGCCGAGGACGTGGTGATAGTTGGCGGCGACGACAACGAGACCGCGAACCTGGTCTGCCGCGTCGCCTCGACCGCCC
>ERZ773072.1676-NODE-1676-length-10800-cov-6.790973_pt1 | contig 10800 bp, 10 predicted proteins | sample MGYA00580617_ERZ773072 | MGnify/ENA primary metagenome ERZ773072 (study PRJEB29015, sample SAMEA2737970) | human oral metagenome | biome: human oral; feature: human-associated habitat; material: dental | place: China | collected 2122 ... | reverse complement strand
TTTGTATCCCCAACTACAACCGTTTTTTCAGAACTTTCAGCAAGGAAAGAGGCAATCACTTGAATTTGATCTGATTTCAACTTTAGTCTCTCAGAATCACTCAAACGGCTTCCAACTCTCACTCGAATAGCAGCTACCTTATATTTCTCATTATTTTTCTTCAATGTTAATACGAGCGCGTCTGGGTGTTCTAGATTCTTTGTATTTTTTGTGTACATTTTAGTTTCTTTGGCAAGAATCTCAATTCCCTCTTTGACCGCAGCAAAGATTCCATTTTGATACTCTTTAGTAGGAACATCAGTAGTTCTTACATCATACCCTGCATCATTCAACTGTTTAACTACCTCTTCATGATTAGAAGGAAAGGCATATTCTAAAAAGAAGACAACATCTGGATTTTTACTAAGCGCATTTTCTAATACAAAAGGTTTTAACACTCTTTCTTTTCCTTCTCTATATCCTGCACCTGAAATATTGTGTGAAATAACTTTAATCATTTAAATTCCTCCTAAAAGTTCTAAATAATGGTCCGCTTCTCCGAAGCGGACCTGTTCCTATTGATCATTTTCCTTTTTATTGTTTACCAGTTGGTTTGCCGTAGCGTTGTTCGTACCATTCTTCATCTTGGAACAATCTCACATCATCTGTGTAACGTCTTAAAATTGGATTTCCATTTAAGAAATGGGGTTTATCCTCTGTACTACGTTTGTAGACTAGCGTTTTTGTCATTTTATAAGTTGGTTTCTCGCTTAAAACTTGATTTGATTGTTGATCGTAGCGAACAACCGATGTAAAGCCATCTTGAATGGGTTCGATTTTTCTGTATCCCCACGTTGCATCAGAATCAACGGTTTGATAACCAATGTGAGCAATTACTAAATTAATTTTCTTTTGCTCTCGAACGGCATCGTTCTTTAGGGTTCTTACAACTGTTTCCTTGCAATCAATGATTTGCCAGAAATTATTGATTGGGTCTTTCGTGTCCTCAAAGAAAATATCTCCTACTTTGTAAGTAAAAATGCATTTTTCAAATTCCATACTATTCCTCCAAAATTTTTATTTCTTATTTCCTATTCAGTTGTCAAAGAACGCTCCGTTTAAATCGTACATTTTTAAATTAGTTGTACATTTTTTATATCCTTTCTGATAATGAGTATATACTATCTCGCTTCGCGTGTCAACAATAATTGTACATTTTTTTCAATTTATTTTTTTTAAAAATAAAAACACCGATAAACGCCTTTATAACAACGTTTATCGGTGTACATTTTTACTGTTTAGAATACTTATTCTTAAAATTCCAGAGAATATTTTTTAAAAGATCATGATTTATTGGAGCAACTAACTCTTCTAAACTACTTTGTAGAATTAGAAATTGTTTATCAAACTCATCATCCGATTCTAGATTTTTCTTTTCCGTAAGGTGAGCTAATAGGCTGGCCTTTAGAATGTACTTAACGCACACACCAAGCGTAACTGATTTAGTATTGGTCGCAGAAGGTAGTATTTGTTTATATTGAGTAATCCCTTTTGCTACACGGTCACTAACATCTACGTTCAATTTAAGTTCTTTTTCTTCAACTGGATAAATATTATTCAGTGGAATCGAATTATCTTGTACAACTTTTTTCCAGTTTGTAATTCCTAAAGATGTATCAAAAGCCTTGGTTAAAATAATTGCTTTTGTTATTTTAGTATCTGTTTGTTTTTCGTAAATTTTCTTTAATTCTCTAATATAATATGCAGATTCCGCTGAAATCCTAACTTGAAATTGTGTCATATTTTGACCTCCTTGTACAGCTCTATTGTACATTTGAGCATATAAACATTCAAGGATAATCCATTCATTTTGTACATTTCAACCTAGGAGACTCCATGGGTTGCTCATCAAGTTCTCTTTCAACCTAAGAACACACTTCCCATAATCTTCTTATCTCGCGGGGTACCTCAACCGTTAGCTCCTCCTTGAAGTGTATACAACATGGACAAAACAGGATACGAAAAGCTCCATGGATTCTATAGTAGGAACAATAGCGTGTGCATTCAATGTGAATTACTGCCGCTTGGGAATTTATTTCCTAGCGGCAGTTTGAAGCTTGAAAGGAATTGAGACGTAAGGCTCAATCCGGTGCAGCTATTGTCACTACTCATCAAGTTGCCTTTCAACCTGAAAACGCACTTCCCATCAGCATCTTATCTTGTGGGACTCCTCACTCAGGAAGCTCCCAATTAACTTTTCAGCAAAAAAAGGACAAAACCACGAAGAACACTTTGGATGCAATAGTCATCATTGTAGGGAATCATAACCGATGTGAATTACTGCCGCTAAGGAATTTATTTCCTAGCGGCAGTTTGAAGCTCGGTAGCCAAGAGACTATAGGCTCTTGGCGGTATCCTTATAATGATGACTGTTGAAACATCCAAAGATGTTTGACGTGAGTTTTGTCCTTTTTATTTATTTTGCACATACTGCTCGAGGCGGTAGCTTCCTGCTGTGAGGTAGACCCCTGCCATCGCAAGGATAACCCAGACTGCTGGGAAGATTGTCTGAAGGTCAATCGCCTTGTACAACCAGTAAATAGGGCTGATATAAGCCACGATCTGGAGCCAACTTCCACCTACAAAATCTCCAAACACCGCTGGCATTCCAAGTCCCGACATAATCATTACAAACAGAATTCCAAATGTCGTTGCATGTCCTGGCATCTTGAAAATTCTAAAGAAGAATAAGTTTAGGCAGAGACTGTAAATAATCGTTACAGCTAATAATCCCGTGAATACACCCCAGTTCATTTCTGGAACCAAACCAGAAAGGTGCATCAATGCCATAAGTGCCATATTCGCGACAAAGATAAAGACAAAGTATGCCAATAAGAACGAGAGCATGATTTCCATATTCGAACGCGGAGATACGACCGAGCGTTTCAATACATAACTCTTCTTAAAGTTAATCCAGTCGGAAGAAATCACTGACGCATTCATGATGACATAAACCAGAAGCATGAGCATTACGACTCCGGTTGCTACACTCGTCTTCGAATCTTGTCTGGCAACCACCATTTGATTGTCATCCACAGGCAATGTCTCTTCTTTCGTCAACACGCCTACTTCTTGCAGTTTCGCGTTTAGCATGACTTCTTTTAGCACCTTCGTCAACTGCGCATCGAGCAGAAAATCTCTTGTCCCACGTTGCGTATTCCAGATGCGAATCGTCGGCACTTGTCCTTCTTTCGCATTCTGTAAATAATTGGCAGGCACTTGGTAAATGACCGTCATTTCGCCTCTTTTCAAGGCTTCTTTCGCGCTTTCTAAATCAAAATATACATTTTCTTCTCTGATATACTCTGCGATTAATTCTTGATACTCATCATTTCCTTCTTCAAACACAAAGGCAACCGTTTTTGCGACTGTACTTGGTGCTGTAGTATCCGCTGTTCCTTGGGAAGCAATCATTATTCCATTGACTAAAGCTGGCATCCCAATCATAAAAAAGAGAATCAGCGGCATCTTCAATAATCGTTTCAAATGAAAGATTGTCATTCTGATAAGAATCATTGACGTGCCTCCTTTCTCTTCAATGACCAGTTAAAGACTAGCCCTAACACTAAAATAATAGGGGCAGCAACTGTAACCATCCCTCTCATCGATACCCCATTCATTACTTCGACAAATGGTGTATACATAAATTTTTGAAGTGGATTTCCTTTGAGAAAACTAAAGGTTGAACTGATACGGTCAAGTGGAATCATCCCTGATAAGGCCATATAGATTAAGTTCATAGAAGTCGAGAATGCTGTTAAATTCTTCTCGGTCACGAAATTGCCGATTAAATTTCCAAGTGCATTAAAGATTAAACTATAGAAAACGACGAGGGCAATAATGTTACCGAAGTTTCCTCCAAAAGTCGTTGGATCAAGAATCTTCCACAGGCCAATATACACGAATGACAATAGAGTCGTCATTATCATGTTCACGGCTAAATCAAGTCTGTCTTTTTCTGAAATGCTAAACGGCAATACGTCCAAGCGTTTACGAAGCCCTCTCAGTTCCTTTTGTACTCCAGAACGCATCGCAGTTTCAAGGAACACGATAAATAGAAATCCCAAACCTGTAATCGCGTAGTGTTGGTTCGCAGTCACTTGTGACTCTGCTTCCACCTGTTCCGTCTCAAAAGCTCCCGCCTGGATTTCCTGTTGTAAGGATACTAGCATCCCCGCTACTTGTTCTGGCGTAATCGATGCATTTTGACTTTCCTCTACTGCATTCATCACGGAACTTGCTTCTAACAGTTGCGAAGTGATAGTTTGTAAGAGTGATTGATACACCGCAAATGATGTATTTGATGTTCTCCCTGATTTCTCAAGGACAATAGGAGTCGTTTGCGAACGCGTTTGAATTGACTGTGTGAAATCAGATGGAATCGTCGCAATGATTTTGGCATTTTCTTTCACACTTGTCAGCGAAATTTGTTTTTCCTCCGTAAGCTTCTCAAACAATGCAACAACTTGTTCTCCGTAAGCACCTTTGTCTTGATTATCGATATAAATCTTCGTTTCAATCGTTAAATCAGATGGATTGAAGGCAGCCTTTGTGGAAAATGCCAAGAAACTCATTAAAAGAAATGGCATTAAAACCAGCATCAGTAGCGCTGGAATGGACTTCAGAGAGGATATTAAATTGGCTTTAATATAACGAATGTATCTCATAAGTCCTCCTTTAATCACGTAGCGTCTTTCCCGTTAATTGTAAGAACGCCTCTTCTAATGTCGTTTCTTTTACGTTGATAGATTTAATCACAAGCTGTGCCTGTTCGACTTGCTCTATCAATTTCATCATTGAGAAAATCGTTTGGTCAATCGTGAGGGCCATGTCTTGGCCGTCAACTGTTACAAATTGAATGCCGTTTTCGCTGTTCTTCAACACTTCGTCAAATCCAACAGGCACGCGGTCCAATGTGAGAGCTACAGTTTGTGTATTCCCCACAAGTTTTTTCACTTCTTCTTTCGTTCCATACGCCACTTCTTCTCCTAAATCTAGAATGAAGACGCGTTTACACAAGGTTTCGATTTCCTCCATATAATGCGAAGTATAAAGAATCGTCGTCCCTTGTTCAGCCAGCGACTGAATATAGTCGAAGATATGTTGACGCGACTGCGCATCAACCCCAACAGTTGGTTCATCCAAAATCAAAATCGAAGGGTTATGCAACATTGCAACGGCAATATTCAAGCGACGTTTCATCCCGCCAGAGTAGTTTTTCACTTTTTCTTTCTTCTTATCGGTAAGACCTGCCACTTCTAATAATTTCTCAATTTGGCTCTTTAACTCTGCTCCAGCTAAGCCATAGAGTCCTCCGAAGTATTCTAAGTTATCGACTGCATTCAATTCCTCAAGCAGCGCGATATCTTGTGGCACTAAGCCTAATTGTTTTCGAATTTCTACTTTGTCGGTTTTAATCGACTTTCCATTAATGAAAATCTCACCGCTATCCATCGATTGAATCCCCGTTAGAATATCAATCAATGTACTTTTCCCTGCTCCATTAGGACCAAGTAATCCGAATAGTTCGCCTTCCATAATTTCAAAGGAAACATTTTGTAGGACTTTATGTCGTCCGTAAGATTTGGTTACGTCTTTAATTTCAATCATATGTACACCTCTTTATCGAATAAATGAAAGAATGGCTGTTAATAAACAAAGAACAATCGCTACAATTGCTTCCTCTTTTATATCTTTCGGGGTCTTCTTGGATTCGTTCATTTGTTTACCCTCCTACTTGTTTGTACCCTTATCATAACACTCCACCCATCGGAGTCTATAGTCCAAAACGTCATCACATACCGTGACTAAAGTCATGTTTTTATAAAAAATGCCCCGACTCTTTCAGATGCTATACTCCTTGTCGGTTTATCTGAAAGAATCGGAGCAGTGATGCTTAATTTTTTAGTTTATTTTCGTAAGCAAAAATAACTAATTGCGTACGGTCACGCAATTCTAATTTAGAAAGAATCGTACTAATATTATTTTTTACTGTTCCTTCTGATAGGAAGAGCGTTTGTGCGATTTCCTTATTGCTTAAGCCTTGCGCCACTTGCTGGATGAGTTCCACCTCACGCGGTGTGAGTCCCCATTTCTCCGCATCAAAGGTCGCAGCCTTTTCAACAGTTGTATTCGTCAGTAGCGCCTCTGAAATCACCGTATCCATCACGACTTTTCCAGAAAGGGCTACTTTAATCCCGTCAAGAATCGCCTCTGGACTGCTGTCTTTTAATAAATACCCCGAAGCTCCATTTTGCACGGCTTCGACGATATATTCGGTATCTTGGAAGGTCGTCACAATCAACACCTTCACCTCCGGAAAGGCCTCTTTGATCAGCTTCGTGCCTTCGATTCCGTTGCTCTCAGGCATGCGAATATCCATCAAGACCACATCTGGTCGGTGCTCCTTACAGGCTTCAAAGGCCGCACGTCCACTTTCTGCTAAGGCGAGGACTTCGACATTACCGCTAGCCTCAAGCATGATTTTTAAACCGGTACGGATGAGCATTTCATCGTCGGCAATAATAAGTTTGATTGGGGTTGTCATGGTTCTCCTCGTTTCTATTGTTTTTCTGTATTTGGTAGGATCATTTGCACCGTCACGCCAGGATTGGACGCTTCAATGGCAACGGATCCACCTTCTCCTCGGAGGCGTTCTTGGAGAGTTTTGAGTCCGCCTTTTGGAGCTAAATCGACCGCGCCTGTTCCGTTATCCTTTATCGTTACGACTAATTGCGATGGATTATACATCAGTAGCACGGTAAGGCGTGTGGCTTGGCCATGTCGCATCGCATTTGTAATCGCCTCTTGCACCCCACGGAAGATGCTGAGCTCTGCCTCACTCGATAGCGTGAAGGTCGGCTCATTTTTTCTAAATTGAATATCGATCCCGCTGTTGACTTGTACTTCGTGGAAAAATTCTTCCAGCGCAATATCCAACTGCTTCTTATCCATTTGTTCTGGCTTCAAGTCATGAACAATTTTACGCACTTCTTGTAATCCTTCAACCGCAAAATCACGCAGTCCTTCGCTCATTTGTTGAATCGGCGAATTTTGTTGCTTGGCCAGTTGCGAAATCGCCCCTAGCTGAATAATAATCGTGGACAGACTGTGTCCCACAGAATCGTGAATCTCACGAGAAATTCGGTTTCGCTCTTGTAGCGTGAAGATTTCCTTCATTGTCCCCATTTTATATTGGGCTTGTTGCAAGTCATAGCGTTGCTCGCTGAGTTTTTGCTCGGCTTTTTCCAGCTCTTCTTGGAGTGCTCTTCGCTCTTCCAAAATATGATTCCCATAAGAGAAGAATAAAAGGAAGAACAAAGTCATTACAACTTGAATGCTATCGCCTTTTTGAACGGCTGGAATGATAACGACTGCCCCTAATATGAATTGTAGAATCAATGCATTTCTAAAGGAGAAACGTAAACTCACCTCGAAACAGAGAAGAAGAATCAGGCCTGTAAAAATGGTGTTGAAATACAAACAGAGAAGGACGACCGCGATGCCTTCAATCAGAATATACCACTGATATTTCAATGAATAATAGCCAACTTGCACAAGCGTGATAAATCCAAAGAAGAAGGCGATGTCTCCTGCGTTCATATTCGGTAGTTGTGACCATTCAAACAATGAAAAAAGAATGAAACCATACCGAATAATGAATCTTACCGATTGATCGACTTTCATGATTTCATCCTCCTAAATTACATATTCATTAAAAATAAAAATGCGACAAAATTATTGATAAAGTGCATCGTAATCGATGCAACAATATTATCCTCATAGTAACGATACATTCCTACGATTGGAATTGTTAAAGGAACGTATAGCAAGGCAGACATCCAATTAATGCCACTTCCATCACTAGAAAGCGAATGTAAAAGAATGAATAATACAGCCGAGATGATAGTCAACACATGGACATTCATCGATTTTTTGAAAGAGCCAATGATGGCTTCACGAAAGACTAATTCTTCCAAAATAGGAGCCACCACGCAAAGCAATACAAACATCATCACAAGATTGGATTTCGACATCATAGATTCAATTTGCGCCTGATTATCTGAAGTAAATTCCCCTAATAAATTCGACACAATGATGGCGAGTACGATTCGAAGGACATATCCTATCGCTAAATCACGTATAAAAGGTCGTTTAACAAACTCTTTTGCCGCTTGCGCTATTTTGGTTCTGTAGAGCCAAATTCCAATCACCATAGAAATGACTTGTAATACGACATACATTTGGGTATCTACCGCATATTTCCCTGAAGATACTTCTACAATAAAGAAACTTGGGAAAATAATTAAATTCAGAAAATAAACAATCCATAGTAAAACTGCATTCTTTTTCATGATTCACCTCTAGTCATCGGTAAAACGTACCGGTTTTGTATTTTTAATGCTATAGATTTTTTCGATTTTGCCATCATGCCATACGATACCGTGAAGCGCGCCGCCAAAAACAGCTCCGCCATCGATACCGATTTTGCCGTCCTGTTGCCATAATTTCATAAAGTCGCCATCTTCGTTTAAGCCACGTAAAGGCGTATGACCGAAGATAATCGTTTTACCAGTGTTGTTAACCCCTTTATGGAACGGTTCACGAATCCAGTAAAAGTCTTTTGGCTCTGTGTCGTGCCAGTCGTCTAAGCGTAAATCCACTCCAGCATGCGCTAAGAGCAAATCTCCTTCATCAATATAGAGGGGACGTTCTCTTAGGAAAGCTATCAGTTCCGGATATTGCGCTTTAATCGCTTCTGCATCCTCTACGGGATTTACCGGAGTTCCTTGCGGGCGTCCGAGTAAGTCATTAATCGTTGTATCTCCGTTATTTCTTAAGTAATGTGGAAAACGTCCTTCAGGATCGTCGATAAACGCAAGGAACATGACTTCATGGTTTCCCATCATATACCAAGCATTTTTTTCTTTGGCATATTTCATCCCTGTAAGGACACTTCGTTTATTGTCGGGACCACGGTCAATCAAGTCTCCCATGAAGACAAGTTGCTGAGTAGTTTCGTCCCAGTTTTGAAGCATCTCTTCCATCATGTCTGCTTCACCGTGAATGTCTCCAATAATAAAATATTTTTTCTTCATTTATTCCACCTCAAATAACTATCATACTGTTCATTATAACAAATAACCGCCTGAATATGAAAGAAGCTTCTTTTAAAACAAAAAGAAGATCGAACCATCGCCCGATCTTCAGTCTTTAAAAGACATGATTATGCTTCTTGTTTACGAAAGACTAAGAAACTACCTACAATCGCTGCTAGTGCACCTAAAACAAGGATAAAAGGATTTTCCAATGTTCCAGTATTTGGTAACTCTGGACGTTTTGGTTCCTCTGTTGTCGTTGTTTGTGGTGTAACGGTTGTTGTTGTTGTACCTTCAGTCGTTGATTCTTCCGTAGTCGTTGTCACAGTAGTCACTTCTGTCGTAGTTGACTCTGTCGTTGTTGTAGCAGTGGTTGTCGTTTCTGTTGTACTTGTAGTGGTGGTCGTCGTAGTAGTAGTCGTTGTAGTTACTGGCTTTTCACCATCAGCAAGCCCAATCCCTGTTAACATTTTATACGTCACATCTGTAGAAATCGCATCGTCTAACTCCTCAGCTGTAATCGTAATTCGGTTCTGAGGATTTTGACTTGGATTGGCTAATTGAACTTTATAGTCTATAAAGATAATTTTATCTGTAGAATTGATTTTAACGTTGATTCCAGTAGGAGTGATTTCATAATCACTTTCTGAAAGAAATCCAGCTGATTTCCAAGGATAAGTCGATTCTACTAACTCTACACGTAATGAACCAGGTACATAAGTTTGATTTGCATCCCATACGTCCTTAATTTCAATATTCGATAAAGTCTTTCTAGCATAGTTCAAACGAGCCCACCAGTGAACTTGTTCAGCATTATCCGCTTGTTGAGCTCCCCATTTAGCAGCCATTTCATTTGGTCCTGGCATTGGTAAAGGCTTAATTTTTTGAGTGATCACTGTTCCATTGAAATCCAATTCTTGGGTCGTATCCGCAAGTCGATCATCTGAAGCCCAGAATACTTCAACAGAAAGTTCCATGTTCTTTTTCAAATAGTTTTCTTCAAAATATGAACTAAACGTCACTGTTACAGTTCCTTCAGCAGCATTCACTTTTGCATTGGCTACGACTTGATTCGCCTTATTATAAACTGGAAATGAATAATCCGATTGCAGACGAATGGGTGCTTTTAAATTGAATTGTAATGTATCATTTTCGTTAATCGTTACCTCATCTGGAAAATCAACTTGGAATGTTAATCCCCATCGTCCATAAATATCTGAAGCATCTCCCGTTACGGTCACTTTCGGATTGGTTACTTTTAAAGTAGTCCCTTCCTTTTGAACCTCAACTGCATTTACTTTTGCAGAAAAAACGAGCACTACTAAACTAAATAATGCTACGATAGAATATAAAATCTTTTTCATAAATATCTCCTTATATTTTTTATTAAGATTATATTCATAATTTTAATTGATTATTACATTTTTTATATAATTGAATTGTGAATTTTATATGAAAAGAGGCAAGAAATGAATTTTCATTTCTTGCCTCTATAATCGCTTGATCTATTTTTCTAAGCTACTTGCCGGGATTGAACCGGCGACCTCCACCTTACCAAGGTGACGCTCTACCGACTGAGCTAAAGCAGCGTTTTTGGGTAAAAAAAAAGAACTCCGCCAGTAGGACTCGAACCTACGACATCATGATTAACAGTCATGCGCTA
>ERZ773072.1674-NODE-1674-length-10811-cov-22.636761_pt1 | contig 10811 bp, 3 predicted proteins | sample MGYA00580617_ERZ773072 | MGnify/ENA primary metagenome ERZ773072 (study PRJEB29015, sample SAMEA2737970) | human oral metagenome | biome: human oral; feature: human-associated habitat; material: dental | place: China | collected 2122 ... | reverse complement strand
TGGCACGCGCATTCGCCCAACTGGTGGACAATGCGGTCGCGGCTGGGGCCGTCGGCCTCGTACCCCTCCTGAACGGCGTGGCTGCGCCTGGCACAATGGGGCCATGGGTTTGTCATTCCTGGGAGTGATCGCGGCGCTTGCCATGTATGCGGTGAGCGTTGCCCCCTCACTCATGGCCCGCTCCTGGGCGTGGCATGCGGTCGCCTCGGGCGTTCTCGTGTCCTGCGGCTACGTTGCCGGCGTCGTGGTTCAGAATGTGGGGGCCCGCGTCATTCGGATGACGAGTTTGACGATCCGCGCCTCCGAACCCGTCGAGATCGGCTTCCGCGTGTGCATCGCCGCGCTCTTCGCGATCTGGTGGCTCTATGCCGTCATTCAGTCCTATCGCCGGGCCCATATCGCCGCAAAGCTCGTGAACATGCCGGGTGAGACCTTCGGCGAGTACCTCCTGGGCACGGCCGGCACGGTCGTCATTTCCTGGTGCCTCATCGCGATTGTAGGGGCCCTGAACCGGCTGGGGCGCATGCTCGTCTCCGCGCTCGACGGCTACATGCCGCGCCCGGTAGCGATCCTCGTGGGTGTCGCCATTGTCTGCGCCCTCGTGTTTTTCCTGACGTCGAACGTTCTCCTGCGCGGCGGCATCGGCTTCTTCCGCCACCACGCCGAGCGCATGAACACGCGCACCGCCCGCGGCATCTACAAGCCCTTCGTGCCCGAGCGCTCCGCGTCGCCGGCCTCGCCCGTCACCTGGGAGTCCGTGGGCGGCCAGGGGCGTGTCTTCCTGGGCCGCGGCCCCTCGCGCCTCGACATCGCGCAGGTCTGCGGCGGCGAGGCCATGGAACCGATCCGCGTCTACTCCGGCATGCCCAGGGGTGGGTCGGGCATCGAGCAAGCCGCGGCCACGGTCGTCGCCGAGCTGCGCCGCACTGGCGCCTTCGGCCGCGCCGTCATCCTCATCGCGGCCTCGACCGGCTCCGGCTGGGTCGACGAGTGGCAGGTCCAGCCCCTCGAATACCTCACGCGCGGCAACTGCGCGACCGCTTCGCTCCAGTACTCCTACGTGCCCTCGGCCCTGAACTGGCTGACGGGCCTCGAGCCCGCGCAGGAGGCCTCGGCCGCGCTGTTTCGGGCCGTTCGTGCCGAGCTCGATACGATGGACGAGGCCGACCGACCTGCGCTCTTCGTGTGCGGAGAGTCCCTGGGTGCCTTCGCGTCCCAGTCGGTGTTCTCCTCGGTCGAGGACGTGCTCTCCCAGGTGGATGGCGCCCTGTGGGTGGGCACCCCCGCCTTCACGCCCATGCACCGCGAGCTGACGGCAGCCCGCCACAAGGGCAGCCCCGAGGTGGCGCCCGTCGTCTACAACGGGCGGCGCGTGCGCTTCGTCAACGAGCCTTCGGACCTGCGTACCGACCTGTACGGGCGAGAGCTCGGGCCGTGGGGCTTCCCGCGCCTGGTCTATGCGCAGCATGCCTCTGATCCGGTCGTGTGGTGGAACAACGAGCTCCTGTGGAAGCAGCCCGACTGGCTGCGCGAACGCGCGGGGCGCGACGTGTCGCCCTTCGTGGAGTTCACGCGCTTCGTCACCTACATTCAGGTTCTCGCCGACCTGCCGGTCGCCGGAACGGCGCCCGGCGGTCACGGTCACACGTACAACGAGGAGCTGATCCCCCTGTGGCGGGCGATCCTTGGCTTCGATCGGATCTTCGACGAGGCTCCCACCCACCCGCGCTTAGCCACCCTGGATGGGCAGTGGGTGGACGAGGACATGATCGAGCGCATCGGCATCGTCGTGCGGGCGAACCTGGAGCTGTCGGATCGCCAATAGCCTGTCACTGACCGACTGGTTACTCTACAAACGCGGGTGTGGAATACAAGGGATCGGTTTGTCATAATGACCTTTGGTCACTACTCTTAGCCTGTTCCAATCCCTCAAGGGCGAGATTTTCTGATGCTCGCCTGCTAAATTCATACACGGTGGAAGAATATGAAGCGTTCGCGCCTTGCAGTGCTCTCCCTCGCTGCCACCCTCGGGATCGCCGTCGTCGCTCCCCAAGCATTCGCCGACCCTGCCGGCACTCCCGGCTCGGCTCCGGCCTCGCCCCCCTCATCGAATGTCGGAAAGCCGCTGGACCCCGAACTCACCTCGAAGTCACAGTATGACGCGGGCGGGGCGACGACGCCGACCGGTGACCTGCTACCCGACGATGAGTCACACCACCCCGTCACGGTCATCGTGGAACTTGAGGAAGGAGACGCGGGGGTTGCGTGGTACCGTCGCGCGCTGTCAGCCGATGCCAAGCGCGCGGCCGTCAAGGAGCGTATTCGCACCGCCGTGGAGGCCGCAGCTCCCGGCCAGGTCACCTCTGGCGGCGGTCCTGTGACCGAGGTTGAGGACTACGAGCACGTGATGGAGGGCTTCGCAATCGAGGTCCCTGCGGGAACGGTCGAAGCGGTCCGCGGCGTCGAGGGCGTCAAGCGCGCTTTCGTCGAGCAGACGGTCACTCCCTCGTGGGAAGAGGGGTACTCCGCGCCCCAGAACCAGTACTCCCTGGACATGACGGGGGTGGACCGCATCAGCCAGAAGGGCGATGGGACGACCATCGCGATCATCGACACGGGCTTCGACACAACCCACGAGGCATTCTCGGGGGCCCTTGACGAATCGACTGTCGTCTACACCTACGACTCGATCTCCTCGGCCAAGCGAGGCCTGAGCTCGGGCTGGGCGGGCGCCTACGTGTCCTCGAAGATCCCCTTCGCCTACGACTACGGCGATGGAGACTCCGACGTCATCCCGCACACTTCCCACAACATGTCCCACGGCACGCACGTCGCGGGCATTGCGGCTGCGAATGGCGGAGCGATCCTGGGGTCCGCTCCCGGCGCGCAGCTGCTGCTCATGAAGGCCGGAATCGACGCCACGGGAGGCCTGTCCGATTCGGCGATCTTTGCCGCCCTCGACGATTGCGCGGTCCTCAAGCCCGACGTCGTCAACATGTCCTTCGGATACGCGGGTGGTGCCTCCGAGGCCCGCGACGACGCGTACGGGTCCGTCTACTACCGCCTGGCCGAGCAGGGCATCATGCTCAACGTTGCGGGCGGTAACTTCGGCGCTGCCTCCCAGGGCAACACCAGCGGATGGGGCCTACCCTACGCATCCGACCCCGATTCATCGACGGTCGCCCAGCCCTCCACCTACACCGCGTCCCTGTCGGTTGCCTCAGTCGATAACGCTAACGGGTGGGGTCCTTCCGCCTACAAAGCGTCGAGCTTCTCCTCCTGGGGCGTGGCCCCCAACCTGACCCTCAAGCCCGAGATCGCCGCCCCCGGCGGGTACATCTGGTCGGCGCTTCCGGGTGGCACCTACGGCTACTCCTCCGGCACATCCATGGCGACCCCCTACCTGGCGGGCATGGCCGCCGACATCAAGCAGCGCGTCGAGTCCGACCCCGGTTTCGCCTACATGACCGAGGCCGAAAAGACGGGCGTCGTCTACAACCTCCTCATGGGCACCGCGAAGCCCCTGGTCGACAATGAGGGCGGCCGTGGTGCCTACTATTCTCCTCGTAAGATCGGCTCCGGCCTGGCCAACGCCGTGGCGGCCTCCTCCGCAACCGTGTTCCCCACCGTCGTGGAGGCGCCCGACGAGACCCGGCCCAAGGCCGACCTCGGAGACGGAACCGAGGGTTGGACGTTCTCCATTCGCCTGACCAACACCGCTTACGAGGCACGCACCTACCGGCTGAAAACGCAGGCTCTCTCCGAGGTTGTCGCCTCCGGTGTCTTCACCCAACACAGCGCCAACTGGACTGACCAGGGTATTTCGGTCAGCTACTCGGGCGACGTCAGTGGAAGCACTGACTCCTCGACGATCACCGTGCCGGGTCGTGGCATCGTCACCGCGACTGTGACCATCACCCCGCAGGCTGCTTTCGCCGCCTACGCCCACGCCTACGCGCCCAACGGCACCTTCGTCGACGGTTTCACGGTCCTGACCTCGATGACCGAGGGGGAACCCGACCTGTCTATCCCCTTCCTCGGCTTCTACGGTGACTGGGGTGCCGTTCCGGTCTTCGACTCCCTCGCCTCCGACGGCGGCCAGGCCCACGCAGTGGCCTCGCGTCTCGCCTCCGCGACCACGGGTGTTCCCCTCGGAGTGAACCCGCTGGCCGGATACACCTCCGCGGCCTCGGCTCCCGCCCCCAACCCGGACACCTACGTCGTGTCCGCCTCGACGTGGGCGCAGGGCCCCTCCGCGATCCGACCGGTCACCGGGCTGCTGAGGTCGACGAAGAGCATCACCTACACCTACCAGGACTCCGCGGGCAACACGGTGCGCCAGTACTCTTACAAGAACAACCGCAAGTCCCTGTACGACGACTACAGCCGCGGTATCGCCTCGGGTGAATCCTCCATCGGTGACCCGTACTTCGACGGCTACGACTGGTACGGCCGCCGCCTCCCCGAGGGGCGCTACACGCTGCGCATCGACGCCGTCACTGACGGCCCGAGCTCGCGCACCCAGACGCTGACGTACTCCTTCGCCTACGACCTGACCGGGCCCAAGATCAGCGGAGTCAACGTCCGGGGCCAGGGTGACGCGCGCACCGTGTCCTTCGACGTCACGGACTCCTCGCCCATTGCCTCCATTGACTTCCACGACCCGGCAAACGGTTCCTACTACTACCGTACCCTCGTGACCGATGGGGGAACCCTCGGAGCTGACGGACAGCGCACCTATCACTTCGACGTGCCCGTCGCCGACCTGCAGCGCGGCTGGGAGTCCCACGGCGGCACAGGCCAGGCTCCCACCAACCCGACCCTGTATGCGTGGGACTACGGCGTGAACGCCTCCGCCGGTGTGACGGTCTCGGTCGACGCCTCGGACCCGATCACGCTGTCCACTTCCTCGGTCGTGATCCCCGCTGGCGAGGCCTCCCAGGTCTCCGCCGTTCTGAGCCCGTCCCTGTCTGGCTCCCGGGTCGTGTGGTCGCTCGCGGACCCCTCGATCGCGTCGCTGACCACCTCACCCGACACCCTGACGGCGACGATCACCGCGGGAGCGAAGGAAGGGTCCACGACCCTGACTGCGTGGGTATACCAGTGGGATGGAACGTGGGCTTCCGCCTCTACGGAGGTGAGTGTTCGTGCTGCCGCATCCTCCGACTTCACCATCGACGAGGCCGGGGTCTTGCGCTCTTACAGCGGTGGCGACACGGAGGTGAGCGTCCCCAGCGGCGTCACAGCGCTGGCCGACCGCGTCTTCGCCCGCTCCTCCGTCACCTCAGTGGAGCTGCCCGACACGGTCGAACGCATCGGGGCCTCCGCCTTCGAAGGCGCAGCCTCGCTGGCACGTGTGACGGTTCGCGACGCGCGTGGACAGGTGACAGACGCTCTTCCCTCCGCGCTGCGTCAGATCGGAGCGCGCGCCTTCCTGGGCACCGCGCTCGACGCCATTGACGTGCCGGACAGTGTGTCCGATATCGGGCCGGGAGCCTTTGCTCTCATGCCCTCGCTCACGGGGGTGAGCATCGGAAGCGGCGTGCGGGAGGGCCAGCTGGTCTCCACCTTCACCGCCTCGCCCAAGCTCAAGGCGATCACCGTCAAGGCGGACAACGCCTCCTACGAGAGCGTCGACGGCGTCCTGTTCACGAAGGGCCGCGACACGCTGCTGACCTACCCGCTCGGACGTGACGGCGTCACCTACATGGTTCCCGACGGCACGCGAGTGCTCGCCCAAGAGTCCTTCGAAGGGACACCCCTGGACGAGGTCACGTTCCCGGATAGCCTGCGTCGCATCGACCGCTACGCTTTCGTCGGATCCCGCCTCTCCTCCCTTACCCTGCCCGACTCCTTCGAGACGATCGGCGCGCACGCGTTCCGAGGAATCACCTCACTCACCTGGGTCAACATCGGCGGGACGACAACCATCGGAGAGTCGGCCTTCGACGGTGACCGAAACATTAGCGCCATCAACTTCCGGTCCGACCTGGCGCGCCTGACGAGCATCGGCGCGCACGCCCTGCGGGGTGTTCCAGTCACCCCGCCCGCGCTCAACCCCGCGACCGTTCAGGCCGAGACGCCCGCGACCGGCCCGACGCCCGCAACTGGCCCCACGCCCGCGCCCATCGCCAGCCCGGATGCCTCCCAGCCTGGAGCCGACTCGGCCTCGGGCGGACGAGTCGCGGTCGGGGACGCCGCCCCCGAGACACCCTCTGCCGGCACCTCGGCTCCGACGCCGCCCGACACTGCCGATCAGGGGGAGGGGAGCGATGCCCCTGCGGGTAATGCCACTCCCGCGGCAAACGCCACCAGCCCCGGTACGGGGACCTCCTCCCCAGTTGCAACCGATCAAGTCGTGACCGTCGTCGGACGCACCGCGCTGTCTCTCGGAGACGCTGCCGACTACCACGCGCCGCATCCCAAGAGGACGAGGCCCTCGTCTTTGGCAACCACCGGAGCATCAACGGATGGCCTCATCGGTATTGTGACCTTAGCCGTGACGCTCGGCTCCGTTCTGGTTGTCGCTCGCAGGCAACGCCTGAGCTGATGACAAACGCAGCGAGGGCCCCGGGGAAACATCCCCGGGGCCCTCGTGCATGGGTGCCCACTTGACGTGGGATGTTAGACGCTTCAGATCCCCTTAAAGAAGCAATAAGCAATCCAATGATTGTCAGCTGCGTCATATGAGGTATTTTGTGAGGAGACGGCTGGTACACCGACGTACCGCGTGCCACCGGCGCGCCGTCCCCCAACACAATGGAGAAGGCTTATGTCAACGAAGAAATCGGCTGCCCTCCTCGCCTTCGTCGGCGCGTTCGCGCTCGCGGTCACCGGGCCGGCCACCCTGGCCTCGCCCCTTCCCCCGAGCCCTTCCGGCATGCATGAAGGTGCGGCGACATCCCAGCCCCCGGGCGGGATCGATACGGCTCTGACCTCGAAGAGTGGACTCATCGGGCCCGCCTCGACCGCCGAGGAGGATCCTGCGCGCCTCGTCGGCGCCATCGTCCAGCTTGAGGACGGTGCCTCACGCGACGCGGCGATCTCACGGATCAACGAGGCCGTGGCCTCGGCGTTCCCGGGCGAGGGCGCCCACGTGGAGCGCGAGTACGACAAGGCGTTGCAGGGCTTCGCGCTGAGCGTGCCCGCCGGCTCCCTCGACGCGATCCGTAACCTCCCGGGCGTGCGAGCTGCGTTCCTCGAGCGTGAAGGTCGCGTGAGTGACGTGGCCGCCCCCGATGCCGAGGGTGGCATCGAGGCGTCGCAGGCTACCACGCAGGATCCCGCCAACCTCAGCGCCCAGCTCATGATGCGCACCGACCAGGTCGCCCAGAAGGGTGAGGGCACGGTCATCGCCGTCATCGACACGGGCGTCGACATGACGCATCAGGCCTTCACGGGTGAGCTCGCGTCCGCGCCCACCCTCACCCCGCAGAAGGTTGCCGCGATGACCTCCCAGCTCGGTGAAGGAAAGACGGGCGTCTACGTGTCGCAGAAGTTCCCCTTCGCCTATGACTATGCGGACGGTGACAATGACGCATCGCCGCGCGAGGGAGGCTCCGGCTTCCACGGGACGCACGTCGCAGGCATCTGCGCCGGCAACGCCGACAAGATCGTTGGTACCGCCCCCAATGCGCAGGTGATCGTCGCGAAGGTGACTCGCACCGAGGACGACGCGTTGCTGGATTCGGCGCTGCTCGCCTCCCTCGATGACATGCTCGTCCTACATCCCGACGTCATTAACCTGTCGCTCGGCTGGACCGCGGGCATGGACAGTGAGGCCGACTCCGTGTATGCGACCGTGTACAAGAAGCTCCAGGAAGCGGGCATCACCGTCAATGCGGCCTCGGGTAACGCCTTCTCGACCGGGTACGGCAACAACTCAGGCAAGGGCCTGCCCTATGCCACGGACCCCGACTCCTCGGTCATGGATGAGCCGGCCACCTACTCGTCGGTGGTTGCCGTCGCCTCGGTCGAGAACGCCCTCATCCGCAACGCCTTCACGGTGAACGGGAAAGACATCGGATATCAGCGCTCGCGAGGCATGAACGGCGAGAAGGTCGCCTACTTCTCCGACCTGCCCGCCGGAACCTACGAGTACGTGGACGCCGGCTTCGCCTCCGAGGAGGACGCGGCCGCACTCGCAGCACAATACCCGGAGGGCCTGGCCGGCAAAATCGCGCTCGTCTCGCGCGGCAAGATGACCTACCAGAAGAAGGTCGAAAACCTATACGACCTGCACCCGGCTGGCATTCTCGTCTACAACAACGTGTCGGTCGGATCCCTCATTATCATGAATCTGACGACGCAGGATGTGCCCGCCGCCTTCATCTCTCAGGCCGACGGCCATGCGATGCTGGAAGCCCCCGAGCACAGGCTCTCGATCGCCGAGGGGCAGGTCCTCCCGCAGTCCACCATCTACGAGGCGTCCGAGTTGTCCGCGTGGGGCGTGTCTCCGGACCTGCGCCTCAAGCCCGAAATCGCCGCCCCCGGCGGCAACGTTTTCTCTGCGATACCGAACGGTGCGTACGAGCAGACTTCGGGCACCTCGATGGCCACGCCTCAGATGGCTGGTATCAGTGCGATTGTGCTTCAGCGTGTGCAGTCTGATCCGCTGTTCGCGTCGATGAGTGCGCGTGAGAAGGTTGAGGTGGTGCAGAACCTGATTATGGGTACGGCTCGGCCGCTGACGGATGCCGCCCAGACTTCGGGTGCGCTTTATTCGCCGCGTAAGCAGGGTGCTGGCCTTGTGGACGCTTTGGCTGCCACGACTTCGTCGGTGTACCCGACCGTGGTTGGCGCTCCGGAGCAGTCCCGGCCCAAGGCGGACTTGGGGGATGGGTCGAAGGGGTGGCACTTTGATGTCACTTTGCACAACCTGTCGGGTGTGGAGGCCACGTATGAGTTGAGTTCGCAGGCCCTCTCTGAGATCGTCGAGGGTGGTTTCTTCACCGAGCATTCCTCGGATTGGCGAGGCAAGGGCGTGGAGATTCGGTACTCGGGTGGTGCGTCGGCTGTGGCCGAGGGGGCGAGTGTGACTGTTCCTGCGAGCGGCGAGGTCACCGTCGGCATCGACGTTACGCCCGGGGCTGAGTTTGCTTCCTACGTCGCGCAGAATGCGCCCAACGGTACCTTCCTCGATGGTTTCGTGCGTTTCGCCTCGAAGACCGGAGGCCAGCCTGACCTGACCGTGCCCTACCTGGGGTTCTACGGGGACTGGGGCAAGGCGCCCATCTTTGACGCCCTCGCCTCCGAAGGCGGCGCGCACACCCTTGCCTCGGGTATCTACAACGGGACCACCGGACAGCTCCTCGGATACAACCCCCTCGTCAAGGCTGCAGACCGTCGAGGGGCCCCAAACCCCGATCGCTACGTGATCTCCCGATCGCCGGCGATGGGTGCACCCACCGTCCTCGAGCCTCGCACGGGAACGCTGCGTAGCGTCCACTCGCTGACCAGCACCTACACGTACGAGGGTGGCGCAACCGTCGCGTCCGTGACGAACCACCGCAACTGGAAGTCCGTCTACGTGACGAGCACGGAGGAGAATACCTGGGTCGAGGCATATCACGATCCCACGGCGTTCACCGCGAACATGGGGGACTTCGTGGAACTACCCTCGGGCATGTACACGCTGCGAATCGCCGCGTCCAACGATGGCCCGTCCCGCGCCGAGCAGTCGATTTCCTACAAGTTCCGTCTCGATACCACCGCCCCCGTTATCTCCAACCTCGTGTACTCGGGCATGGGTGAGGGCTTCGTCGTCACCTTCGACGTCACCGACGACTCGCCACTGGCGGCGGTTGACCTGCATGATCCCGCCGACGGACTGTGGTTCTACCGCCACGTGTTCACGGAGGATGAGGGCAGCGTCGGCCCGAACGGCGAGTGGACCTATCATGTCGAGATTCCGCTGAGCGAGATCTACCGGGCGTGGACGGAGCAAGGCGGAACGGGCGAGGTCATCGCCAACCCATACGTCCTGGCGTGGGACTACGGCCTCAACCCTTCCGCCGCCTTCCCGATTGACGTTCCCAGCAACAACACGGGTTCGCCGCGGCTGTGCTCGGATCCTGAGGGAGGCAACTGGGTCAAGGACGGGATCGGCTGGTGGTATGCTTGCGCCGATGGTAGAAGCTACCTCAAGGGCGGATGGTTCACTATCAATGGCCGCGACTACCTGTTCGGTCCGTCGGGCTACATGGCGACCGGCTTCCTGAAGCGGGTCGACGGCCGGTGGGTCTACGCGGATCAGGACGGCGCTCTCGCGAGCGGCTGGATCCGCGACGGCGGCCAGTGGTACTACCTGGACCCTGCGACCAAGGTCATGGCCACCGGCTGGGTTGCAGACGGTGGCTCCTGGTACTACCTGCGCGCCTCCGGGGCGATGGCCACCGGCTGGGTCCAGGTGGATGGGTCCTGGTACTACCTGTCCAGCTCGGGCACGATGGCGACGGGCTGGATCAAGGTCGGCGGCCTCTGGTATTACCTGGGACCCGATGGTGCGATGCTCACCGGCACCCAGGTCATCAACGGACGCACCTACGTCTTTGACGGCAGCGGCGCATGGGTCGGATGACCCGAGCGCTTATCTGACGACAACGACGAGGCCCGGGACGCTCTCTCACCAGTGGCCCGGGCCTCGTTCGCCGCGTGTCCTGCGTGCCCCCGCCGGAGCTCCGTGCGGAGGTTTTTCGCAGTGTCGTCCCCGTATCGCGGCCGATTGACGCGCGCCCGCTTCGTGTTGCTCGCGATACCCAATCAACACAATGGAGTGATTCACATGACAATGAAGACAACAACGTCGTTCC
>ERZ773072.1669-NODE-1669-length-10833-cov-4.036278_pt1 | contig 10833 bp, 10 predicted proteins | sample MGYA00580617_ERZ773072 | MGnify/ENA primary metagenome ERZ773072 (study PRJEB29015, sample SAMEA2737970) | human oral metagenome | biome: human oral; feature: human-associated habitat; material: dental | place: China | collected 2122 ... | reverse complement strand
CCTTGAAGGCGGCGCGCACGGCGATCTCGGTCTTGCCGTAGCCGACGTCGCCGCAGATGAGGCGGTCCATGGGCTGGGCGGCCTCCATGTCGTGCTTGACGTCGTCGATGGTGGCCAGTTGGTCGGGGGTCTCGGTGTAGGGGAAGGCCTCCTCGAGCTCGGCCTGCCAGGGGGTGTCGGGGCCGAAGGCGTGGCCGGTCGTCGCCGAGCGGGCGGCGTAGAGGCGCACGAGCTCGCCGGCGATCTCGCGCACGGCCTTGCGGGCCCGGGACTTGGTCCTGGCCCAGTCCGCACCGCCCATCTTGTTCAGGACGGGGGTCTCGCCGCCGATGTACTTGGTGACCTGGTCCAGGGAGTCGGTGGGAACGAGCAGCCGGTCGCCGGGCTGGCCGCGTTTGGAGGCGGCGTACTCGATGACGAGGTACTCGCGGGTCGCTGGGCCCGCGGGGTCCTTCGCCCCGGTCCTTCCACTGCCGATTCTGCGGCGCATGAGCTCGACGAACCGGCCGACGCCGTGCTGGGCGTGGACGACGAAGTCGCCGGGGCGCAGCGAGAGCGGGTCGACGCTCTTGCGGGAGCGGCGGGCGGGGACGGTCCTGCGCTCGCGCGGAACCGCCTTGGCCCGGCCGGTCAGGTCGGACTCGGCGATGAGGGCCAGGCGCAGTGTCCGGGCGACGAAGCCGTGACCGGCGCCGGCTTGGGTGACGCGGATGACGCCGTCGCCTCTTACGGTGCCGTCAGCGGCGACGTCGCCCAGGTCGGCCGGTTCGTCGAGTTGGGTGACGATGCGGATGATGGCGGGGAGTTCTTCGAGGCGTCCATGGTAGCCTTTGGCGAGGATCTTCCAGTTCTTCAGGTGAGCGATGCAGTGCTCGATTCCGGCGCGGAGACTGGCGATTGTTTTGTTGAATCTTTTCTCCCAGCCACTTCGGGGTTGATTGGGGGATTTCTTGACCGGAGTGGTCGCGGTGGTCGCGGTGTAAGCACTGTCAGCAACCCATGTGGCCTCTGTCTCAGAAAAAAGGTCACTCCACCCACACTCCTGGATCACCCTGGCATCATGACGAGCTCCTGGGAACGGCTCGGACACCGCCACGAGGTCGCCCCGGCAGGTGGCCGCGATCTGGATGTTCACACATTGGACTTTACGTTTCCCGGAGTAGTTCGCAGCGCCCTGCCCGCTTGCTGGGCGGTTCCCGGTCGGAACGTAGGTGCCGTCGACCAGCAGGAGCTGTCCCTGAGCGATCGCCTCCTCCACTCCGCCACTGGTGAACACCAGCACCGTCTCCAGGATCTCGGTGATCCTGCGCCAGATCCTGCAGATCGTGGACTGGGACACCCCGAACATGTCAGCGATCACCATCTGGGATATGTTCTGACGCAAGAGCATCAAAGAGATCACCACCTGCCGGTAGAGTTTAATCTTGTGGCGGCTAAAGTCGAGTCCCCGACCCTGGGCGACGTCATGGACACGGGTCACGATCTCATAGATCACATGAGCGGGAAGACCTGTAGTAGACTGATAACGCATCGGCTGCTTCTTCGAGAGATACGGATAGTTTGCAACACCTATTCTCCCATGGAGCAGTCGATGCCCTACAAAAAGGGTCACTTCAGAAACCCAAATAACCCACATGAATAACGCCCTAATATCGCGGGGGTTCCGCATTTCACGTTCCTGGCCTACCGGCATCTCCTCGTGGTCCTAGCCCGTTTCTTCGCCCACTTCCCGGAGCCATCGCCACGGAATCTAAACCTCTTGAAGCGTTGGTATTGGAGAGCTGCTTTAGCGGGTCCCGGAGTGATGAGAGGTGGGATCACCGGAGCTGTCCGAACCCTAGCCTCGTGTATTCACCCGCGAGAGGAGAGCCATTCGATACAGCAGCTTCTAGAGATATTGCCAAGCGGGTCAGGGCAACGTCTACATGTGAATGATTTTGGGTCAAACCGTGCTTCCGGGCACATCATGCTGTGCGCACTGTGGAACCATAAGCCGCTGTCGCCAGACACCGGCGAACCGTTCACCCGTGCGGATCTGGCTCTTGAAATCGACGGGGGGCCAACACCGAGCCCAGTGTGTCCAGAGATTTTCTCGCGGATCAGGTTGTCTGGCAACACCAAGAGCTCGCTGGGAAACCGAGTCATTATGCCCGGTATCCCACTGGAGAATGTACGGGATGTCTCAGCGTGGGACGCGGTGGTACGCGATTCGCATTTCTTCGGCTTGGGTGGTTTTCCCGAGAGACTCGTTCAGGAACGCGAACAGGTGTTGCAAGGTTATATCGATAAATTCCTTCAGGAACGCACGGGGCAGGGGTTTGATGATTCCGCGCCTCTGGCTTCTTTCGACTTCGATGATGACTCTTCGCAGGATGATGCATGGTGACCGAGGGATTCCGGGTCCTGCTTGGCGGCAAGACTGTTGCGCATCTGTATGCCCGCGGAGACTACACCTGGCTGGAATGGCAGCAGGGCTACTGGGATGACCCCGATCGCCCCATGCTCGGGCTGCGTTTTGAGGACAACCCAGAGGAACGAGTGGCGGCGGCTCTGCGGCTGCCGCCCTGGTTCTCCAATCTGCTTCCCGAGGGCAGACTGAGGCAGTGGGTCGCCTTGGACGCGGGCATCAATGAGCAGCGGGAGATGCGGCTTCTGGTCCGGCTCGGGCTCGGGCTTCCTGGGGCGGTGATCGTCGAACCTGTTGAGGGTGAGGCTGATCCCGCCTGGCGGCCAGAACAGGTGCAGTTCCCCGCTGTGCGGCGTCACGATGGACAGGTTCTGCGTTTCAGCCTGGCCGGCGTCGCGCTCAAGTTCTCCCTGCTTCAATCTGGTGACCGGCTGACGCTGCCTGCGGGTGATCAGGAGGGTGACTGGATCGTCAAGATGCCCGACGCGGTCTACCCCGAGGTACCCGCCAACGAGTTCGCGATGATGACCCTCGCCCAGCATTGTGGCATCGACGTCCCAGAGATAAAAATGTGGCATCGCGACGAGCTGCCTACATTGCCGGAGATGGCTTGACCTGAGACTTTCCGAGATCAGCCGTCGTTTCGCGAATTGATCAAGACCTACGGCCTGGTAGGTAGCAGATTCTGGTTGGCAGACCAGCCATGTATTGCTACTTACCGGACCGTAGGTCTTTGATTTCGGTGATGGTTGAGGTCAGCTGGCTTCGCGGCGCAGTGAACGCCAGATACCGATGACTGCGGGGACGACGAGCCACAGCACCGCTGATGTCGCGACATGGGCCCAGTTGGTGGCTGTATTCGGGTCTGTGGCCGCGGTCCTCAGGGCGGCGATCAGATAGGACCATTGGCCCGCTTCGCTGATGGTTAGAAATACGTTCATGAGTACATCAAGCATTACCCATGCCACGATGGCCGCTGGGACGCTCATGATGGCGATACCCATGGCAAGCGCGAACATTGGATATCCCAGATTGCCCACAAGCAGCCCGACCACGTCCCAGAGCGTCACCGACCAGTTGATGTCCACGTTCTGGCTTGGGGAGAGGAGGCCTGCGACAAGTGCCCCCAGACCGAGGTGTAGCGCCCAGAAGGCCGCGATGTAGGTCAGAGCGACGATGAGCTGTGCTGACAGCACCCGGCCGCGACGGGGCACTAGTGTGAATGTCGTTATGATGCTGCGGTTGGTCCACTCGCTGGCAGTCAACAGGATTAAGAAAGGCCCGAGCAGAATTGCGGAGACTTCGGCGATAGACAGGGGGAATGCCTTGTCATCGTAGTAACCTGCTAACTGCGTCCAGGTGAGCTGCGGCGTGGTGTCGAACTTTGTCTGCGAGAAATAGAGATAGAGAAAGACTGCCAATGTCACGGTGACGACGGTGGTCACTGCGAGGGCCCAGCGGCTCGCTCTGGTCGACACTGACTTGCGGAACTCATAGGCCAAGACCCGGCTGAAGCTGATAGGAGCGATGGCTGAGCGGGATCCGGTCAGCAGGGGTGTTGCGGCGGCGGTCATGACAGGGCTCCTTCGCGGGAGGTGGATTCGGTGAGGTCGAGGAACAGCTCCTCAAGATCGTCGGTGGTTTTCAGCAGCTCTTCCTGGGTGCCGGAGGCGACGATGCGTCCCTGGCCGATCATCACGATCTCGTCGGCGATCTGCTGGACCTCGTGTAGCAGGTGAGAGCTGAGAAGCACGGTGCCGCCGTGGTCGGCGAACTCCCGCAGCAGGCGTCGCATCCAGCGGATGCCGGCGGGGTCGAGTCCGTTGGCCGGCTCGTCGAGGATCAGGACCGACGGCGACCCGAGCAGCGCGTGTGCGATCCCCAGGCGCTGCCGCATGCCTAGGGAGTAGGCTTTGAGGCGGCGTTTGGATTCCTTCTCGGTGAGGCCGACCATGTGTAGGACCTCGTTGACTCTGGTTTTGGGTAGGCCGAGGACGGTGGCTCCTAGGGCGAGGGTTTCGTATCCGGTGCGGCCGGGGTGCTGGGCGGAGGCGTCGAGCATCGTGCCGACCTCGAAGGCCGGGTTCTTCAACGCGTGGTACGGCTTTCCGTTGATGGTGGCTGCGCCGCTCGTAGGCACGGCCAGGCCGACGAGGCAGCGCATGCTGGTGGACTTGCCCGCCCCGTTGGGGCCGAGGAAGCCACTGATGGTTCCGGGGGCGACGTCAAAGCTGATGCCGTCGACTGCGGTGAAAGTGCCGTAGCTCTTGGTCAGGTTCTGGAAGGTGATCATGGCTCCATGCCACTGGAGCCGGCCGGTTTGCCGCCAGGGGTGAAGGTATGCGGTTTCCTAGCCGAAAGATGCGTCCGCTTAGCCAAAGGAGCTGCCGGGACGCCGCCGGGGGCGGTCTAGGGTCGTGAACGTGCGGAAACTCAATTTCAGGGCGAACTGGCCCTATCTGGTGGCCGGGCTCTTCACGATTATGAACCTCTCCACCGCGGACGAGAACTTCCTGTTGGGCCGCTTGGGAGCCTGGGGAACGGTCCTTCACCTGGCTATTGGAGCAGCGGCATTGTTCGCGATGCGGCTGAGGCACCGGTACCCCCTGGCGCTCACCCTGGCGCTCAGCGCCTTGTCCGTTCCCTTCATTGAGCTCCTCATATCCTGCACAGTCTGGGCCTATCTGCACCTGTGTAAGCGACGAAAGATCCGCCTGACATTGCTCGGCGGGGTTGTGATGTATGCGGCCTTGATCCTGAACCCCTTGTATGCCGGCCTCGGACAGGGGCGGGACCAGCCTGGAATCGCCGTCCCCGACGATGTGTCCTCCAGCATTCGGGAATGGGCTCAGCTGTTCACAACTCTGACGCCCCTGGCCGCAGCACTTGTGGTGATGCTCATCGCGACGCTCGGCAGTTTCCTGGGGACCAGGCAGGAGGCGAAGATGGAGCGGATCGCGGCGCTGGAACGCGAACGTGAGCTGCTGGCCGACGCCGCGCGCGCCGAGGAGCGCGCCGAGCTGGCCCGGGAGATGCACGACGTGCTCGCCCACAAGATCTCCCTCATCGCCATGCACGCCGGGGTGCTGGCCTACCGCGACGACCTGGGCGCAGAGGAAACCCGGCCCGTCGTCGGCACCATCCAGCAGAGCGCGACCCAGGCCCTTGAGGAACTGCGCACCATCCTCGGACGGCTGCGCCAGATCGACGCCGAGGGCGCACCAGCGCGCCCGCAACCCACCTTGGCAGGGCTTGACGCCCTGCTCGCTGAGCATCGAGTGGCGGGACGCCAGATCGAAGCCGACGTCCGGATCGACGGCGAACCCCACGACGTGCTGAGCCGGCACGCCTACCGGATCGTCCAGGAGTGCCTGACCAACGCGGCCCGCCACGCGCCGGGGGCTGTGGTGCAGCTCGCCATCGCAGGATCGCCGCAGGATGGCCTGAACATCCGGGCGGCCAACCAGCTCAGCCTCATCACGGTGGCCTCCCCGGGCTCCGGACTGGGTTTGGTCGGCCTGGAGGAGCGGGCAGAGCTGCTGGGTGGCAGGATGAGCGCGGGGCCCAAGGGAGGCGATTTCGTGGTGGAGGTGTGGTTGCCGTGGTGAACCGGCGCGTGCTGGTGGTCGACGATGATGCCCTGGTCAGGGCCGGGCTCAAGCTGTTGCTCAGCAAAGCGGACTCCGGCATCGAGGTGGTGGGGGAGGGCACCGACGGTTCCGACGCCGTCGCGCTGGTCGCCGAGCACACCCCCGACGTGGTGCTGATGGACATCCGCATGCCGCAGGTTGACGGGATCACCGCCACCCGGCAGGTCCTGACGCAGCCCGAACCACCCAAGGTCGTGATGCTCACCACCTTCGACGCCGACGAGCTGGTGCTGGAGGCGCTGCGCGCCGGGGCCCACGGTTTCCTGCTGAAGGACACCTCGCCGGAGGAGATGATCCGCGCCATCCACCGCGCCGCCGAGGGGGAGCGGTCGCTGTCGCCGTCGGTGATCGGGGCGGTGATCGCGGCCGCGACGTCAGCGGGCGTCGACGACCGCACCCAGCGCGCCCGGACCGACCTGGAGGTCCTCAGCAAGCGTGAGCTGGAGGTCGCCGTCGAGGTCGGCCGGGGCCTGAGCAACGCGGAGATCGCGACGAAGCTCTACCACTCGCTGGCGACGGTGAAAGCCACGCTAACCAGGGTCCTGACCAAACTCGGCTGCACCAACCGCACCCAGGTCGCGATCCTGGTCCACGATGCCCGTCTGCTCGACTCCTAACCTGCCGGTTTGCTGGCCTTAATCCGCGTTCGCTGGCCTTAATCGCGTTTGCCTGTGCTGTGAGGCCAGCAAACCGCGATAAGGCCAGCGGTTTAGAGATCACGGGACCGGAAGGCCGAGATCGCCAGCAGCACGGGGACGACCATCCAGGCCAGCACAACGCCCGCCGCCGCGACGGGGTGGGTGAACTCTTTCCCGCCTGGGGTGGCGATGCCCGAGATCGTGTGCAGCGCGGGGGTGAGGAGCAGCCACTGCGCGGCTCGGTCGAGCGCGCTGGGCAGGATCGAGCTGAGGGTGGACAGGCACATGACGGCGAAGACCCCCAGGAAGGCCACTAGGCCGCTCCGGGTCAGGTAGGCCATGGCGACAGCCAGGACCGTGTGGGCCGGAATCATGAGCATGGTTCCCAGCAGGGCCTGCAGCGTGCCGCCGTTGAAAGCTGGCAGCGGCGCCCCGGCAGCGGTGAGGGTGACCATGCCGGCGCCATAGGCCAGCAGCGTCGCGAGAATCGAGATCACGCACGAGAGCCCTCCCGCCACGATCAGCTTCGCCAGGACCACCCGGTGCCGCACCGGAGTCAGCCTCGCGGTGACCTCGACGAGATTGCTGGAGTTCTCATTCGACACGAACAGGATCGCCGCCACGAGGCACACGATGTTGGCCACGTCCACGCCCATCAGCGACACCTCCACGCGCTGATGCTCCTGGAGTGCCGTCAGGGATTGGCTCATTGTGAGTGGCACGGTGGCGACGAACATCGCACTCCCCAGGGCCGCGCCGAGCAAGGCCACCACCAGCAGCGCCCGTCCCGTCCGCCACGACCGGGCTTTGGCGAACTCCCCAGCCGCAGCCGGCGAGAGACCAGCGCGGTGCACTCCCGTCATGGCTTGCCCTCCGTCCTGTCCGCCGCCGTTCTGTCCGCCGCGTGGGTGATCTGGAGGAAGGCATCCTCCAGGGTCGCCGCCTCGCTGTGCAGCTCGATCAGCGGGATGGCCGCCTCTAGGGCGAGGCGTCCGATCCTCTCCGCCGCCAGGCCCGTCACGAGCATGCCGTCCGGCAGAGGACGGACCTGCCCTGACTCGGCGGCGAGGACGTCTCGCAGACGATCATCATCGCCGCTGCGGACTCGCACCTGGTGATCGACTGCCTGGGCGGTCAGTTCGTCGAGGGTGACGTCTCTGACCAGGCGTCCTTTGTCGATGATGATCACCCGGTCGGCTGTTCGCTGCATCTCGTCCATCAGGTGGCTTGAGACGAACACCGTCCGTCCCAGCGCCGCGAGTGACCTCAGCATGTCACGCATCCACAAGATGCCCTCCGTGTCGAGGCCATTGACGGGCTCGTCGAAGATGAGGATGCCCGGGTCGGCCAGCAGTGCCCCGGCGAGCGCGAGCCGTTGCCGCATGCCCAGCGAGTAGCCGCTCACCCTGCGGTCGGCGGCCTGTGACAGGCCGACCAGCTCAAGCTTTCGTCCCACCGTCTCAAGCGGGATCCCGGCGGTCCTGGCCTGCCAGGCCAAGTGTTCAGCGCCCGTGCGGAAACCTTGCACAGCGTGGGGGTCGAGAAGGCCGCCTATGCTGGCCGCCGGGTTCGGCAAGGGACCGGAACGGGCGTCCCCCGATCAGGGCGCTGCCGCGGGTCGGGTGCACCAGGCCGAGGATCATCTTCATCGTCGTGGACTTGCCCGCCCCGTTGGGGCCCAGGAAACCCGTGACGAGACCAGGACGGACTGTGAACGAGAGGTCGTCCACGACAGCCCGTCCGCCATACTCCTTGGTCAGTCCGTTGACCTCGATCGTCGACCCGGCGGAGGCCGTGAGGCGACCCGGTCTGGACTGCCGCGTGGTCTGCAATGACATACCAGAAGGCTAGCTGTGTTTCCGCACAGAATCTGGCGAACTGGGGTATTCGGCATCCCCTGCCCGTTTGCTGGCCTTAATCGCGTTTGCCTGTGCTGTGACGCCAGCAAATGGCAACAAGGCCAGCAAACCGGGGATAGGGCCAGTTCTGGAGGCAGTCGTGCGTATGGTGTCGCGGTGGCATAAGCTTTCGTGGCAGCCTGGTCTCGGCAGGTTGCGCTGGTGGCTGTGGGCGCGCCTGATCCCGTGTGGCGTCTTCGCCAGGCTGGTGTTGTTCATCGCGATTCCCAAAAGGTGAGTGGCCCATATGGCTTCAGCTCGACCCTTAGGGGTGAGTCATCTCTACCTTTGTTTGTCGTGCTATAGCTCGCATTTAACAAAATCTAATTGTTTCCCTGATTTTCAGGCCCATGCAGCAGGGGTTCGATGCACCCAAGACGGCAGGTTTTGTTTTAAGAGGGCTATAGCAGGGTGGATGCGGGCGCCTGGTTGCGGGATGCTGGGGGTTCCCATACACCTGCACGGTCCGGTAAAGGGTCCATGCAGATAAAGAAAGGAGCGGTATGAGAACAGCGAGGATGAGAGAGAAGGTGGGACTGACTTCAGCCCGTTGGAGAGGCCAGAGGCGGCGTTCCGTGGCTGCGCTGGTAGTGGGGTGTGCGCTGCTGGCGGGTCCGGTGGCGTCGGCTCTGCCGGCCTATGCGGTGCCCCAGAAATCCGGCACCAATACCCCTGCCCCGGATGAGCCAGGGGCAGTACCGAAGGGTTTGGAATCTTTTTATAGCCAGGAGGTGTCATGGTATCCGTGCGGCGACTCCGGAGGCATACAGAAAACTGACGAGCAGGGTAAGTTCTCGTGCGCGACGGTGACGGTGCCGATGGATTACAACAACCCGGACGGCAAGACCATCCAGGTGGCGGTGAAGAAACGCGCCGCGGATGGCGAGCCCCGTGGTTCGTTGTTTATCAATCCAGGCGGGCCGGGTGGCTCCGGCATCGGCTTGGTTGAGGCGGTGGGTAAGAGTTTCTCGAAGGACTTGCTGGCCGGCTACGACGTGGTCGGTTTCGACCCACGCGGTGTCGGCTCCTCCACCCCCATCACATGCCAGGACGCCAAGCCGGCCGAGGAGGCCAGCGCGGAGCAACCCCAGGAGGAGAGCTCCTTTGAGAGCTGGGCCCAGGGCTATATGGACGATGTATCCAAGTTGGAGAAGCAGTGCCGCGAGCACTCCGAGCCGGGTCTGCTGGATCACGTGGGCACCGCTTTGGTGGCGCGGGACCTTGACGTTCTCCGGGCGGTCTCGGGAGAGAAGATCTTGAATTATCTCGGCATGTCCTATGGCACTGAGCTGGGCTACACCTATGCGGAGCTTTTCCCCCACAACACCGGCCGCCTAGTCCTCGATGGTGCCATGGACTCCACCTCAACCAACCACAGGCTGACCGTGGAAACAGCTGAAGGGTATGAGAAAGCCCTCCGTCGCTATGTCCAGGCCTGTCTGGAAGAGAAAGCCGGCGACAATTGCCCCCTGACCGGCAGCGTCGAGGACGGGGTGCAGCAGATCCGTGACCTCATTACCTCCGCCAACGCATCACCGCTGAAAACCTCCGACCCCGATGTGAAGATCACCGGAGCCCAGCTCACCGGGGCTATCCGGAGATACCTGAGTGGCGGCGCTTGGCCGCAGCTGACCGCGGCCCTGGCTCCTGCCATCGGTCAGAATGACGCCTCTGGCTTCGCCGAGGCCGTCAAGCAGGCTTCGGCAGGTGTAAGCATGGCGGCCTGGACGGCTGTCATGTGTCAGGACCGTCCCGCACAAGGCAACATGGATGCCTGGAAGGCACAATATGAGGAGACCCAGAAGGTTGCTCCCACCTTCGCAGGCGGCGCCAGCTTCGACATGACCTGCGCCGCGTGGGGCCACTACTCTAAGACCGACCCCATCCCGCAGGACGTCCACGCCAAGGGCGCAGCCCCGATCCTGGTGGTGGGGACCGCCGGTGATCCAGCCACTCCGTACCACTGGGCCCAGGCGCTAGCCAGGCAGCTCGACTCCGCCCAGCTGATCACCTGGGACGGTAATGCCCATGTCGCCTACATGCGCGGCAACAAGTGCATCACCACAGCCGTCGACGACTTCCTCCTGGGCGGCCAGCTGCCACAGAACAACCTGACCTGCACCAGCTGAAGGAAGCCGAGTAGTTCAGCGATGCCAGCCAGCTTGAGCGTCGCTGATACGCCATGGAGGCTTAGTCAGAATCGGTGGCTGCAATAGTTAATTGACGTGTTGTGCGTGTCG
>ERZ773072.1666-NODE-1666-length-10848-cov-13.705735_pt1 | contig 10848 bp, 5 predicted proteins | sample MGYA00580617_ERZ773072 | MGnify/ENA primary metagenome ERZ773072 (study PRJEB29015, sample SAMEA2737970) | human oral metagenome | biome: human oral; feature: human-associated habitat; material: dental | place: China | collected 2122 ... | reverse complement strand
TCAAGTCCTCTTCGCTGACGTAGCTGAGTGCGTCAGCATGGATCTCACCATCCTCAAGCTCGATACCCTCAGCGATGCGCTGCATATCCTCCACAGAGACGGGCTTATCCAGCCATGCGTGGTAGATCTTCTTCTTCATGAAGGAGGGGTGCGTGAGCTTACTGGACAGATCACCGTCATTCGTGATGAGGATGACGCCCGTAGTATTGCGGTCAAGACGACCGACAGGATAGATACGCTCTTCGCAAGCGCCCTTGACGAGATCCATCACTGTGCGACGGCATTCGGGGTCGTCGCTCGTGGTGACACAGTTCTTAGGCTTATTAAGAAGGATATAGACCTTACTCTGGGTCGAGACACGCATGCCCTTATACATGACTTCGTCGAGACGGGTAACACGTGAGCCCAGCTCCGTGACTACAACACCATTGACCGTGATCTCACCTGCAGCGATGAGGGCATCCGCCTCACGGCGTGAGCAGACCCCAGCGTTAGCGAGGAACTTATTGAGACGCAGATCCTGTGATGGATCGACGATCTCCTCGTACTTCACGGGTACAGGGAGCTGTGGCTGCTTCTTTTTCTTCTTTGCCTTAGGTGCTGCAGATGGACCGCCCTTCTTGGGGCCCTTGCCTGCATACTTCCCCTTATGAGGCTGACCCTCACCGGGGTGACCTGGGGCTGCAGAGCGATGGGGGCGCTCGGAGCGGTTGTAGTTGTAGCTATAGCGGCCATCGGCACGCTCAGCCTGATAGCGCTCTTCGTAGCGAGAGCGCTCTACCGAGGAGGAGTAAGAGCCGTCGTAGTTGGAGTGCTCTGCACGCGAGGGGCGAGCAGCAGGACGTCCAGTGTGCATCTGCTGCTCCTCTTCGGAGACGATGAAGACGCGTCTGCGTCGTGTGGGGGTCCCTGAGTTAGGGGTGGATGAGATGTGCTGTCCATCGGTAGAGGCCGCAGGTACGCGTCGCGCGCGAGTAGCTGGGCGCTGGGTAGTCTCCTCGGAGCTACTGTGGTTTGGTCGAGGAGCGAACTCCTTTTCGTCTGCCATGTGTGGTCTTGTTTTGTATACTTATACTTGTCTGAGGGTGTTGAGGACAGCCTCTCGGCTCTCCACTGGTCTGTCGTCCAGATAAGCCCATCAGCCACTCACCCTCTTGGTGCAGGGCCGTCATAGGGTCTGTGGGCTCCAAATATCTGTGGCAAAGATAATAAGATTATATGATATATAGAGCCCGCGAGAGCACTATAAATAAAGGCAATGAGGCGCATAGGAGTGATATACCTATGCGCCTCACCTTATTGGATGAGTCTATGCTCGGAGAGCTTAGATGATCGAGTGCTTCTTCGTGAACTCGACGATCTCGTCGATATAGCCGAAGGCAAGACCCGTGACCGTATCTGCACAGCCGTAGTAGATGGCGATACGACCCGTCTCAGCATCGTGCAGAGCGGCACAGGGGAACGTCACGTTGGGGACATCACCCATGCACTCATACTGCTCACGAGGAGAGATGAGGTAAGGGCCTGAGCGGAACTTTACCTTCCAAGGCTCATCGAGGTCAAGCAGCGCAGAGCCAAAGGCATAGACGAAGCCATTGCACGAAGCCAGGACGCCGTGGTAGATCAGGAGCCAGCCTTCGCTCGTCTCGATGGGGATAGGACCTGCACCGATCTTCGTGCACTGCCATGCGCTATCCTCGAAGGGGGCAGGAGACATGACGTGACGGTGACGTCCCCAGTACTCGAGGTCGGGAGATTCGCTATAGAAGATATCCCCGAAAGGCGTGTGACCATTGTCGCTGGGGCGGCTAAGCATAGCGAAGTTGCCATTCAGCTTGCGGGGGAAGAGGACACCATTACGGTTGAAGGGCAGGAAGGCATTCTCCAGCTGGTGGAAGGTCTTGAAGTCGAAGGTATAGGCGACACCGATCGTAGGACCGTGGTAGCCATTACACCACGTGACATAGTAGCGGTCTTCGATGAAGACGACACGAGGGTCGTAGCCATAGACCCACTCACCGATCTCCTTGTCTTCGCATTCGAAGGTCAGAGGCTCGGGGTTGATATTCCAGTTGATCGCGTCATCGCTGAAGCCGACATGCAGGCGCATACGACGATTGGTGTCGTCACAGCGGAAGACTCCAGCATAACCTTCTCCGAAGCGAACGACAGCGCTATTGAAGATGCTGTTAGAGGTAGGGAGTAGGTCGCGTGGGATGATCGGATTAGCGCTGTAGCGCCAGACAGTATCCTTACAGCCTTCGGGGCGGTCTTCCCAAGGCATATCGGGCAGGCTTTGCCCAACGATCTTGATCTTGCTCATTCGTTATAAATATAGGGTGATGGATAAGACAGATTAGGCGACCTCCTTCGCTTCGGGAGTGTGTGCGAAGGGGAGGCGTAGACTTAGTACAATGGCTGGGATCGTCACGACGAGTACGAGTACGAAGAAGCCCTGATAGCCTAGGGCTGTGGCGAGCTTCCCGCTGATCATCCCAGGTATCATGACACTGAGGTTCATCAGACTATTGGCGAAGGCGTAGTGTGCCATTTGATACTTCCCAGGGGCGATCTGCTGCATCATGAAGAGGGTGATCCCCACAAATCCAAAGCCATAACTGAAGTACTCGAAGACAATGCCCGTGGCGATCCACCACAGATTCTGTGGCTGGAAGAGGGCAAAAATCAGGTAGACGGCAAAGGGGATGTTGAAGATACAGACGAGCGAAAAGAGCGTCTTCTTGAGCCCAAACTTAGCGATGTAGTAGCCTGAGAGGATGGATCCGAGGATAAAGGCGATCGTACCTGCTGTACCATAGATGAGACCATAGTTTTCATTGGATAGCCCGACACCCCCTTTTAGGATCGGATCCTTGAGGAAGATCGGTGCGATCTTCATAGCCAGACCTTCGCCTAGACGATAGAGGAAGATGAAGACGAGATAAAGCCAGATATGCTTCTTGACAAAGAAGGTACGGATGACTTCGAGCATCTCCTCCCAGCTCTCTTGAGCTGATCGCTTCTCCTTGGCCGTTTCCTTGGGTAGGACAAACATGTGATAGAGTGAGAGGGCTAGCATCAGGCCTGCACAGATCGCCATGATCACCATCCAGGCCTTCTCTAGACCCATGCTCTTCGATAGGTAACCTGCGAGGTAGACTAGTCCTCCGTTGGTCAGGATCTTGGCTAGATTATAGAAGGCTCCTTGCCATCCGGCATAGACCCCCTGCTCACTGCTTGAGAGCTCCTGCATATAGAGACCATCGCCAGCGATGTCGTGCATCGATCCACTGATGGCGAGTACCCCCATGAAGGCTAAGGCAATGGCGAAGAAGCTAGGTAGAGGAAGAGCGAAACATACGAGCCCAAACATGAGAGCCGTGATCGCCTCGGTCAAGAATACATATTGACGCTTCGTGCCGAAGAGCTCCATACAGAGGCTAAAGAGGGGCTTCAGTGACCAGGGTAAGACGAGTAGACTTGTCCAGAAGGTGACATCCTCCTTACCGACCCCCAGGTCGGTGAACATCAGGACAGAGACGATCGAGAGGGCAACATAGGGCAGCCCCATCCCAAAGTAGACGCTTGGCACCCAAGCGATAGGGTTAATTTTCTTATTCATGTCTGGTTGGACTATTCTTGCTTTCGATGGCATGAGGTCATTCACCGCCTGCCTCGATCTTCGGGGCGTACAATTTCACCCTAAAATTACCAAAAATAATGATGCTCCCCTGCATGTGGAGAACGCTCCCTTGAGACCTTCGTCGCAGTCACTGTGCGAGGGCTTTCGTTTGAGGCTAAGGTCTGGAGTCTAGTCGTCGACTCTCGGCTGGGCTATAGGATAGATCCTTGGGTTGGTATCGTCGCTCCATTTCATTAGTAGCAAACGAAGGGTTGGTTAGTAATCAGTGTAAGGATTCATTAGTAATGAATAGATCCATTCATTACTAACGGAGTAAGAGGTTGATGTAAAAGGAGAGATAGCTGGATTAAGTATGACTAGATTAGAGCTTCGTGATCCGATTAGTTTGCTGGGATAAATTTCATTAAATTAGCAAGATAGAATATTTAGAAGACTGTTTTTGGTATAAAATTATGAATCTAATAACAAGAGATCAGCTGGATTCTTGGTCACATACGACAGAGTCAAAAGCAAACTTTCCACATCTTATCTCAAGGCTAATAAGAGCAACTACCGCAAAGGACACTAAGGTTCATATTCCCTGGGGTAGTGCCACCTATATAGGGGGATGGGATGGAATCGTAGATAGTAAGGAGATGACTAGATACGTCCCCGAAGGAATATCCTTGTGGGAGCTGGGCACAGACGAAAAAACTAAGCAGAAAGCAGATGCCGAGTATAAAAAGCGTACAAAAAAGCCTGGTGAATATACTCCTCACGATGCTACATTTGTGTTTGTCACTCCAAGGACATGGACGAAGAAGGAAGAGTGGGTTAGTCAGAGGAAAGAGGAGAACATCTGGAAGGATGTGATTGTCTACGACGCCATAAGCTTAGAGCAGTGGCTTGATGAAGCTCCAGCTGTATCTCGATGGTTCGCATCTCAGGGGTATGCTGGAGTATGTTCATACGAAGGGATCATAACGGCAGACGAGTGCTGGAAAGAATGGTCTTGCTTAGAGCAACTGCAACTACTGCCAGGGTGTGTGCTTGCTGGTAGAGATGCAGCAAGGGAAGCACTGATAAAGCTACTAGAGGGGAATCCAAGCATCATAGAGGTAAGAGCATCTACGAAGGGTGAGGCGATTGCCTTTATTCTAGCCACAATGAGAGCTAGTGATCTCGATGTGTCTGGTCGATTCATCTCTACGACCCTCATTGTAGATCAGGAGGATGTCTTCCGAAATATTAGCTTATCAATACAGCATGCTCTGAACCTGATTGTTCAGTTTGAGAGTACAGATCCTCTAGGTGTAGCTACGAAGAATGGGCATCATGTCTTAGTCCCATTAGGTGCAGATGATGTGTTTAGTCAAGAGTCGATCACACTGCCAGCAGTAGATAGAAATGCCCTCATTGAAGCTTTAGAAGCAAGTGGGCTATCAAGATCTAAAGCCTCTACACTTACGAAAGAATCGGGGCACGACATCACGATCCTTAAGAAGCTCCTAGGCTTTCCTAGCTATGGCGCAACTTGGATAAAAACTCAGCCTATTCGAGAGATAGTACCTGCACTTCTCCTTGGTCGATGGGATGAGAGCTACCCTGGGGATATAGAGCTTTTAGAGAAGCTCTCTGGAATGAGCTATGCTAAATATAGGGAGGCGTTAGCCAAATGGATTTATCTCCCAGAGTCGCCTCTGAAGAAGATCAGTGAGACATGGAGATTAACCTCTCCCCTAGACTTATGGAGGAGTATGTCAGCCCACTTAGTTGATCGAGATTTCCAGCTTTTAGAAGAGTGCTTTATTCTGGCCTATCATTCAGGGAATCCAGTCCTAGCATCCCAGATCGATCTACCAGACTACATTAGTAAAAAGAGGACGTATTCAGACTGGGTAAGAGAGGGCTTAGCTCAGTCTCTGATCCTGATATCGATACCACAGGTTGGAGTTAGTATCAGAGATTCACAGAGCTGGGTGGATAGGATTATTGGGGGTCTATTGTCAAATGCTCGTGGTGAAACGTGGGTTTCCATCAATCGAGAACTTCCTCTTATTGCAGAAGCATCTCCTCGTATCTTCCTTAGTTCAGTGAGTCGCTCCCTCTCTCATCGACCTCCAGAGATCATGGATATGTTTAAGGAAAAGCCAGGGCTTCTTGACCCTATTGTATCTCATACAGGTCTATTATGGGCCCTAGAAGGTCTTGCTTGGATACCGTCGTATTTTAAAACTGCGTGCCTCCTCCTGCATAAGCTGGCGACACTAGATCCAGGAGGAAGTGTATCTAATAGACCCCTAAATAGCCTAAAGGAAATCTTTAAGGCCTGGCATCACCAAACGTTAGCTTCCTATGAAGAGAGGGTAAAGGTGTTGAGGGAGATGCTTCGTAGAGATGTCGATGTCTCATGGAAGCTCTTGACGAGTTTGTTGCCAAGCTTTTCTTCAAAGACAGCTTTCTTCACACATAGGATGCGCTGGCGAATGTTCTGGGAGAAAGCAGATCCAAACTATACTTACCGAGAAAGCTTTGATATATACTCGGAAGTTGTGGATATGCTTATCAGTCTATGTGATGGTGATGAGGTTAGATTCTCTGATCTTATCGAAGCAGCATCACAATGTAAGCCTTGGGATCGGGAGAGTATATTAGAGTGGGCTCAAGAGACTGTGGGTAGTACAGAGCATAAGAAGGGGCAAGCATGGCATACCCTACGTAGGATTTTAAACCACCATAAGCAATATCCTGATGCTGAATGGGCATTAAAGGGTGATGAATTATCCCCTTTTGAACAGCTTTATGGCCAACTATATCCTAAGGATGTGCAGGTAAGGAATGTATGGCTGTTCAACGAGGATTCTCGTGCTCAAATGATAGATCCAGCTACCGTAGTTCCTTTTGCTGTGGATAGGCATAAAGAAATAGAGGAGCAAGTCGCTACTAGTCGAGAGCGTGCAGTGTCAGAACTAGTGGAGGAGTTCGGGCTAGAGCGAGTCTTAGAGTTGAGACTAGAGGTTAAGTATCCTTGGGCGTTAGGAGAGGCTTTAGCTAAGGTGATAAAAGATGAGAACGATCTGCAGCGTGTGTGGCTGTATCTGGAGGATGATGCTCCTCACATTGCTTTTGCTCATGGATTTATCTACCAGAAGCTAAGATGTGAGGACTTCTCCTGGATCCAGGTGCTAGTGCAAGAGCTATTGGAGAATGGATATAGTGATAAAGCTGTGGCGAATGCCCTTTTTCCCGTGCGCTTGGGGCAGGAGCTATGGCGATATGTAGACTCCCTTGGCGAAGGTATACAGCGGGAGTATTGGCTACGAATAAGGCCCTACTTTAATGGCCTCACGGATGAAGAGATCATGGTATGTATAAATAAACTACTCCACTATCGACGATTTAGTTCTGCAGTGGAGGTTGCTTCGTGCCACGGAGCTCATATCCCTAGTGATATGCTCATCGATGTATTAAGAAGATGGGCTACAGAGGAACCTCAAGAACCCCGAAGTCCAGTTGGTTATGAGATCGAGGGTATATTTGAAGAGCTTAATAAGAGGACGGATGTTGATGAGGGGACTTATTGTGAGTTAGAGACTTTACACTTACCCCTACTTACACGTGTAGGAGCTCAAGTAGGAGTACCTCATTTGGAAGAAGAATTAGCCATCAATCCTGAGTCTTTTATTCAACTTCTAAAGTGGCTCTACAAACCCAAGGATGAAGATCGACAGCGAAAGGAACAGGAGGGCTTATCCGAGGATCAAGTACAGAATGCAGCTAGAAGAGCTGATCTGATGCTTGGGGCTTGGAGGAAGATTCCAGGAATGCAAGAGGATGGTACGATTGATGGAGCTAAACTTAGGGAATGGATTGATGCTGCTAGGGCTTTAGCAGAGGAGTGTGATCGGCTAGAAGTCGCAGATATACATATTGGGCAACTGCTAGCAAAGTATCCTGAGGATTCACCAAGCTGGCCAGCGAGGACGATATTCCAAGTAATCGAAGATATCAACACTGAAAAACTCAAGATGGGATATTCTATAGGTATGCGGAATAAACAAGGTGTCACTGTTCGTGGAGCTTTCGATGGAGGAAGTATTGAGCGAGAACGAGCAGAATACTTTGCTCAGTTGGCATTAGAGGTTATGTGTGATTATCCCAATGTTTCAGAGATCTTCTCTGAGTTACAAGGATACTATGAAAGGTGTGCAAGAGAACGTGATGAAGAGGCTGTAAGAGCAAAACTAGATTCTTAGCTCCCATTCTTATTGAGGCTGTTTCATTGATCCCAAGAAAGGCCGAAGTGTGGATAGGAGGAAACCCCCTCATCAAGCAATATTTGCTTGATGAGGGGGCTTCTTGAATATTATATTCTGTGGAGAGCTAGCCCGAGGTTAATCCTCTACTTCGTCATCGAGGAAGTGCTGGCTATAGCTTACGAGGTGGCGGAGGTTGCCGAGGAGTTCGTTCGTCTCAATGAGAATATTAAGGTAGACCATCTGTGCACGGAGATCTTCCTTGCGTCCCTTGTGTGCACGCTTCATCTGTGCCTTACGCATCTCCTTGACTTGTTCGCGCAGTGTCTTACCCATATTCTTGGCTTTCTTGACATCTTCCATGCGAGAGCTGTCGATGAGCTGATGGACTTGTGCGATGTAGTCTACGACCTGATCACGTATGGGAGCGAACTCTGTACGATTAGCTTCGGGGATCGGGTTAAAGTTGTTATCCACGTGCTCGGTCGATACCTCTGTCGCACGCTCTAGGGCATAGATCATCTGGAGGCAAGCATTAGCGCCGAGGTGGAACCACATGTTGCGCTCCAGCATATCCTCATCCGCAGCTAACTGGCGGAGACAGATCGTCTCCTTGCGACGCATCGTCTTGAAGGCACGCTTGTGTTCATCGAGATGGTGTCTGGTCTTCTTGAGACGACGAAGATCTTCGGTGAATACTCCCTCGGTGAGATCGAGATAGTCCTTGCTAACTCGGTCGAGGAGCTTCACTTGACTCCCACGCACATGCTGAGAGAGGAGAGCCCACATCTTCTGAGGATCTTCGGTACTGAGGATCTCGACGAAGAGCGCATCATCAGTATCATCTTTCTTCTTGCGGAGAAGATGGCTATTAAACAGCAGGAAGAGAGCGACGGCGATGAGGATCACCATCATGGGGAAGCCTCCATAGCGCATCAGCGTAGCGATGATGATCGCGATGATGAAGGCTGCACCAGCGGTGACGAACCATCCCCCAATGACAGACATTACACCTGTGAGACGCCCTACAGCACTCTCTCTACCCCAAGCGCGGTCGGCTAGAGAGCTACCCATAGCAACCATAAAGGTGACATAGGTCGTCGAGAGTGGTAGCTTGAGCGAAGTCCCTAGAGCGATGAGGAGACCTGCGAGTACGAGATTGACCGAAGCACGCACGAGGTCAAAGGCCGCTCCCTGCTCTAGGGTGATCTCTTGCTTGTTGAATCGTGAGTCGATCCAGAGACGTGTCTTATGAGGGATGATACGCTCTAGGAAGCCACCGATGCTACTGCTGGTACGCACTAGCCCACGAGCTATACGAGAGGATCCGAAGGTTTCCTCTCCATCATCTTGGCGAGAGAGATTGACCGAAGTCTTGATCACATTCTGAGCACTCTTAGAGAAGAAGAGAGCGAAGACCATGATCATACCCGAGCCGATTAGGTAGTAGATCGGTGTCTCTGCAGGACCGTTATTCGCACCCATGAGATAGGTGTCATAAGCACCATTCCCGTTAGCTATATAGTCCTTATAGGCCGAGAGACCCGAGAGAGGTACCCCGATGAAGTTCACCAAGTCATTGCCCGCGAAGGCGAGGGATAGGGCAAGTGTCCCTGCAAGGACGATGACCTTGAAGATATTCACCTTGAGCCAATGAAGCCCCTGCATCACGATAATGCTGATACCTAGAGTCCACCAGATAAGCTCGGTCGTATGCTGTTGTATCCAGTCTTTATAGATAAAGGAAGACTCCTGGAGCCCCTTGATCAGCATGAAGTAGACGATCGAGGTGATCGCTACACCACCGAAGAGCCCAGCGAGATAGGGGAGTGTCTTCTTATAATTAAAGGAGAAGAGGACACGGGTGATCCACTGAACTACCGAGCCGAAGAAGAAGGCTACGGCCACGGAGAGGAAGATCGCGATGATGACCTGAAGAGCCTTGGAGGTATTGAGCATCTCTAGCATATTCAGGCTAGGATCATGGATGCTCTTCAGCATAGCCATACAGAAGGCTGCCCCGAGGAGCTCAAAGACCATCGATACGGTCGTAGAGGTGGGTAGCCCTAGGGTATTGAAGATATTGATCAGGATGATATCGGTGACGACTGCCGTGAGACAGATCGTCATCACCTCCTGGAAGGTGAAGTACGACGGGTCATAGATACCATAGCGGGCTATGTCCATCATCCCATTGCTCAGGGATGCACCGATGAAGATACCGACAGCTGCGACAGCGAGGACGACCTTGAAGGGTGCAGCCTTGGCTCCGATCGCAGAGTTTAGGAAGTTCACAGCATCGTTGCTTACCCCTGCCACCAAATCGAAGCAGGCGAGGATAAGTAGGAATGCTAGGATGCAGATAAAGATGATTTCCATTGCTGGGACAAATATGTTCTAGGGTTAGTTGGGTTGCTTGACTAATCGAAGAGTAGACGAGGCTCATCACGCTCTTCCACTACTGATGCGGGCGCAGGAGCCTCAGCGGACGTAGCTTGAGTAGCATGGAGATGGGCTAGGAAGTCCGTCTCGGAGAGTAGGGTGATGCCTAGGGAAGTCGCCTTCTCGAGCTTGGCAGGTCCCATGTTGGCTCCTGCAAGGACGAAGTCCGTCTTACTCGAGATCGAGGAGGAGATCTTACCTCCATAGGACTCGATCATAGCCTTGTACTCCTCTCGTGAATGCTCAGTGAATACACCACTGATGACGAACGTCCGTCCAGAGATAAATTCGTGCGAGGTGACAGGGCTTGGCTCCTCCTGGGCTGTACGTCTAAGCGGAAGGCCTAGCTCCTCAAGCTCAAGAATGAAGTGCTGGTTGCTCTCGAGTGCGAAGTAATCGACTAGGCTCTGCGCTATGACCTTGCCAATATCGGGTATGGCGGTCAGCTCCTCAAGGGAAGCCTTGGCGAGCTCCTCTATAGTTGAATAGTGCTGTACTAAGGTCTTAGCGACCGTCTCACCCACGAAG
>ERZ773072.1665-NODE-1665-length-10859-cov-23.371992_pt1 | contig 10859 bp, 9 predicted proteins | sample MGYA00580617_ERZ773072 | MGnify/ENA primary metagenome ERZ773072 (study PRJEB29015, sample SAMEA2737970) | human oral metagenome | biome: human oral; feature: human-associated habitat; material: dental | place: China | collected 2122 ... | reverse complement strand
AGGTCCGCTTGGTGGTCACGGCAATTCTCCTCGGCGGGGAGTGGTTTCCCACTCGGTATCGGTTGGGCTATCGACCCCCTGAGGGCGCGATAGCGGGGACGCACGCCCGAAATGGGCGCAAACAAGTTCCAAGACTAAGCGGACGGGCGCGCCTAGTCAACGCGGCGAGAGTACCCACCGCGTCACACACAGTATCCACAGCTGTGCAAATCGCTGTGAATCTCATCCGTCCACAGAGGGTGGATGACGGGAGTTATCCACAGGCTGTGTGTATTTTTGCTTTCCGCATGCTGCCGCGGACCCATAGTTGTAACTACAGAAGTGTGATTCTGTGATAGTTCTCCACAGCCCCATCCCCAGTCTGTGCATAAGCATGTGGGCGAGCTACACTGCAGATACATACAAGGGTCGCGCAGATCACGACGAATGCGTGACTGAACTCACCGTCATTTTATTCGGAGGTTAACGTGGAGCCGGATTCCCTCACACGTGCGTGGGCCGCTGCCCTCGATGCAGTCCCCACCGACGAGCTGGGACCCGTCGCCACGTCGATGCTGCGATCGGCGCGCCCGCTCGGCGACATCGAAGGCACGATCCTCCTGGCTGTCCCCAACGGCTTCACCAAGCAGTGGATCGAAGACAAGGCCCAGTCGAAGCTGACGGCCGCCCTGTCTGTGAACCTCGGACGCACCGTGCGTATCGCCATTACGGTCGACCCCTCCCTGGAACTCGTCGCCGCTGAGGAAGAGGAAGAAGAGGAGCCCCCCGCTCCCACCGTGCCCGCCCCGGCCTCGTCCCAGGAGAAGAAAGAGGATCACTCCCCCGCCCTCGTGACCTCCCCAACCGACGCTGGTCCGACCCATCTGAACCCGAAATTCACCTTCGACACCTTCGTCATCGGCCCGTCGAACCGTTTCGCGCACGCCGCGGCGCTGGCCGCCTCGGAAACACCGGGCACCGCCTTCAACCCGCTGTTCATCTACGGAGACTCCGGACTGGGCAAGACGCACCTACTCCAAGCCATCGGCCACAACGCGTTGTCGATGATGCCCCATCTGAAGGTCCGCTACGTGAACTCCGAGGAATTCACCAACGAGTTCATCAACGCGATCCGTCTGAACAAGACGGACAACTCGCAGGTTGAGGCCTTCCACCGCCGCTACCGCGAGCTCGACATTCTCCTCATCGACGACATCCAGTTCATCGGTGACAAGGAACAGACGGTCGAAGGCTTCTTCCATACCTTTAATGCGCTGCACAGCGCCAACAAGCAGATCGTCCTGACCTCCGACCTGCCCCCCGCCCAGCTCAAAGGCTTCGAGGACCGCATGCGCTCGCGCTTCTCCTCCGGCCTGCTCGTCGACGTCCAGCCGCCGGATCTGGAAACCCGCATCGCGATCCTTCACAAGAAGGCCGACGCCGAGGGACTCGAGGTCACGCCCGAGGTCTTCGAATACGTGGCCTCGCGTATCTCCTCTAACATCCGTGAGCTGGAGGGCGCGCTCGTGCGCATCGGCGCGTGGGCCTCTCTCTACCAGGAGCGCATCGACCTGAACCTGGCGCAGATGATGCTCAAGGACTTCGTGTCCAACCCGGACGACAACGAGATCACGGTGAGCCTCATCATGAGCCAGTGCGCCGTCTACTTCGGCGTCACCATCGAGCAGATGGGATCATCCGAGCGCAGCCACAACGTCGTCGAGGCCCGACAGATCGCTATGTATCTGTGCCGCGAGCTCACCGACCTGTCGCTGCCCAAGATCGGTCAGGCCTTCGGACGTGACCACACGACGGTCATGCACGCCAACAAGAAGATCTCCAAGCTCATGAAGGAGAAGCGCGAGACCTTCAACCACGTGTCCGAGCTTACAAATCGCATCAAACAGAAGGCCAGAGAGTCATGAAACTCGCGCGGGCGCTGACGAAAGTCGGCGCCCGCGCCCCATTCACAGCAGTTGTGCACATCTGGTGCATGAGCGTGCTCGAGCTGTGTAGAAAGAGGGCGCGCCTGTGAATCTCAAAAAGTTGTCATTTGCTTCGTGCACAGGACGACGTGACGAATCCACAGTGCCGTCCCATAATGACAGCACAGTTATTTGATTGGAATTCCGCCGCATAAGGGATTTATCCACAGAATTCACAGCCCTTATGATGGAGGGATAGTCGAATGACAAAAATTTTTCACAGACCTCCGTCCAACAACACCGCCGACGTGACGTTCGCGGCGCGGGTGCCAAGCCTGCCGTCACGCCCCACGTGGGCACACTTGTGGGTAAAGTAGTGCTCGATCCGTTTTGTGTTTTGGAGGCAGCTATGAAGTTCACCGTCGCCCGCGATGTTCTGGCCGAAGCCGTATCGTGGACCGCCCGCGCGCTCCCCGTGCGTCCGGCCTCGCCGATCCTGGCCGGCGTGCGCATCAAGGCTGAAGGCGATGAGCTGACCCTGTCCTCGTTCGACTACGAGGTCTCCGCCAACTCGCACATCCCCGCCACCGTTGACGAGGCCGGCGAAGTCCTCGTGTCCGGCCGCCTCCTGGCAGACATCTCCAAGTCGCTGCCCTCCAAGCCCGTCTCCGTTGAGCTCGACGGCCAGAAAGTGAACCTGGTCTGCGGCTCCTCGCACTTCACGCTCGCTGTCATGCCGCTGGACGAGTACCCGCTGCTGCCCGCGCAGCCAACCGGCGTCGGCGCGATCGATTCCTCCACGCTCTCCCAGGCTGTCTCCCAGGTCTCGATCGCCGCGTCGCGCGACGATACCCTGCCCCTCCTGACCGGCGTCCGCATCGAAATCAACGGCCCCTCGATCACACTGCTGGCCACCGACCGCTACCGCCTCGCCATGCGCGAGCTGGATTGGGAACCCTCCGACACCTCCATCGAAGAAGTAGCCCTCGTCAAGGCCCGCATCCTCCAGGACGTCGCCAAGTCGATGACCTCGGGCGCAAAAGTCGAGGTCGGCCTCTCCGGCGACTCCCAGCCCGGCGCCTCCTCCCTCATCGGCTTCACTGCCCAGGGACGCCGCACCACCTCGACCCTGATGGACGGCGACTACCCCGCCGTGCGCCGACTCTTCCCCGAATCCACGCCGATTCAGGCCGTCGTCGACCGCCACGCCCTGCTCGAGGCCGTCAAGCGAATGTCGCTGGTCGCCGAACGCAAGACCTCCGTGCGCCTGGCATTCACCGACGGTCAGCTGGTCCTCGAGGCCGGCCAGGGCGACAACGCCCAGGCATCCGAAGCCATCGAGGCAACCCTGCACGGCGACGACATCTCCACCGCCTTCAACCCGCAGTTCCTCATCGACGGCCTGCAGGTCCTGGACACTGACTACGTGCGCTTCGGCTTCACGCACTCCACCAAGCCCGCCGTCATCACGGGCCAGAAGAAGGCCGACGAGGGCGAGGTCACGCAGTTCCGCTACCTGCTGATGCCCATCCGCTTCGGCATCTGACGTGCGCGTCTCCCACCTGGCCCTCGACGACTTCCGCTCCTGGAAGCACGGGGTCGTCGAGCTGCCCGCGGGACCCACGGTCCTGGTGGGCGCGAACGGCCAGGGAAAGACGAACCTCGTCGAGGCCCTCGCCTACCTGTCCACGTTTTCGTCGCACAGGGTCGGCGCTGAGGGCGCGCTCGTGCGCATCCCCCTCGACGAGGAGGAGGCCGCCCCGGGCGGTGCCGTCATCCGCGCGCGGGTCGTAGCCTTGGGCCGAGAGCAGGTCGTCGAGCTGGAGATTGTGCGCGGCAAGGCGAACCGGGCGCGCATCAACCGCGCGCAGGTTCGGCCCCGCGACATCCTCGGCATCGTGCGCACCGTCGTCTTCGCGCCCGAGGATCTTTCGCTTGTTCGCGGCGACCCGTCGGTGCGCCGCTCCTTCCTCGACGATCTGGCTACGCAGCTCTCCCCCATCCACGCATCCGTGCGCTCGGATTTCGACCGCGTCGCGCGTCAGCGCGCGGCGCTCATGAAGGCCGCCCAGGCCTCGCTCCGGCGCGGGCAGGCCCCCGACCTGTCGACGCTGGATGTGTGGGACCAGCAATTCGCCGCCCTGTCGGCGCGCATCACGGCGACGCGCGCCTCCATCGTGCAATCGCTGATGGAGCCGGCCGCACGCTCCTATGACGACGTCGCCGACTCCCCGCGTCACCTGCGCCTCGCATTCGACGCCTCCGTCGACCGCGTCATCGGCACCGACCCCGAGAATCCGGCCAGCGCCGACCTCACCGACGTCGACGCCCAGACGCAGCGTATGCTCGCCGCCCTGGGAAGCGTGCGCGAGAAGGAAACAGAGCGCGGCGTCAACCTGGTGGGTGCCCACCGCGACGACCTGACCCTTAGCCTCGGCTCGATGCCCGTCAAAGGCTACGCATCCCACGGAGAATCCTGGTCGGTCGCCCTCGCCCTGAGGCTCGGCGCCTTCGAGCTGCTCAGCGACGACGGCGACACGCCCATCCTCATCCTCGACGACGTCTTCGCCGAGCTCGACTCCTCGCGCCGGGCGGGCCTCGCCGCCCTGGCCTCCAAGGCCGAACAGATCATCGTCACCTGCGCCGTCGCCGGCGACCTGCCCGCCTCCCTCGACCACCACGCCCTCACCGTGCGCCTCGACTCCGAGCGCGGCACCGTCATCGACGGACCCGACCATGAGTGAGCGCGAGGACCGCGTCGACGCTGAAATGATCGACCCCGACAACGAGGGTTTCCACTCCCCCACCCCAGGCGAGGAAGCCGACGCCGACGAGTTCGTCGTCCGAGCGCTCGAACGCGCACAGCGCGTAGCCCGCAACCACGGCTACATTCGATCCACCCTGCCCTCGTGGGGACTTGACGAGACGCGGCCCAGGCGCAGCCTCGACGGCTCCAGCGAATACGCGGCCATCGAAATCGATGGGCTCGGCCGCCTCGCCGGCGACCAGGACGATGCCCAGGCGCGAGCCCGCGCCCGAGCCGCCGCCTACGGACGCGCGAATCCAGTACCAGCCCCGGCCTCGTCCACGGAGGAAGACCCCGAGGGTGACCTCGCCGCGCTGCGCCAAGCCCTCGAAGGCACGGGCGCCTCGTGGAGCCGCTCCCCCGGCATGGCCGCGATGCGGCCGCGCTACCGCACGGCCAACTCCCTGGGTGCGATTCTCGCGCGCACCATCAGCGCCCGCGCCTGGGACACGCCCACCAAAATGGGGTCCGTCATGGCGAAATGGCGGGACATCGTGGGACCTAGCAATGCCGACCACACGCGCATCGAAACCTTCGAAGGACACAAGCTCGTCGTGCGCGCCGACTCAACCGCCTGGGCCAAACAGCTCCAGCTGCTCCTACCCACCATCGAGCGGCGCATCGCCGAGGAAGTCGGCTCCGGCGTCGTCGAACAGGTCATCATCTTGGGTCCCGTTGCTCCGTCGTGGAAGAAAGGCCCCTACGTGGTGCGGGGTCGCGGTCCGCGCGCCGACTACGGATAGACCGATTCCGGCGCGTTTCAAGACGCTGACGCCCATCGCTTCACCGGTCAGATGTTGTTAGTCTGTGATGTGTATCCTGCCCGTGTGCAGGGACGCGACGAGGAGTGATGATGACGAACCCTTACGGTCCTTCCGGTCCGTCAAACCAAGAGAACCTGGGGCGAGGCTCGGGTCAGTCGCGGCCGGGCGGCGCGCCGATGCAGGGCGGTGGACAGGTTTTCGGCGGCGTTGGCCTCGAGCAGTCGCAGACTATGGCACGGAGGCCTCGGTCATCTCGGCTCATCATCGCCAGCATCATCGGCGTGATGGTCATGGCTCTCCTCGTCATCGGGTCCTTCGTCGTGTTCCACGAGGGAGGAGCTGGGGCGGGCGGATCAAACTCTCCCACACCGACCGCCCGCGCGACCGGCAACGGCGAACAGTATTCGACGCAGTACCTCGACGGGGCATTCACCGTCAAAACGACGACAATCGAGCAGGGACCCATCGACAAGGAGGGAGCGGATACCCTCCTCGTGACGTACACGCTCGTCAACAACACCGCAATCACACAGAGCGTTGGGCTCACTCTTCCCAAATTGATACAAAAGGGAACGGAGCTGCCAGAAGCGGAGTTCGAACCGGGTCAGGAACCCGAGGGACTCAACAAATGGAACTATGAAATCGCGTCAGGCGAGGCGATGACTTTCACGTATGCGTACCGGTACGCCTACCCGGGCGAGACCGTCACCTTCCGGCGGTGGTACACCATGAACGAAGACCCGAACGCGCCACTGTGGTCGTTCGCGCCTCAGGATCAACAATCAGACGAGACAGCCGATGACGAAGAATGGGTCTGGCACCCGTACTGATGAGGCGAGCCTCGGAAGAATTGAGGAACATAGTGAGCTACCCATATAACAATGCGGGTGGGCACCCGCGGGACGCCCGACAGGCCGGTCCCGCAGGGACGTCAATGCCCGGTGCCGGCCCCCACAACCAGGGACAGCCCGCATCCTCTCAGAGCCCCGCGGGTTCCGGCGCTCCTCAACAGGCCACCGCTTCGTCTAGGGGTATGCAGTCCATCATCCTGGTCGCCCTCGTTATCCCCCTCTGTGTCCTGCTCATCGCCATCGGAGGAATAGCGTTCATGCGATCCCACGGCGCGTCGCCGTCAAGCGCTCCGACGGCGATAAAAACCGTGACAGCAGAGCAGTATTCCGCGGACATCATGAACGGAAAGTTCCACATCGAGAGCACGTCGGTGACACGTGGTCCCCTCGACCAAGATGGCGCGGACACCGTTCTGGTCACCTTGACTATGACCAACAACACCGATGACGCGGAGTTCATCATGCTGCACACGCCAAGCCTGAAGCAGAAAGGGATTGGCCTCGGTTTCGCCGCCCTGAATCCCGATGAATACCCTGATGTCATCGTGGAGATGAACGACGACATGGTCAGGCCGGGCGACACCGTGACGATCACGCTTGGCTTCAAATACATCAACGTCGGCGAACCCGTCGTTTTCATGACGGATGTCCCTCCGGAAGAGGACATCTTCGATTTCCCCCATATTATTGTGCAGCCGTCCTGACCCGGGTTAGTCCAACGGTGGGAACCGCCAAGCACTCATCGTTGTAGTTACGTTGCCACGAAGCTCCCACAACGATTGTGACGCTCCCGCAGACAACGTGAGGCCCGTATGATGGGAACGCTGTCGATCGACGCGAAGGCGGGCCGGAGATTGTTTGACAGGAGAAGCCGCGCGAGAAGCACTCCCCATTTCGGTCAGATTTTGCTAGGCTTCCTCGTGTCATCCCGCACCGCTGTGCGATTTCTGTGAGGAGTTTCCATGAGTAACCCATATGCTCCCGAGGGCCAGGATTCCTGGAACAAGGGAAATGACCAGGGCGCCTACCCCGGCTCGCCTCAGTCCTACGATCCCAACGGCATGCCTTACCCCCAGGGGCAGGACAACGGGTATGTGGACCAGACTCAGCAGTTCCAGCCCGGCTACGGCGATCAGGGCGGGTATGTGGACCAGAGCCAGCAGTTCCAGCCCGGTTACGCCGATCAGGGCGGGTATGTGGACCAGAGCCAGCAGTACGCCGCAGGTTATGCGGACCCCTACGCCCAGTACGGCTCGGAGGCTACGTCGCCCGGCGAGAAGAAGGGCAACAAGCTCCCGATCATCATCGCAGCAATTGCCGGCGTCCTCGTGCTAATCCTCGTCATCGTCGGCGCGGTCATCTTCATCAACCGCGACAGCGAACCCGAGCCTGACCCCACAACCACCAGCGCCGCGCCGACGCAGAACCCAACGCCCACCTCGACGAGTAACCCGACGAACGACCCGACGACGCGTCCGAGCCCCTCGCCGACCCCGTCCTCGAGCGGCGCCCCGACCGGAAACCCCGGCGCCTATCACGCGGACGGCAAGTACAGCGTCGATTTCAAGAACGGCGTGCACCTCGAGATCACGAAGATCGAAAAGGGTCCCGCCGACAGCGACGGATCGAACACGCTTCTGGTCACCTACTCGATGACCAACAACTCCAACGTCGAGCAGAGCAGCACCCTCCTGACTCCTACCCTCAGCCAGAAGGGGATCGACATGAGCACCGCCTTCTTTGACCGCGGGAAGGAACCCGAAGGCTACGACATGTGGGCAGGCATCTCCGTGCGCGCCAATCCCGGTGAGACGAAGGTCTTCATGAAGGCCTACAAGCTCCCCTACGACAGCGAGCAGGTCGTCTTCGAGACCACCGACTTCGATGACTTCCGCACCAAGATCCCCGACTGGACCTGGCAGCCGTGATCGAGCGCGCGTTGATCATCGCGAACGGCGCCCACTAGTCCGTCACGATGACACATCCTGAGGCCGCACTCCCCTCACCGGGAGGGCGGCCCCATGTCACCCCCGCGGCAACCACGACCGCAATGCGACTGATCACAGTCACTTTTTCGTTGCAATCTCGCAGTTTGTAAAGTAACCTTCCGAGCCTGTCAATCCCGGGAACAAGCGCCACTTTTGGTAGAATCTATAAGGTTAAACATCTAATTTCGCGCACTGCGAGGGGAGCCACGTGGCTGACAACGAGAAGACCGCCGAAGGCGAGCAGTCCTACGGCGCATCGGACATCACCGTCCTCGAGGGCCTGGAAGCCGTCCGCAAGCGCCCGGGCATGTACATCGGATCCACCGGCGAACGCGGCCTGCACCACCTGGTGTACGAGGTCGTCGACAACTCCGTGGACGAGGCCCTGGCCGGCTACGCCGACCACATCGAGGTCACGATCCAGGAAGACGGCGGCATCAAGGTCGTCGACAACGGTCGAGGCATCCCCGTCGACGAGCACCCCACCGAGCACAAGCCCACCGTCGAGGTCGTCATGACGATCTTGCACGCCGGTGGCAAATTCGGAGGCGGTGGATACGCGGTCTCGGGCGGTCTGCACGGCGTTGGCGTCTCGGTGGTCAATGCCCTGTCGACCCGTGTGAATACCGAGGTCCGCCGGCAGGGTCACGTCTGGCGCATGTCCTTCGCGGACGGCGGCCGTCCCACGACGTCGCTCATCAAGGGCGAGGAGACTACCGAGACCGGCACCACCCAGGTCTTCTACCCCGATCCCGCAGTCTTCGAAACGGTCGACTTCGACTACGAGACGCTGCGTCGGCGCTTCCAGCAGATGGCCTTCCTCAACAAGGGCCTGCGCATCACGCTGACTGATGAGCGCGAGCTTCCCGAGGCCGGCGATGAGATCGCCGGCTCCGATCAGCCGACGACGGACATCGCGCAGGGCGCGTCCGGCCGCAGCGTCAGTTATTACTACGAGCACGGGCTGCGCGATTACGTTGCCTTCCTCAACAAGTCCAAGAAGGTCGAGCTCGTCCATCCCGAGATCATCGATTTCGAAGCCGAGCAGCAACTTGACCCCACCCACGGGATCAGCCTTGAGATCGCCATGCAGTGGACCAGCGCTTATTCAGAATCGGTCCACACCTATGCCAATACGATCAACACCACCGAGGGCGGCACCCATGAGGAGGGATTTCGCACGGCGTTGACCACTCTGGTCAATAAGTATGCTCGTGAGAAGGGTTTGCTCAAGGACAGGGATGACAATCTCACTGGTGATGACATCCGCGAGGGTCTGACCGCTGTCATCTCCGTCAAGCTCTCCGAGCCGCAGTTCGAGGGTCAGACCAAGACCAAGCTCGGCAATACTGAGGCGCGCACCTTCGTTCAGCAGACCGTTTACGCCCAGCTCGGCGACTGGTTCGACTCTCACCCGGCTGATGCCAAAGCGGTCGTCACCAAGGCCGCGCAGGCGGCTGCTGCGCGACTGGCCGCGCGCAAGGCTCGCGAGGCGACGCGTCGCAAAGGAGTCCTGGAGTCGGCCTCCATGCCGGGCAAGTTGCGCGACTGCTCATCCCGCGATGCCGACCTGTGCGAGATCTTCATCGTTGAGGGCGACTCCGCCGGCGGGAGCGCCGTCGGCGGACGCGATCCGGAGCACCAGGCGATCATGCCGATTCGCGGCAAGATCCTCAATGTCGAGAAGGCGCGGCTGGATCGGGCCCTGTCCTCCGATACGATCCGCAGCCTCATCACGGCCTTCGGCACGGGTATCGGCGAGGACTTCGATCTGACCAAGCTGCGCTATGGCAAGATCGTCATCATGGCCGACGCCGACGTCGATGGGCAGCACATCGCCACCCTCCTGCTGACTCTGCTGTTCCGCTACATGCGGCCGCTGATCGAGCAAGGGCACACCTATATCGCCATGCCGCCGCTGTACCGTCTTAAATGGACCAATGCCGATCACGAGTTCGCCTACTCCGACCTCGAGCGCGACCAGATGCTCAAGGCGGGGGCTGAGGCGGGCCACCGACTTCCCAAGGACGGCGGCATCCAGCGCTACAAGGGTCTGGGGGAGATGAATGATCACGAGTTGTGGGAGACGACCATGGATCCAACCCATCGGATCCTCAAGCAGGTCACTCTTGATGAGGCGGCCGACGCCGACGAGACCTTCTCCATTCTCATGGGAGACGACGTCGAGCAGCGGCGCTCCTTCATTCAGCGCAATGCTGCGGACGTGCGCTTCCTCGATATCTGAGCGGGTCGGACCGCCGGATGAGCGCACCGGTCCGCTTCCACCCGCCGCCGGATGGACGCACCCGCTGCTTCACGACAACCCAGGGAACGAGAAGGAACGACGTTGAGCGACGAGATCACTACCGAGCTCGGACCGACCGGCAACCGCATCCAGCCGGTCGATCTCCAGATGGAGATGCAGCGCTCCTACCTCGACTACGCCATGAGCGTCATCGTGGGCCGGGCCCTGCCGGACGTGCGCGACGGCCTCAAGCCGGTCCACCGCCGCGTCCTGTACGCCATGTACGACGGCGGCTACCGCC
>ERZ773072.1662-NODE-1662-length-10871-cov-3.674926_pt1 | contig 10871 bp, 8 predicted proteins | sample MGYA00580617_ERZ773072 | MGnify/ENA primary metagenome ERZ773072 (study PRJEB29015, sample SAMEA2737970) | human oral metagenome | biome: human oral; feature: human-associated habitat; material: dental | place: China | collected 2122 ... | reverse complement strand
TGCGGCGTTCCAGCACCGAGATGTAGGTGATGATCGCGATCATGATGGAGGAGACCACCAGGGAGATGGACACGAAGGCGATGAGCAGCCAGGAGATGACGTCGATGATGCTGGTGACCGAGCTCATGAGGGTGCCCATGAGGTCGGTGTAGGTGATCGCCTTGTCCGGGGCTCCCGCGTTGACCTGGTCGGCGCTGTAGGCGTCGAGGATCCTCTTCACCTCGTCCTTGTCCGCAAAGCTCTTCGGGTAGATGCTGATCGTGGTCGGCGTGTCGATGGCCGCCCACCCCAGGCCCTTCAGGTTCGTGTCGTAGTCCGGCACGCTCGTGCTCATCATGGTGGCCATGAGGGCCGCCAGGGACTTCTCGTCGAAGTTCATGGAGAACGCGTCGGCGAAGGCGCCGGGGTCGATGGACACGGCCGAGCTCATGGCCTCGGCGAAGTCGTCCATCGCGGAGGAGATCCGCGCGCCGATCTGCTCGGCGAACCCCTCCATCATCTGGCCCATGGCCTGCCCCATCGTGTCGCTCATCATCTGGCTGAGGGACGCGCCCAGTCCTTGGCCGAGGAGTCCGGAGAGCTGACTGGCGATCTGGGCGGAGACCGCGTCAGCGATCTGCTGGGACACGGCCTGCGCGATCTGGGCGATCGCCGGGTCGTCCCCCAGCGCCTTGGTGAGGTTGGCGATGAGTGCGCCCGAGTCGATGACCTGGTCGGAGGTGACGGCGTCGGTCAGCTGCCGGACGACGTCGGCGGACGTCATGTAGTCGCTGACCAGTCCCACCAGGTCGATGTCGGGGATGCCGTCCCCGTCCAGGTCGGGGGCCTTCGCCGCCTGCTCGCGCGCGTAGGCGATGAAGTCCTGGGCGATCTGCGAGGCGCGGGACGCCAGGTACTCGCCCGCGCCCTCCTTCACGGCGCCGTCCTTGAGGGCAGCGGAGATGATCCCCGCGAAATCGATGTCCGCCAACTGGGGGAACTGCTTCGTGAGCTCCCCCAGGTCCATGCCGGGCAGCAGGCCGGACTGGGCCCCCGACTGCGCGCCCGGGGGCACCAGCGCGGACGGGTCGAGCCCGCTCAGGTCCATGCCGGACATGTCGAGCTTCGAGAAGTCCAGGCCCGAGAAGTCCAGGCCGGAGAAGTCCAGGGCGGACATGTCCATCTGAAGCTTCGACGGGTCGATCTGGAACGCCGCCCCCAGTTTGCCCTCGTCCACGCTGAACAGGGAGGACATGTCGAAGCCCGACGCCTTGTCCTTCTGGCCGTCGGCGAGCTCCTTGAAGGTCTTGCCGGTGAACACGTCGATGGTGGGCGAGGCGATCTGGTCCTTGACGATCTGGCTGGCCCCCGCCTCGTCGATGACCCGGTGGGTGAGGTCGGCGGTGTAGCCGATCCCCTGGCGCAAAGGGGTGCGGCTGGAGGACTTGGGCTTGACGATGCCCGTGATGGTGAGGCGCTGGCCCTTGGAGACCAGGTCCTTCATGTAGTCGGTGTCGGCGGAGTGGTCGGTCCACACCCGGTACGTGGAGTCGTAGGTGTACTGGTCCGGGGCGTTGACGCGGGAGAACGCCGTGCCCAGGATCTGCGAGTAGTCGTACACCGCGGACGGGGCATCCCCTGCGCCCGACTGGGCGCCCGACTGGGGCGACCCGGCGCCGCGGCCCATCTGCCCGGAGTAGTACGAGCGCATGAGGGACTGGAGGTCCTTGTGGTCCTTGAGCCCCAGGGTGTACTCGAAGACGTCGGAGATCTGCCCCTGCGCGTCCAGGACCAGGACCAGGTCGTCGGCGCCGGTGGGCCACGTCCCGGCGAGCACGTCGTAGGCGTCCGCGTACAGGGACTGGTCGGTGGGCATCTGGTAGAAGGCGTCGGTGGACAAGGAGGTGGAGGACATGGGGTTCGCGCTGCCGCCCCTGGCGGAGGCGATCGGTGAGAACGCCGGCTCCGGGCTCACCTGGTTGAGGCCCTTGCTGGTGTCCTGCTGGAAGATGAGGGGGGTGATCCCGTAGCCGTACTCGACGGACGAGGCGTGGGCCTTGATGCCGCCGCCGTTGTTGTCCAGGTAGACCTTCAGGGACTTGAGGTCGTTGGTCTTCGCGTTCTGGATCATGCCGGTCAGGGACCGCCGCGACGAGACCCTCACTCCCCCGGGGTCGCCCTCCGTGGACGAGCCCCCCAGGACGGCGCTGCTCATCATCGACTCCATGGAGAACCCCTGCTTCTGGATGGTCAGGGGGTAGGAGCTGAGCGCGTCCTCCTCAGTGCGCTGGATGTACGCGTTGGCCCCGTTGGCCAGCGCCAGGATGGCCGCGATGCCGATGATGCCGATCGACCCCGCGAAGGAGGTCATCAGGGTGCGGCCCTTCTTGGTCATGAGGTTGTTGAAGGACAGCGCCAGGGCGGTGAGGAACCCCATCGAGGTGCGCCTGGCCGGTTTCGCCTCGCGCACCTCCTCCGTTCCGGGGATGAACGGCTCGGAGTCGGCGACGATCCGCCCGTCGGCCAGCTCCACGATGCGGGTGGCGTACTGGTGGGCGAGTTCCGGGTTGTGGGTGACCATGATGACCAGGCGGTCCTTGGCGACCTCGCGCAGCAGGTCCATGACTTGCACGCTCGTCTTCGAGTCCAGGGCTCCGGTCGGCTCGTCGGCCAGGAGGATCTCCGGGTCGTTGATGAGGGCGCGGGCGATGGCGACGCGCTGCATCTGCCCGCCGGACATCTGGGAGGGCAGTTTGCGGACGTGCTCGGACAGCCCCACGCGGTCGAGGGCGTCGAGGGCGCGCTTGCGCCGCTCGCCCCGGGACACGCCGGACAGGGTGAGGGCGAGCTCGACGTTGGCCAGCACGCTCTGATGGGGGATGAGGTTGTAGGACTGGAAGACGAAGCCGATGCGGTTGTTGCGGTAGGCGTCCCAGTCGCGGGCCCTGTAGTGCTTCGTGGAGACGCCGTCGATGACGAGGTCGCCCTCCTGGAAGCGGTCGAGCCCGCCGATGACGTTGAGCATGGTCGTCTTGCCCGACCCCGACTGCCCCAGGACCGCGACGAACTCATTGTCCCGGAAGGCCACCGACACGCGGTCGAGGGCGACTTGGACCAGGTTCGCGGTCCTGTAGGCCTTGGTGATCTCGCGGAGCTCCAGCACGGACAGCCCTCCTCCTCCAGCACGGGTTCCCCTCCACCCTAGCGCCGCCCGGGCTCGGAGAGCGCCCCTCCCTCCCCTGGTTCTCCCCTGATTTCCGCCATCCCGTAGACTACGGCACATGACGAGCGCTCCACTGGCACCTGTCCGCGTCCCCCTGCGCGGGCCCATCGCCTCGCAGGTGCACGCTCTCTACCGCCGGGCGTTCCCGCCCGAGGAGCGGGTCCCCCTGCCCCTGCTCCACGCGAGCGCGATGCGGCGGCGCGCCATTTCCTTCACGGCGTGGGTGGACCCGGAGCTGTCCGACCCGTCGGCGCACGACGCGGAAGTGGTCGCCTTCACCTACTCCTTCGTGTCGAAGGACCTCGTCTACCTGGCTTTCCTGGCGGTGGACGACCGGCTGCGCTCGGCGGGCTACGGGAGGAGGATCCTGGAGTGGTTCGCCGACGAGCACCCGGATCTGCCGTTGTTCCTGGAGATCGAGCCCATCGACGAGTCCGCCGGCAACTACGCCCAGCGCCTGCGCCGCCTCGCGTTCTACCAGCGCAACGGCTTCACCGTGTCGAATATGCTCACGCACGAGGCCGGCCAGACCTTCCGGGTCCTCCACAGGGGCCCGGGCGCCGGCGCCATCAGCGCGGAGCGCCTGGAGGGAGAGCTCAACGCCTTCGGGGCGGGGCTCGTGCACACCCGTGTGACGACCGACTGAGGGCGCCTTGGGGCGACGCGCCCTAGGCCGTATTGTCTGGTTCCGGTCCTTTGTGTGCGCGGTTGGGGAGGGGCCGCGTGTGCGATTCTCTGTCGGCGCTTTGCGCGGCTTCCTGCGCTGCACTGCGAGGCGCGCCCGCCGCTGCACCACTTAGCGCGCTCCTGCGCCACTTGGCGCGCCGTTGCACCACTTAGACCCAAGTAGGCCCCAGGATTCCCGGCGTGTCGGGGGCCCAAGTGGTGCGGGCAGCGCCTGGGGCGTGTCTCTTTAGTGGGCCGGGTGAGGATTTGGACGATGGCGAGTTCGTCCGTGGCGGGTGTCCAGCGCACCCTCCTCCATTGCTTGTGGGAGGCGAAGGCCCGCTCGACGACGGTGCGCCTAGTGCAGCAGACGGGGACTCGCGCCCACCTTCGCGCCCGCCCTAGTGCGCCCCGCGCCCACCGTCCCGGGCGGCTCAACGCTCCGGTTCCCGCAACTCCGGCGAGCCCCCCGTGCGGCAGGACGTGCTGGTCGCGCGCTGGTGGGCGCGGACGACGCACGAGTCCACACACACATCCCAGCCGAGGCCGCCACGCTCACCGGCCCGGGCCATCAGGGCCCGCAGGACGGCGCCCCGCGCGCCCTCCCACGCCCAAGCGCGGCGCCGTTCCCACACAATCTGCCGCGGCCCACACCACTCGGGCAGACCACGCCACACCACCCCCCCGCTGCCAGCGGACGACCCCCCAGAACCTCGCGGCGACCACAACGCGGCCCGCCCCGCACCGGCCTTCGAGACGACAGCAGGCCCTCCACAACCCCCACCGCCCATCACTGAGCACCCACAACCCAGACACGCCACCCCCCTTCAGAGACACGCCCTTAGGACCCCGCTCTGCAGGATCCGCCCGCGGCTGCACCACTTAGCGCGCCACTGCACCACTTGGGCCCGAGCAGGCCCTGGTCCTCCCGGCGTGTCGGCGGCCTAAGTGGTGCGGGCAGTGTCTAAGTGGCGCAGGCGCAGCTGTCGGCGCAGGCGCAGGGCGCGTTGCGCGAGTCGTTCGAACCGGTGGTCGATGCTGGCCACGCGGGCGGTGGCTTGGTGACAGGCACCCACACACCACCCCCCTTCAGAGACACGCCCTTAGGGCCTGCCTTCAAAGGGGCGCGGGCGCGGAGCCCCCGTTCCCACCGCCGGGCCTGTCCCCTCTCCCCCTCGATGTCGCACACAAGGGAGGGAATTAGGCAACACAGGACCGCACACAAGGGCGGAATCAAGCCCTTGTGTGCGGTGCGTGTTTCGTAAATCGGGGTCCTTGTGTGCGTAGCCCGGGGCAGGGGCCCGGGCCGCCGGATCCCCGAGCGCCCGTTACGGACCCGCGCGCTCCGGCCCCGTTGCGGACCCGCGCGGCGCCGGGCGCCCGGGCCCCGTAGACTGCAGGCATGCCCAGAGTCCTCCTCGTCGTCGCCTGGATCGCAGTCACCATCTACGCGGTCGCCGACTGGTCGCGCACGCCCGAAGACGAGATGCCGGGCCGCATCCCCAAGCCGATGTGGCTCGTCATCATCGTTTTCACCACGATGCTGTTCGCCGTCGGAGCGATCGCGTGGCTGGTGCTGCGGTGGGTGAACCGCGCCGAGGCCCGGGGGCACCGGCCGCCGCCCGGCCCCAAGGGCCCCGTCGCCCCCGACGACGACCCCGAGTTCCTCTTCCGCCTCGAGCGAGACATCCAGCGCAAGCGCCGTCAGGAGCAGCAGCGCCGCCGCGAGGAGGAGGGGCCCGCCGACTCCCACGACTGACCGCGAGCACGGGAGCGCTGCGGCGCAGCGGCGTGCAGCGGGCGCCCCGACGGCTCCGGAGCCGACCGGGAGCGGGAGAGCCTCAGAGCCAGCCGGGAGCGGGAAGCGGAACAGATCGGCGAGCCGCCCCGCCGGAAGGGCAAGCCCCGGTCAGCGCCGGTAGCTGAGGTCCTTCGCCTGGGCCACGAGGTCCGCAGCGGGTTCCTCGTAGCACACGCCCACCAGCGTCGCCCCCGAGAACACGAACGAGGTCAGCGACGCGAGCGCGAAGTTGCGCGACTTGGGAGGATGGGCGAGCACCTTGCCGCGCACGAACCGGGTGAGCGTCTCAATGGGGTTCTGGTGCGAGACGACCAGCGCCTCGTGCCCGCGCGCCGAGCGCAGGGCGGCCGACAGGGCCGCGCTCATACGGGACGCGATATCGGCGTAGGGCTCCCCCCACGACGGGCGCAGCGGGTTCACGAAGTACTTGAAGTACGCCGGGCGCGCCAGGACGGCCGGGTTCGACCCCAGCGGAAGGCCCTCGAACACGTTCGCGGACTCGATGAGCCGCGGATCCGATTCGACCGGCAGGCCGTAGGCGGCCGCGGTCGGGGCCGCAGTCAGCTGGGCGCGCAGCAGGGGGGAGGCGACGACGTGGGTGATGTCCGCCCCGCGCCCGACCAGGGTCCGCGCGACACGCTCCGCCATCGCCTGCCCGCACCCGGTCAGTCCGAATCCGGGCAGGCGGCCGTACAGGACCCCGTCGGGGTTGTCCACCTCTCCGTGGCGCATGACGTGAACGATAGTCGTATCCATGCCGATAAGTGTGCCACACCACGCACTTGCGCCGCGAAGGAGGCAGGGAGTCAAAAGGGGCCCGGCGTTCGCCGGACCCCTGAGCGCTCACTTCTTGTTGCGGCGCTGGTGACGCGTCTTGCGCAGCAGCTTGCGGTGCTTCTTCTTCGCCATGCGCTTGCGGCGCTTCTTGATGACGGAGCCCATGGGGTTCCTCCCTCGCTGATCGGTGCGCGGCAGAGGTACTACCGCTGTGGAAGTCCCGTGCCCGGTGGGCACGCCGGTCTAATACTAGCCGCCTAACCGCCGATCGCGCGGTTCTGCTCGTCGCCGCGGTCCGCCAGCCCCGAATGGATCATCTGCGACACGGCGGCCTCCGGCACGCGGAAGCTCTTCCCGACGCGGATCGCGGGCATCTCGCCACTGTGGATCAGGCGGTACACAGTCATCTTCGAAACGCGCATGATATCCGCCACTTCGGTGACAGTCATGAAACGCGGCGCGGAAGGCTGAACCATCGACGACTCCCAGTGTCCATGAGGCGCCCAGAACCCGGTGTTCGTAGCTTGCGTGGCCTCCCGAATATACTACTGCCCAACCACATGGAAACCGCAAGTCCTTTCACACAATCACCTTCAGCATCACTATCACCGGAGGAGGAACAGTGACCCCGCGCCCGCGCGCAACGTCGCCCACGGATCCCCCGCACCCCCGGTTATTCCTGGAACCACGCCGAAAACCCGTGCTCCCGAATCCCGACGAGATCGCCACCCCGCCCTCCCCCGTCGTCAAACCCGCACCCGGAACGTCCCACACGCCACATCCGCAGATCCCCACGACGCAGTGGATGCGTGTGCGGATGTGGCTGTCGCGCCAGGCGCGCTACGCGCCCTCGCGCCTGGCACTGGGGACGTTCGCCTCGATCATCGCGATCACCACGGGCCTGCTCTCCCTCCCATTCGCCTCGGCCTCCGACAAGGAGGCCCCCTTCGTCGACACCCTCTTCACCGCGGTGTCCGCCGTCTGCGTCACCGGGCTGACGACTGTTGACACAGCTACCTACTGGTCAGTCTTCGGCCAGGCCGTGATCGCCCTCGGCATCGTGGTGGGCGGGCTCGGGGTGATGACCCTCGCCTCGATCCTGGGCTTCGCGGTGTCCCGCCACCTCGGCCTCACCCAGCGGATGCTGGCCACCCAGGAGACGAAGACCGAGTCGATGGGGCAGATCTCCACCCTCCTCAAAGCTGTGATTTTCACCTCACTCACGATGCAGCTACTGCTCGCCGCGGTGTTCCTCCCCCGTTTCCTCACGATGGGCGCCGCGCCCGGGACGGCGACGTGGGAGGCGGTGTTCATGGCGATCTCCGTGTTCAACAACGCCGGTTTCGTCATCCTGCCCAACGGCCTGGCCCCGCACGTGTCGGACTGGTGGATGCTCGTCCCGATCATCCTGGGGACCTTCGTCGGGGCGATCGGCTTCCCCGTGATCATGGACATCGCGAAGCGGTGGCGCACCCCCCGCAAGTGGACGCTGCACACGAAGCTCACGCTCTCGACCTACCTGATCCTCGCGTTCGCGGGAACACTGCTCATGGCACTCATCGAGTGGCACAACCCCGCGACCCTGGGCGGCATCGACTCCTCGTCGAAGATCCTCAACTCCCTCCTGGCGGGCTTCAACGCCCGCTCATCGGGGCTGAGCGCCGTCGACGTGGGGTCCCTGCACTCGCAGTCCCACTTCGTCCAGGACATCCTCATGATGATCGGCGGGGGCTCCGCCTCGACCGCCGGCGGTGTGAAGGTGACGACCTTCGCGATCCTGGTGCTGGCGGTCGTCGCCGAGGCGCGGGGCGACCGGGACATCGAGACCTACGGGAGGCGCATTCCCTCCTCGGCCGTGCGCCTGGCGGTCGCCGTGTCCCTGATGGGCCTGGCGATGGTCGCGGCGTCCGTGGTGCTCCTGCTCTCCCTCACCCCTTATTCGCTGGACACGATCCTCTTCGAGACGGTGTCCGCTTTCGCGACGGTGGGGCTGTCCACCGGCGTCACCCCCGACCTGCCGACCGCCGCGAAGTACGTGCTCATCGTGCTGATGTTCGCCGGCCGGACCGGGTCGATGACCGTGGCCGCCGCCCTGGCCCTGCGCGAGAGATCCCGGGTGATACGCATGCCCAAGGAGCAGCCCATCATCGGGTAGCCCCGGCGGCGGCCCCCGCGGGGATGCGGGAAGTGCGACAATACCCCCATGGCTAGTGAAGAACGCGACGCGAACAACCTGGCGTCGGGGACCCTCGTCATCGGGCTGGGGCGCTTCGGAGCGGCGGTCGCCGTCACCCAGGACAAGCTGGGCTACGAGATCCTGGCGGTGGAGAAGAACCCCACGACGGTCCAGGCGTTCGCGGGGCGCTTCCCCCTGGTCGAGGCGGACGCGACGTCGAAGGAGGCCCTGGAGCAGCTGGGCGCCCGGGAGTTCCGCAGCGCCGTCGTGGGCGTCGGCTCCTCGTTGGAGGCCGCTGTGCTCATCACGGCGAACCTGGTGGACCTGGGGATCTCCTCGATCTGGGTGAAGGCGACGTCCTCCCAGCACGGGCGCATCCTGCGCCGGGTGGGCGCGCACCACGTCGTCTACCCGGACCTGGACGCGGGCAAGCGGACCGCCCACCTGGTGGGCGGGCGCATGGTGGACTACATCGAGTTGGAGACCGACGGATTCGCCATCATGAAGCTCCGGCCGCCCACGGAGATCCACGGGTTCACCTTGGAGGAGCTGGACCTGCGGGGCCGCTACGGCGTGAACGTGCTGGCAGTGCGCCGCCCCAAGCAGCGCTTCGAGTACGCGGACTCCCTGACCCGCGTCAACCCCGAGGACGAGATCATCGTGTCGGGGGACGCGCACCTGCTCGAGTACTTCGCGAACCGCCCCTGAGCGGTCCCCGGACAGCGCGGGCCGCCGGGCGGGGCGGCAGATGCGCACGGGGGCGCTTACGGTTGTGGCATGCCGAAAGACAGGGTTTCCTACAGATGCTCGGAGTGCGGCTGGTCCTCCCCGAAGTGGGTGGGGCAGTGCCGCGAGTGCCTCGCCTGGGGCACGGTCGAGGAGGCGGGGGCGCCCTCCCCCATGGCCCGCGCGGTCGCCCCGCGCAGGCGCGCCGTGCCCATCGGCGAGGTGGACGGGGAGCGCGCCTCGAAGCGGCCCACCGGTGTGGGCGAGTTGGACCGCGTGCTGGGCGGCGGGATCGTCCCCGGCGCGGTGATCCTGCTCGCCGGGGAGCCCGGGGTCGGCAAATCGACGCTGCTGCTCGACATCGCCGCGAAAGCCGCCCGCAGTCTGGAGGGGGGCGGGGGCGTCCTCTACGCGACCGGCGAGGAGTCCGCCTCGCAGGTGAAGGGCCGCGCCGAGAGGATCGGGGCGATCAACCGGCGCCTGCTCATCGCCGACGAGTCGGACCTAGGGGCACTGCTGGGGCACATCGAGGCGGTGGACCCCGCCCTGCTGGTCGTGGACTCCATCCAGACCGTCTCCAGCTCCCAGGTGGAGGGCGGGGCGGGCGGCGTCGCGCAGGTGCGGGCGGTCGCCGCGTCGTTGATCCGCGTCGCGAAGGACCGCAACCTGCCGGTCCTGCTGGTCGGGCACGTGACCAAGGACGGGGGCATCGCGGGGCCCAGGGTCCTCGAGCACCTGGTCGACGTCGTCTGCCAGTTCGAGGGGGACAGGCACTCGCGGCTGCGGCTGCTGCGCGCGGTGAAGAACCGCTACGGCCCGACGGACGAAGTCGGCTGCTTCGATCTGGGTGAGCGCGGCATCGTGGGCCTGGCCGACCCCTCGGGCCTGTTCCTGTCCGCGGCGCGCTCGGAGGTGCCGGGCACCTGCGCGACGGTCACCCTGGAGGGGCGCCGTCCCATGCCCGTCGAGATCCAAGCGCTGGTGGCGGGCAGCGCCGCGGGCTCTCCGCGACGCACCACGTCAGGTGTGGATCACTCCCGCGTGGCCATGGCGCTGGCCGTGCTCACGGCGCGCATGCGCGTGGACACCTCCGGCTCGGACGTCTACGTCTCCACGGTGGGAGGCGCCCGCGCGGTCGAGCCCGCCACGGACCTGGCGGTGGCGCTGGCCGTGGTCAGTGCGGCCCGCAATCTGCCCACCCCCGCGGGGCTGGTCGCCTTCGGGGAGGTCGGCCTGACCGGGGAGGTGCGGGCTACGGTCGGCATCCAGCGGCGCCTGGCGGAGGCCGCCCGTCTGGGCTTCGACCGGGCCGTCGTGCCCCTGGCCGGCAGCGAGGAGCTGCGCGACGCCGCCGGCGTGCGGGTGGTGCCCGTGGGCCACGTGGGGGAGGCGGTCGGCGCCGCCCTGCCCCGAGGCTGACAGGAGCCCGCACCCCGCCCCCGGCGGGCACGGCGCTGAAGGGCACTGCACGGCGCTGAAGGGCCGTTCGACCGCGCGACACACCTCACGGCGGCTCGGCGGGG
>ERZ773072.1658-NODE-1658-length-10895-cov-22.912915_pt1 | contig 10895 bp, 10 predicted proteins | sample MGYA00580617_ERZ773072 | MGnify/ENA primary metagenome ERZ773072 (study PRJEB29015, sample SAMEA2737970) | human oral metagenome | biome: human oral; feature: human-associated habitat; material: dental | place: China | collected 2122 ... | reverse complement strand
CATCCCCGAGGAGTACCGCGGGATCGGCGTGCGCATCGAGGACGACGTGGTCGTGGGCGGCGACGGCACCGTCACGCGCATCTCCGAGGACATCCCGCGCACTATCGCGGACGTCGAGGAGTGGATCGCCCGCGTTCAGTCCCGCTGAGCCGCGCTGCGACGCTGAGCTTAGGCCTCGGTCTGGTCCTTTTCGGGGGACGAGGCCGGGGCTTCCTCGTGTGCGGAGGCATCGTCAACGGGGGCGGGGGCCGCGGCGGCGTCCGGTGCCCCCGCCTGAGACGTCGTCGGGGATGCTGCCTCGGCCTCCTGGCTGGGAGTCGATCCGGTCGGGACCTCGCCGTCCTTCGTTGCCGCGCCAAAACGAGGACGACCGTCGGGGAAGAATCCGACGGAATCCTTCTTCGGGCGTTGTTCCTCGGCGCGCGGGCGCTGGGCACGCGCCCGGTTGCCGGGCGTGCGCTGCAGGAGCTGGTAGGCGCGATCGATGTCTGCCGAGGCGAGGACCGCGTAGCGCAGGGCGACGACCTGCTGGGAGGACACTAAGTCGCGGCTGCGGCCCCGGATAATGAAAGCCAGGGCGGACAGGGCCATGCCCGCCAGCGCGCCGACGACGATGCCGCCCACGACCCATCCTCCTGTGCCACCCGCATTCTGTCCGGCGGACATGAGCATGCCGGCCAAGGCCCCCCACAGGGCGCCGCTCGACGCGCCGGACATCGAGGCGCGGGCGATCGTCATGCGCCCCGCCACCCTCTCAACCAGGTGCAGATCCTGGCCCACGATCGTGATCGACGAGATGTCAAAGCCACTGTCCGACAGGAAATCGACGGCCGCGCGCGCCTGTGCGTACGTCTGGTAGGAGGCAACCTCCGTACCTGTGGGCATCTGCGGGTCCATCGCGACAGCCATTCTCTCTCCTTCGTCACGGCCTCGGTGGCATGGAACGCATTGTTCATGCGGCGACCGGCTCGTCGTTACTCTTTCTTTGTCAACAGCCTAAGATGATTGTGTGAGCATTGCATCTATTGAACTAGGCACCAAGGGTAGGCGCGTCTACATCGGAAAGCTCGCCGGCACCAGTGTTTTTGACCCTTTGGGCGACCAGGTCGGCAAGATTCACGATGTCGTTGTCATCTTTCGGCTGAAATCCGAAGCCAACGTCATCGGCTTCGTCGTCGAGGTCGGCCCGCGTAAGCGCGTCTTCCTGCCGCTCACCCGCGTCACCGCCATCGAATCCGGTTCCGTCATCACGACGGGCCTGCTCAACATCCGCTCCTTCACGCAGCGTCCGATCGAGACGCTCGTTGTCTCTGAGCTCTTCGACCGCGTCGTCACCATGAACGACGGTTCCGGTCAGGTGCGTATCCTCGACGTCGCGATGCGTCAGCGCCGCCCTAAGGACTGGGTGATCTCCACGCTACACGTCCAGCGCGTGCGCACTTCTTCCCTCGGTTTCACGCGCAGCGGCGAGACCCTCACGGTGGACGTGTCCGAGGTATCCGGCCTGCTCAAGACAGATTCCAACCAGGCCGCGACCGCGCTCGTGCAGTACACCGAAGACATGCGCCCGGCGGACCTGGCCGACTTCATCCACAGCCTGCCTCAGGATCGCAAGATGGCCGTCGCTCAGCAGCTCACGGACGCGCGTCTGGCCGACGTGCTCGAGGAACTGGGCAACGACGACCGCATCGCGATCGTCTCCGGCCTGTCGGCCACGCGAGCCGCCGACGTTCTCGACGTCATGCAGCCCGACGACGCCGCTGACCTCGTCGGCGAGCTACCCGATGCTCAGGCGCAGTCCCTGCTGGCCCTCATGGAGCCCGAAGAGGCCGAGGACGTGCGTCGACTCATGACCTACGACGAGTCGACCGCGGGTTCGCTCATGACCACCGAGCCCGTCATTTTCGGCCCCAACGCGACCGTCGCGCAGATGCTCGCGGCCGTGCGACGCGAGGACATCCCGGCCTCGATCGCGACCGTCGCTTTCATCGCACGCCCGCCTCAGGAGACACCGACCGGCCAGTACCTGGGCATGGTCCACATCCAGCGCGCGCTGCGCGAGCCCCCACAGACCCTGCTCGGCACGATCCTGGACCGCGACATTGAGTCCGTGGACCCCAACGCGCACATCGCGACCGTGACGCGTCTGCTCGCAACCTACAACCTGACGGTCCTGCCCGTCGTCGACGAGGACGGGCACCTGCACGGTGCCGTCTCGGTCGATGACGTCCTCGACGAGCTGCTGCCCGAGGACTGGCGAGACTTCGACGACGACGTGACCGACCGCATGATGGCAAGGAGCATCGATGGCTGATCGCCTGGACAACCCGATCGACAAGCGTCGGTGGTTCTTCCGCCGCTCCTCCGGTAGCGGCGACGGTTTCGGCCGCTTCGCGGAGGCCACCGCACGCTTCATGGGCTCCCCGAAGTTCGTCCTGTACATGACGATCTTCGTCATCGCATGGATCACGGCGAACCTGATGCTCGCCAGCATCAGTGAGGAAGCCGCGTGGGACCCCTACCCCTTCATCCTATTGAACCTCGCGTTCTCGACCCAGGCCTCGTACTCGGCCCCGCTGATTATGCTTGCGCAGAACCGCCAGGATGCCCGCGACCGCGTCGTTGCCGAGCAGGACCGCCTTCGCGCGGAGCGTAACCTCGCCGACACCGAGTACCTCGCCCGGGAGATCGCAGGCCTGCGCCTGGCGCTCCAGGACGTCGCGACGCGCGACTTCGTGCGATCCGAACTGCGCGACATGCTCGAAGACCTGCGAGCCGAGATCGCCGCGGACGCCGCCAGCGCCTCGTCGAGACAGACGGAGGACGACGCCGGGCACGGGCGCGACGGTGCCTTTCGTCCCCTAGAAGATGGGCACGGCGGCCACTAGAGTGGAGTCCATGCCAGTCACGCTTGATTCCGTCATGGAGGCTCTCGGCCAGGTCATCGACCCAGAGATCCGCCGCCCCATCACCGACCTCAACATGGTGACCCCCGAACTGGTCACGATCGACGGCTCCTCCGTCGCCGTCAAGGTCCTTCTCACCACCGCCGGATGCCCCCTGCGCACCCAGATCACCCAGGACGTCACCGAGCGTGTGAGCGCCCTCGAGGGCGTCAAGAGCGTCTCCGTCGAGATGGGTGTCATGGACGACGAACAGAAGAAGGCGCTGCGCGAGAAGCTCAACGGCGGTCGTCCCGAGCGAGAGATCCCCTTCTCCCGCCCCGACTCCCTCACGCGCGTCATCGCCGTCACCTCCGGGAAGGGCGGCGTCGGCAAGTCCTCCATGACCGCGAACCTGGCCGCTGCGCTGGCCGCTCAGGGCCTCAAGGTCGGCGTCATGGATGCCGACATCTACGGTTTCTCGATCCCGCGCATGCTCGGCGTGGCCCACGACCCGCAGGTCATCGACGGCATGATGATCCCGCCGGTGGGTGCCGGCGGCGTCAAGGTCATCTCGATCGGCATGTTCGTGCCCGACGGCCAGGCCGTCATCTGGCGCGGCCCCATGCTCCACCGCGCCCTCCAGCAGTTCCTCGCGGACGTGTTCTGGGGCGACCTGGACGTCCTGCTCATCGACATGCCTCCGGGCACGGGCGACGTCGCGATCTCGATCGCGCAGCTGCTGCCCAACTCGGAGATCCTCGTCGTGACGACCCCGCAGGTCGCGGCCGCCGAGGTCGCCGAGCGCGCCGGCTCCATCGCCTCCCAGACGAATCAGAAGGTCATCGGCGTCGTCGAGAACATGTCCTTCCTACCCCAGCCCGACGGCTCTCGCCTCGAGATCTTCGGCGCGGGCGGTGGCCAGTCCGTGTCCAAGCGCCTAACCGCCCAGCTGGGCTACGAGGTGCCGCTGCTGGCCCAGGTGCCCCTCGACATCGCCCTGCGCGAGGGCGGCGACCGCGGCGAGCCCGTCGCCGTCGCCTCCGGTCCCGCCGCCGAGGTGCTGTCCGCCCTCGGCACCACCCTGGCCTCGACGAACCGCGGCCTCGCGGGCCGTCCGCTCGGGGTCTCCCCCATCCAGCACTGAGCCCACGCGCCTTCGCCCCGGCCTCGTCCCTCTCGACGAGGCCGGGGCCGGCGCATCGGGCTTTGCGTAGAGCGCTCGCCGCCGGAGTCCGAGGGTGCCTGTCAAGGGCGTCGGCACTGTTTTCGCGAGCATCCGGAGCGCCACCGCGCCCAGGTCGCGCCTCGCCTGTACCCTGATGCGTGGAAGGGGCACGAACGCGTGGGGCCCCAGCCCGAGGCGATCAATACGAGTGAGGATACGGCGATGGCGGACAAGGCCCAGACCTGGGTGTACACCGAAGACTACGTGGCGGAGAGCGACGCTCTGACCGCCGCGCGCGCCGTCGCATCCGAACTGGGAGCCGCCCCCGTCTCCTCGGGCACCGGGGCCGCACTGCGTATGCTGGCCGCCGTGGCCGGGGCGCGCGCCGTCCTCGAGGTGGGGACGGGCGCCGGCGTATCTGGCCTGTGGCTCCTGGACGGCATGGCGTCCGACGGCGTTCTGACGACTATCGATGTCGAGTCCGAACTGTTGGGACATGCACGCCGCAACTTCGCCGCCGCGGGCCTGTCCTCCCACCGCACGCGCCTGATCGCCGGGCGCGCCCTCGACGTGCTGCCTCGCATGGCCGCGCGCGGCTACGACATGGTCGTCCTGGACGGCGACCTGGACGAAACGCCCCAGTACCTGGACCACGCCGTGCGCATCCTGCGCCCCGGCGGCACCATTGCCTTCGTGCACGCCCTGTGGCACGACCAGGTCGCGGACCCCGCCCGGCGCGACGCCCACACCGTCGTCGCCCGCGAGGTCGTCAACTACCTGCGTGATTCCGAGGAGTTCGTGCCCGCGTTGCTGCCCGTCGGCGACGGCCTGGCGGTTGCCGTCAAGCGCTGAGAGCGTTCCGCGGTCTCTGAGGCCGGCGCGTGGGCTCAATGGTGCACGCTCTGGGGCCGGCGCGTGCTCTGAATGGCACGCGAGGCAGGAGTGGGCTATGCGGCATTGGCTGCGGTGCTCCGCAACGCGGCATGAGCACGCCAGACCCCTCACCCCTTCGCCTTCGCCTTCGCCTTCGCGGATAGGTTACGCGCTTGCGGATAGCTTAATAGCCTATCCGGATGCTCATGACCTATCCGGATGCTCATGACCTATCCGCGTGCGAGCGCCTACACACCCACACGACGGCCGACAGCGCCTGCCAGCCACAAGCCCGCCACCGCAACAAGAACCACCCGCAACAAGAACAACGAAAGCGGTGGGGCAGCTCCAGGCTGCCCCACCGCCGTTATGGCGTGTCGATTCAGATTGCCTTAGTCAGCGCTTCGGCGAGTTCGCCCGCTTCCTGCGCGCTCATCTCGATAACGAGGCGGCCGCCCCCTTCGGTGGGGATCCGCACGACAATACTGCGGCCTTCCGCGGTCACTTCGAGGGGGCCATCCCCCGTGCGAGGTTTCATTGCTGCCATAGTGAGAACTCCTTCTGAGAGTACTGCCCGCGCCTCCGACGGCGGGACACCCATCAATCTTACCGGATAACCGCATTTTTTCCTTGACAGGTGCTCAAGACTTCGGCAACAAAAATAGGCCAAACGATCAATTATGTGTGACAGTCTCCCACTCTCAGCATTCCAGCGCCCCTTACAATGAGCAGTAAAGGACTAGTCACCCGTTGCCAGGCGCACCGCCTCCTCCGGGTCGTCAACGACGTGCAGCAGGCCGACATCTCCGGGCGAAATCATGCCGGCATCGACCATGGACGATCGGATCCAGTCGACCAGTCCCGACCAATACTCCGTGCCCACGAGCACGAGCGGGAAGGAACGAATCTTCCCGGTCTGGACCAGGGTCGCGGATTCGAAGAGCTCATCCATGGTGCCGAAACCGCCCGGCATGACGATGAAGCCCTGCGAATACTTCACAAACATGGTCTTGCGCGCAAAGAAGTAACGGAAGTTGACTCCGCGGTTGATCCACTGGTTCATGCCCTGCTCGTGCGGCAGCTCGATGCCCAGGCCCACCGACGTACCGCCGGCTTCCCACGCGCCTCGGTTCGCCGCCTCCATCATGCCCGGTCCACCGCCCGTGATGACCGCGTATCCACGCTGGACCAGCAGCTCGCCGATACGCCGAGCACACTCGTAGAGCGGATCATCGGGGCGTGTGCGGGCCGACCCAAAGACGGAGATTGCGGGACCAACCTTTGCGAGGGCCTCGAAGCCTTCGACGAACTCCGACTGGATGCGCAGGACGCGCCAGGGGTCCGTGTGCTTCCAGTCGGCACTCTGCTCCGTCTGGAGCAGGGACGCGTCAGCCGTCAGGCGCGGGATCTGATCCCCGCGCAGGACCAGGGATCCGCGGCGGTAGGTGTTTTCGGGGGTGCTCATGGTCGGGTCCTTCCGATCGACGAGGGGCGGGGCTGGCTCGGTCCGCAAGCGCGCGGCAAGCTAGGGCGCGAGCACGAAGGCGCGGAGCGTATCGTGCACCCTGACAATATCCGATACGGGGGCGTGTTCGTCGCGTGTGTGCGCCAGGAGCGGGTCGCCCGGGCCGAAATTCATGGCGGGCACGCCTACCTGCGTGAATCGCGCGACGTCCGTCCACCCAACTTTTGCGGACAGACGCAGCTCCGCACCCCGATCGGCGGCGATCCGTTTGGCGACCGCCAGGAAGCGCTCGGCGACTGGCGAGTCCGCGCCGGGCCTGGCACCCTCACACAGATCGTCGACCTCGATGCTCGCGTCCGTGCCTTCGAAGAGAGAGCGCACCTGGGCCAGCGCGTCATCCGCACGTGTGGAGGGCGCGAAGCGATAATTGACGGTCATCGACGCCGTCTCGGGGATCACGTTGTTGGCGACGCCCCCTTCGACGCGCACGACCGAGAGGGACTCGCGGAACTCGAGGCCGTCAACGGTGAGGACGGGGTTGCCGTAGGCGGCGATGCGCTCGATGACGGGAGCCATGGCATGGATTGCGTTAACGCCCCTCCAGGCGCGCGCCGAATGTGCGGCCCGTCCGGGGAAGCGCGCGATGACTCGCAGCGTACCATTGCAGCCACCCTCGACATGGGCGGCGGTAGGCTCGCCCAGGAGGGCCAGGTCGCCTGCCAGCCACTGCGGGTGGTTGCGTTGGATGCGCCCCAGGCCGTTGAGGTGCGAGGCGACCTCCTCGTGGTCGTAGAAGATCCAGGTGACGTCTGTCGCGAGCGCCGCGTGCGCACCTGCCGCGATCAGGGGGCCAGCCTCGCAGGCGAGGGCCAGCGCGGCCGCGCAGCCGCCGAGCATGTCGACCGAGCCGCGACCCCACACGACCTCGACGCCGTCGCGGATCTCGGTGCGCCCGGGCACGTTGTCGGCGATGGGCACGGTATCCAGGTGTCCCGCGAGGACGACGCGCTCGGGCATGCCCAGGCGGGTGCGTGCGCACACCGCGTCGCCGTCGCGCAGGATCTCCAGGGCGGGCACGGATCCGAATCCGGCGGACCGCAGCGCGGCCTCGACGGCGTCCGCCAGCGGCCCCTCCTGCCCCGACACAGAGGGAATGTCGATCATCTGGCGTGTCAGCGAGAGCGCATCCGTCACGTCCGTCAGCTGCATGTGTCCTCCTTTATCGCTGCCTCCAGGATAGCGGCGCCCGCCCCCACCTGCGTCCCTCCGCGCGCTCCGCGGTGGGGGCCATGGCCTCGTCGATTCTCTCGGATTTCCGCGACCGACCGGGCGATGTTACCCTCAGCACATGACACGCTGTGCTGACCCGTCGCTGTTCGCTGGTATCGCTTCTTTCCTCTCCACCTCCACGGGCGGCCGTTTCCGCCTCATCATTGGCTACGAGTCCGCGGAGGGCGCGGAGCTGGCGCGCGAGGGTGCCACCATCATCGAGGGGGCCGGAGGCCACGCGCTGCTCATGCCGCGCGCCCTGCCCGCCCCCGTCACCGCCTTTTCGGTGCGCATGGTGATGGCGGACGGCGCCGTGTACGTGGGCGGCGGGGGCGAGGCGCTCGTCTACCTGGGCGGTCGGGCCGTCGATCGTTCACGCGAGGGGGCGCCCGCCAGCGAATCGGACCTCGCCCGCATCGACGAGGCCGTGGCAGCCTGCGCCGACGTCTCCGCCTTCCCCCGGGCCGAGGGCGGGTGGGAGTCGGTGGGCGAGGGAATGGTCGGCGCCTACGTGGACCGCGCGGCCTCTCGGATCGCGTCGCTGGTGCAGGGTTCGGGCGGTTTCGCGGGGGTGAGCATCGACGAGCCGTCGGGACTCTTGTCTGCTCTCCTGGAGCGCCTGGGGGTCCCAATTGTCGAGGCCGGGGCGAGCCTCACCCTGCGCGTTGCCTCCGACGGACGCACGCTCCGCGCCTCTCTCTCCGATGAACAGGTGCGCGCCGCGTTGAGCGATGCCACCTCAACAAGCCCCGCGATTCCCGCGGGCGCGGGCATGTACTGCGTCGATCCCGCCTTCGTGATGGACGCGGACGCGATCAGCGCGGGAGCGGCCCTGGCGGTGCTGGTCGCCCGTTAGGAGAGCAGGCGGCGACGAGCGTGCCCCGGGGCGCAGTTCAGCGAGGCATCCCGGGGCACGACGAACGCTGTTGCGTCTGATCACACGTCGAAGGGCGTGGAGATCACCATGCCTCCGGTCTCGATCTGCCCGGCCATGTCGGACAGGCCCAGCTTGAGCTCGGAGGACAGCATCGGGGTGTAGGCCCCGAAGCCTGTGAGGATCACGCCGCCGGACACGAGCGAGACGGGAACGGTCGAGGCCGGGGAGCCCGCGGAGGCCTGGGCGATGAGGGAGTCCATCGCGGCCGAATAGTCGACGACGATGCCGGTCAGGACGGGCGCCCCGATTCGGGCCCGCACCTCGTCGGCGATCTGAATGTAGCTGAAGGCGTCCGCGAAGGACTGGGTGTCGACTTGCTGGACGGCCGGGGCACCCGACTGGGCGCCGGACTGGCCGGACATGACATCGTCGGTGGACTCGGCCTCGTCGCGGGTGAGCCCCTTGAGGTCGGCCTTCGTCAGGCCCGACCAGACGAGGCGCACCATCGGGTTGGCGGCCGCGGTGACCGCGCGGGCGGCGCCGATGTTGTTCTCGCCAGCGAGGGGCACGATGATGTCAGCGCCCTGGGAGATGAAGTCGGCGGCGACGGCCTGCACCTGTTCGGCGCTGTCCGCGAAGGTCCCCTGGTTGGTGACGTTGTTCCACCCCAGCACGCTGATAGACGTACCGTTGGCGAGGTTGTAGGAGTCGACGCCTTGGGCGAAGGCGTCCATCTGCGACCTCGTCACGTTGTCGGCGGTGCCACCGATGACAGCGAGCGTGCCCGTCGTTGTCATACCGGCGGAGGCGTAGCCGGCCAGGTAGGCGGCCTGGGAGGCGTCGACATCGACGATCGAGCCGTTCTTCAGGGAGACAGGCGCGCCCTTGGCGTCCGTGTAGGAGGCGCCGACGAGCGCGAATCGCACGGAGGAGTGGGCGCGCGCGGCATCGGAGATGGACGAGGCCATGGTCGAGTCCGTGCCCACAATCAGCGTGCAGCCGGAAGCAACGAGCGAGGCAGGCGCCCCCTCGCCGGACGCGGACTCGTAGGCGATGGACGCCCTGTCGGCGGCGGCGGCAAGAGCGGCGGCGACGGGGTCGGTGGCGGGGTCCGCGTGGGCGCCAGAGGTGGCCGCGCAGACCTTCGCGGTCGCGGAGGGGGCGGCCGAGGGCGTGTCCGAGCATGCGCTCATCAACAGGGCGGCCGCGGTGGCCGTGACAGCGAAGGCGGCAATGGTCTGCTTGTTCACGTCTGATGCCTTTCGTCGGGGCGTCGTTCTGCCCATCACGGTACCAGCCGCACACCCGGTCAGGACGGGCGGGGCGGCACACCTCACCCACGAGCGACAACGCGCGCGCGGCGCGCGACACCCGCGATTGAGGGGGTGCCCGCGCCGCTGGCGGAGTCCTATCAGAGCAGGTCGGAGCGTCCGCGCTCGGCTAGCGTGTCGACGACAGCCTTGACGGACTGGGCCCGGTCAAGTCGAGTGACGAGGACGGCGTCACCGGTCACGGCGACGGCGACGTCACTCACGCCGACGAGGGCGACGAGGGGACCGTCCTCGGCGCCGTAGACGGCGGAGCCGTCGGATTCCACGCGGATCGCTTCACCGAGGCCACCCGCGGCTGCGGCAATGCCCGTGAGGGCCTCGAAGTCGCCCAGGTCCGTCCAGCCGAGCTGCGCGTCCGCAGGGACGACGGCGACTCCCCCGTCGGCTGCGACGGGTTCGGCGATGGCATGGTCGATGGCGATCTTGGTCAGGTGCGGCCAGTTCTCTGCGAGGGTGCGCTCGAAGGAGTCGGTGCCCCACGCTCGCGCGATCGTCTCCAGGCGCGCGTGCAGGTCGGGCATGAGGCGGGCCAGGTGTGAGGCCAGGACGCCCGCGGACATGATGAACATTCCCGCGTTCCACAGGTAGCCCTGCGACACATACAGTGCGGCGGTCTGCGCGTCCGGCTTCTCGACGAACTCGGCGACCCGGCGAGCGCCGTTCGCGGCGCCCCCAGCCCCAGCCTCGTCGGCGAGGGCGGGCCCGGGCGCGATGTACCCGTAGGCGGTCGAGGCCTCGGTGGGCGTCAGGCCGATCGTCACGACGTAGCCCTCGCGGGCCGCGCCGATCGCCGTTTCGACGGCGTCGCGCAGCAGCTCGGGGCGGGCGATCAGGTGGTCGGCCGCGAAGGAGCCGACGATCGCATCATCCCCGAAGCGCTCGCGCACGACGTAGGCGGCCAGGCCGATCGCGGCCATAGAATCGCGGCCCGACGGCTCGATGAGGAGCGTGCGATTATCCGACGAGGCGAACTCGGGCAGCTGGGCGAGCACGCCGTCGCGGTGCGCCTGGCCGGTCACGATGGTCACCG
>ERZ773072.1656-NODE-1656-length-10901-cov-3.401807_pt1 | contig 10901 bp, 11 predicted proteins | sample MGYA00580617_ERZ773072 | MGnify/ENA primary metagenome ERZ773072 (study PRJEB29015, sample SAMEA2737970) | human oral metagenome | biome: human oral; feature: human-associated habitat; material: dental | place: China | collected 2122 ... | reverse complement strand
CCCACAGCGGAGACTATGCTCTGAACGAGCTCTTCAGCTGGATAGCTGAGATCGTTAAGTTAAACCATAAAGAATAACAGATTATGTTGAACGAAATCAATCGACCTGAAGAGTATCTTCCTGACATGACAGACAACTTCGTCAATAATGAGGTAATTGTCAAGGATCTGAAGGCTGAAGATGTATGACCCTACCTCACCCATGCTACTGTGTGGGAGAAGTACTATAGCAATTCATCTGATGCTCGCTATAAGGAAGGGAGCAAGACTAAGCTCTATCCCAATGCGCCCTTCTTTTTCAAGACCTTCGGCTTCCCTATTGATGCTGAGATCGTAGAGTTTGAAGCTCCCAAGGATGGTATTGCACGTATCGCATGGCATGGTTGGGCAGAGAGATGCAGATCATCGATTGGATGTAATTCATGCGTGGCTGCTCGAAGAACTTCCTGCTAATCGTTTTCGCATTCTAACACAAGATAGTCAAATTGGTAACCCTGCTGCTGAATTGGCTGGAACGAGTATTATGATTGATGGTCATCAGAGCTGGCTTTACAGCCTAGTAAAAGTAGCCCAGGATAGACTGGATTACTAAGGAAGTCAGTATCTAAAGTCCTGATAGTCCCTGCTTCCCATAAAGCAATGTCGCCATCCTCCTCTTCGAGCACTTACACAACAAGACGTTTGAAGCTTACTTCATCGTAGACTGAGATATCAAGCTTACCCCTGAAGGCTTCCCAGAGCTCAGCCTCATCATCTGGGACTACAACAATATTTTTTCCCAGATTCCATTCTGGAATCCTAGTTGCCTCCCTTCCCAGAAGGGAATAGTGACGCATACAGCGACGGTGGTGCACTCCTCTGCGGAGGCGGTCACCCTGCTCTGCGGACGCACCTGCGCCTTTAAGCGCCATCCCTTTCGGTAGATGTGTAGGGGATATGTAGCGTCCTATATTGGAGGAATCTAAAACCAAGCATAAGTAATACCGCAGAGAAAACAATGTAAACTGTAGGATATATGCCATCGTATGGATGCTGTATCGCTTTCCTTGCAAAAAGACTAATATATCCCGCCCAGCAACAAGAATCCAAAAGGATCGTAATAGGGACGAAATACTTACTCCTCATTGCCAACAAAGGAGTTAGCTGAAGCAGTAAGATGACGAGGACTATTGCATAAAAGGTTAGCCCTTGCCAGCTCGTTAGGAACTGAATAGTGGCATCAAATAGACTCAAACCCCACTCACGATAATCAGTGGGACTAATAAGCAAGCCATGAACTACCTTAAATTCGAGACCATCTACCTGTCCAAATCCTTGGGATATATGCTCTTCCCAATACGCATGATAGGCGAAGGTATTAAGTATAGTCATATAGACCAATATGATTAAAAGCGATGAATAATATAAATTCCGAATAAGCACACTACGTCTTATCTTTCTATTGCTATTGACTCCCATCCATCATTAAGAGTATTGATTTTCCTAGTTTCCTCAAGGCTTACTTAGGAGGTAAGGAGATTCTCAGAGAAGCATCATCTGCGGCTTGCTTTTTCTAGCTTCGTCAAGTGTGAGATACACCAGGGGGCGTTGCTGGGACACTTGGATTAGCGCTACAAAGGTAATCCTTCCGACTTCTTATACACTGGAGATCGTGTGAAAACTAGCAGTAAGGATTAAAGGAGGCAAATGCTATAGAGGATCTTCCCCCCCCCCTCTAGGTTGAAAGAGCTAGTCTCTGCCCTTTATGCTTAAAACGTATGTATTTTCAAGGATAACCCTATATGTCTGGTTCATAGGGTATCCTTAGATCCCAATAGCCTCTTCCACAAGAGTAAGCAGCCCCTTCGGTATAAGCAACGGGGAGACAGTATTGAGCTTTATCCACTGAATCATCTTCGTATTTGCCGGGAAGATATATAATAATCGAAGTCATCCTATATAGGGATCAGCCCAAAGCTATACAGGAAGACAATAAAAGCTGTATGCTATAGGGATGGGGGCTAACTAGATACTTAGAGTAATGCATCAAGTGGAAGAGAGCTAGCATTGCTAGATTTATTGTGAAGCTTCATTTGTGACTTAGTTTCTATCGCAGTATTTGGTCGATTGATGATACTAGCCTCTAAGGGTAGGTCGTCTGCTAGGTGAATTGACGATATAAAGCGAATCGCTGTAGGAGTATTTCCTGCAGCGATTCGCTTTTGTAATTGGTGGCTCGTGCGCTACTTGAAGCGTGCCGCGAGCTTGTCACCCAGGACGCGGATCGCTAAGCGAGCGAAGAGGTAGTACTTAGCACACTTGGCGTAGAGTGGGCGATCGGGCGTCACAATGATCGGCGTGTAGGCCTTGTTATAGTTCGCCTTGAGCGCCTTCTTGTGACCATAGACACCTGCCGTATCGTAGATAGAGTAGCGCAGACCGATCTCCTGGGGCTTGTCGAGCAGGCGGTAGTCTTGGCCTTCGACCAGCGTAGGGCGCATCGCTTCGATGACTTTGGTGTACATGACGGGACCCGTGGTACGCAGGACGCCCCACAGTCCCGCCCCATGGCGGAAGGGAGTATACTCGTCAATATTGCGTAGCATCTGCAGGATAACAGCTCGGAGGAAGGGATGTCCGGCCACGGAGGCAATGCACCACTGGATGTACTCGCCACGAGGCAAGGAGCCGAGCTCCGAGTAGATACCGATACCTTCGTACTGCTCGCCAGGGCGATTGTCCCAATGCGTCAGGATGAACTTATCCTCTGCACGAAGGACTTCCTTAAGAGGTTTGTCTAGCGAGGACTTGATGTCCAGATACACGCCACCTAATTGGTAGACGAGGAGGTAGCGAAAGAAGTCGGCACGGGCTGCGCCATAGATCGGAGCAATGCGCTGGTAATAGCCCCAGATGACTTCACCGTAATGCTCAAGGATGAAAGCCTTGATGTCTTCGTCGTCGAAGAGGTGATATTCATATTCGGGGTTTAAGCGCTTGAGGTGCTCGATGTTTTCCTCTATATCGTGGGGAAGCCCAGTCTTCGTCCGGTAGGTCTGGAAGATATGTCGGCTGATCTCTGTGCCCAGCTCCTTATGGGGCAGGAGTTCTTGGTAATTAATGCTCATAAGTTCGTTATTAAGTCCTATCCAAGCCAGTAGGATAGCTGTACACTGGCTAGCTTCTCCGCAAAGTTAATGGAAAAGGACAAGCCAGACCGGAGAATACCTCATATCTTATGTTAGCGAGCGCTGGTGATGTATTCCAGCTACTGATAAGCTGTTAGTCCAAGGCTTCGTCTTATTGAAGATTCTCCGTGAAGAATGACTCCAGCTTATCAAATGGAATTACTCCTGCTTGATTATCATAGAAGTCCGTGTGCCGAGCATTGGGTACGATGAGTAGCTCCTTCTTCTCGGTCCCTATGGATTTGTAGGCATCCTCACTCATATAGCGTGAATGGGCATCTGTCCAACGGATGGCATTGAGTGAACGCTTCATCTCCAGGTGCATTTCGGGCGTGTTGCTGTCAAAATATCCTTGGCTGAAGACACGTGACATATCGTAAAAAACATCACACCATCACAGGTAGTCAAGCGCCCGATAAACCAAAGGAGCGACATTTCCCACGTCCAGGAGCTGCGTCGCTAGGCTGGACAGTCAGCATGCCTGAGGCATGTCGGCTATTGGCTCTCTGCTTGCCGAGGGTGTAGCCGATGGGGTTGTTTTTCTTCCTTCTGGCAGTTAAGCTGTCTCCAGCTGATTTCCCTTGCTCCTGTTGGAGACGTCATACAGGGGAAAGGTAAGGTGTGCTTTCTTCTTCTGAAAGCCTCTCCGCATAAGAGGTAAAGCTACCTGCCCCCAAAACGTATACGTTGCGTGCCCAAGACGTATACGTTTCACGCTCGAAACGTATACGTTTTGCTCGGGAAGGCTATACGTTTGGTTCTTCCACCCTCAGAGTTCCCCTTTCCAATGAAAGATGCCCCGCCTCAGAAATAACATTCGCGCCCTCTCCAGGCTCCCAGAAGGCGCATACGCGCCCCCATCTCTCCTCCACGAAAAGCACTAGCCGAAGCGACGTCGTCGCTTCGGCTAGTGCATGGACTTATGCCATGGGGTACGGATCGCTCTTTCGTGCTGTCGGAGGTGAAGGAGAGCCCGAGATAGGAGGGAGCAATACCGCAGAGGAAATGATGTAAGCTGTAGGATATATCCCCTAGTATGGATACTGTGTTACTCCCCGATACAAAAGACTAAGGGATGCTACCAGGACCCATCAAAGAAGAACGTCATTGGATAGCGTTAGTCCTAGTCAGCTCGCTAAGATCTACATAGAGGCATCCCCCTAGACATGATAGACAAAGGTATTGAGCATAGTTGCATAGACCAATGCGATTAGATCGAGGAGTAACATCGATTCGCTCTAAGCATGCTACGTCTTGTCTCTCTATCGCTATTGTATTCTATCTATGATCTAGCGTATTCCGTTGTTACCTCCACAAAGCAGCGCGCCCACGCTACCCGAGTCCGTGACTCGGTAGCGTGGACGCTCTGTATATTCCCTCGAACGAGGTGGGCTTAGAATGCACCTGGGTTTCCTGGGTCTCTTGGTCTCCTCGGCTTGTAGCGACCCCAAGGCTGGTCGTCTAGATCCCCCCACTCACCTCCGAGCGTAGGATCATCTGCAGTGGTCTCGATTGAGAAGGCTTCAAGTACATTTAAGGACTGTCTGAGCTTGAGGCTCTCCATCTTAGGAGCTTCGTAAGCCTGCTTATATGGTCTATTCATCTTCTTATTCCTTATTTTCTGTCCCAGTCGATATTAAACTCTTTCTTGTAGGCCGCCTTATACAGATCGTAACGCTCAGCCCTTCTACCATCGTCGTACCAAATGCTACTACTCTTCTCAGAGTAGGAGCTCTCGAGCGTGAAGGTCACAAAGAAGAACTTATTGTCGACACTAGCCCTGGCTTTGGCATCTGTGTAGGTAGGATCAGTTTTATTGATGTCGTAGCGCTTGCGGTATGCGTTCTTTTCGTTTGAGAGCGCGTGGTATCTATTCTGAGTCCCGAAGTCTCGACGCGACACAGTCATCTGACCGAAGGGAGAGTCATCGTAGAATAGCTTGTTAGGAGACTTGTAGCCGATGCTACCCATGTCATGAGGGTTAGGGCAGTAGACTAGTACGAACTTCTCCCCTTCAGCGAATTTGTTCGGGTCTGGAGCTGAGCCGACTGGTACGAAGAACTCACCGATGTTCGTTGCATCGAGGAAGTTCTCGTGCTCACGGGTACCATGCTCAGGATTTATCCCGCCCTGGTAGGGAGATCTAGTCGTAGACACTTCGAGACCAGGTGTCGTCACACGCTTAGCCATGATGTTTGCAGCTGTTCTAGCTACATCTGTGCCAATCTCAAACTCGTTGTCTGCACGACTATAGCCGATCTTCGTCTGATAGGTAGCAGAGAGGTTGTCGATACGGAAGACAAGACCAATAGGGGGACGCTTGAGCACCTGAGCATTCCTCCAGGAGGGTGTCTTGTTGCCTCGGTCCGTCACAGGGTAGGGGGTATTTGACAAGGGCTTTTTCCATTCATAGCGGTACACCTTATCTGGGAAGATGTTCCGGAAACGTGCACCGATGAGGTATCCCTGCATGCTGAGGCTAACCTTAGCGTTATTAGCGACCTTGACTTCCCTACTCGTCTTGTTATAGGTCAAGGGGATATTCTTAGCCTTGAGCATGATGAAGTTATCCTTGAGCTCGTGGGTCTGGCCTGCCTTGTAGGTGATAAGCTGAGGACCCTTGTTCGTGAAGACATATCTCCCATTAACCTTGCTCTTGTCATACCCAATGATGAAGGCGAGCTTGGCATTCGCAAAGTCATTATCTACGATAGTCTTTGCTGCTATACCTGAGGGAGAGGTAGGATCAAGCACTAGACCTAGGTCAAGCTTTACACCCTTGCCATCTGCGTTTACCTTAGCTTTTGCCTCAAAGGATACGGTCCTCGCATTATCATAGAGATATACGAGTGCAGGTACCGTACCGTCCGCGCCCGGTGTGATCTTGTACTTAATAGCGCTGTTGATATTTGGACCACCGACGTGGATCTCAGCGCCACGTGCCGTCTGATCATCTTCGCCAGAGAAGCTCTCCTGAGCAACCTTGAAGGATTCGACATCGGGATCTAGATCGGCATCTAGGGTCAGGCGAATAGCCCCTGGCGTATTGGGGGCAACAGCAGTGATGCTACCAGAAGCATCCTGCTCTACTTGCTTGGGCTGTAGCTCTGGAGTCTCCTTTGAGCAGGAGGCTAGCAAGCTGATAGCCACAAGAGCCATACAAAACTTTTTCATTTACTCTTAATGTATTATGTTACTAAATACAGCGCCCAGGGTAGGTCGTTCTGCCGAAGGAGGTGACTAGCATTCACTCGTCTCCCTATCTTAATTAGGAGGAGGTGGGACTGCGGGTATCCCTGCATCTTCATGTGCGGGGGGCTATACCTTGTCAGTTGTTAGACCTTGCACTCCTTGGGGAGTAATTGCCATGACCTAGGCGCACTTATCGACTGCAAAGATATGAAAAAAAATAAATAAGCCATATGTGTCTGAGTTTTTTTCTCTAACTCATAGAGTTTCTTTTTCTATTATATTCCTCTATTCAATGTACTCTATATTCTTACTACGGATTGGATCAAGGGCGTTTGTCTACCGAGAATTAGTCGCATCTTATCTTTTACTCGAAGGAGCTCAGTGTTGGGCTTGTTGTTTCGTGGAGATTGATGTATAGAGCTAGTCAGAGTAAGTTGCACTGTCAGGGTAGATGCGTTTTTCACAGAAACATATACCTCTTGTTTGCTAAAGGTATATGCTTGGGGCGCTGGAAGCATAGAGTTCCTAATGCTTCGAGTAGCTCGGATATATCCAAGCTCCTTATCGGTTTTCCCGAAGGGGTAGCTAATGGTGAAGTGAAGTCCCCCGACGTCGTGCGTCTCGGCACGGCGTCGGGGGGGACTTCGTTTGGGGAGGGAGGAGGGCGCTTCCTCGGGGGGCTTAGATACCTAGGTGGCCGTCGTCTCCAGGGTTAGAAGTACAGCCCCCGAAGACAGCGAATTCTAGTCTCCCTGACCTTGCCTCTCCGTTACCCATTTCTTGCCCAGGGAGGAGCTCCTGCCCTACGGCTCTTTGCACAGCGCGATGCTAGCATATTAGTCTCTTGGGGGAAAGGGTAGTGAGAGCGTGTGTGGGGGCAAAGAAAAGTTAATTATATTTGTAGTGTATTCATCGCTTAAACCTCATGATAATGAACAGATTCCTACGACGACTACCTCGCCTAGGCTACCGCCAAAAGGTGGCTCTCTGGCTCGTGTGCGGGGTCGTGATGGGGTTGGGGGGACTCTTCCTCTATCTGCTTAGGTTTCATACCTACCTAGGAGATGATCCCTCGGCCTGTGTCAACTGCCACATCATGACTCCTTATTACGCTACTTGGATGCATGGGGCACACGCTCGCAACACAACTTGTAACGACTGCCACGTACCGCACGATAACGTCTTTCGTAAGTACTATTTCAAGGGTAAGGACGGTATGAACCACGTGTACAAGTTCGTCACACGTCAAGAGCGCCAAGCTATTCGTGCTATCGATGAGAGCGCAGAGGTGATCATGGAGAACTGTGTGCGCTGCCATGCCACCCTCAACACCGAACTAGTCAACACGGGACGCATTACCTACATGGACGTCAAGTGTGACGCTGGAAAAGCCTGCTGGGATTGCCATCGTGATGTGGCCCACGGCAAAATGAACTCACTCTCATCCACCCCAGCGGCAGAGGTGCCACTTCCCGAATCACCCGTGCCCGCCTGGCTGCAGAAGATGGTTAAGTAACCCCCATCACCGCAAAAGAATAATATCAGAACAATAACAACGTAAAAAGAAACCTAGAATCATGGCAAAACAATTAAAACGTTGGCAAGGATGGCTCCTATTTGGGGGCTCGATGGTCGTAGTCTTTGTACTTGGGCTCATCGTTTCCTCCCTCCTCGAGCGTCGTGCTGAGGTCGTGAGCATCTATAACAATCGCAAGCATCTCTTCTCGGATTCCATCGTCTCACAGAACGAGAAGTTTGCCGAAGACTTCCCACGAGAGTATCAGACGTGGGCCAAGACGGCAGATACCACTTACAAAGGGGAATTCAATAGCTCCCAGCGTGTCGATGTCCTCGCCGCACGCCCCGAGATGGTCGTGCTCTGGGCTGGCTACTCCTTCTCCATGGAGTACAATACCCCCCGTGGTCACAAGCACGCTATTGAGGATATGAATGAGATCCTTCGCACGGGCTCCCCAGGGGTGAATGGCAATAAAGACATACAGCCAGGGACCTGCTGGACCTGTAAGAGCCCTGATGTTCCCCGTGTGATGAAGGAAAAGGGTATCGCTGAGTTCTACAAGGCTCCCTGGAGCCAGTGGGGGAGTGAGATCGTCAATACGATCGGTTGCTCTGACTGCCACGATGCACGTACGATGAACCTCAAGCCTGCACGCCCTGCTCTCTTTGAAGCCTTCGCTCGCCGAGGTGAGGATGTGTCTCAGCAGTCGCATCAGCATATGCGTTCGCTCGTTTGTGCACAGTGCCATACGGAGTATTACTTCAAGGGTGAAGGCAAATACCTCACCTTCCCACACGATAAGGGCTTCACCGTCGAAGATATTGAGGCCTACTACGATGAGATGAACTACTCCGACTACACCCACAAGCTCTCTCGTGCGCCTATCCTCAAAGCACAGCACCCAGACTATGAACTCTGGCGTATGGGTATCCACGGACAGCGAGGGGTCTCCTGTGCGGACTGCCATATGCCCTATGTGAGCGAAGGAGGAGTGAAGTACTCTGATCACCAGATCGTAAGTCCGCTAGCTCGTATCGACAAGACTTGTCAGACCTGCCACCGTGAAGATGAGGAAACCCTTCGTCAGAATGTCTACGAACGTCAGCGTATGGCTAACGACGTCCGTAACCGTGTAGAGAAGGAGCTGGCTAAGGCTCATATCGAAGCCAAGTATGCTTGGGATAATGGAGCGACCGAGCCTGAAATGAAGGCTGCTCTCCAAGCTATCCGCAAGAGCCAGTGGCGCTGGGACTTTGCTGTGGCTAGCCATGGAGCTTCCTTCCATGCACCACAGGAAGTGACACGTATCCTAGGACAGAGCCTTGGTTATGCTCAGGAAGCACGTATCTCTATCGCCAAGGTACTCGCGAGACATGGATTTACGGGTGATGTGCCTATGCCTGACATCTCGAGCAAGGAAAAGGCTTGGGCATACATCGGTCTCGATGGGAAGAAGCTCCAGTCCGATAAGGCAGAGTTCCTTAATACGGTTGTCCCCAAGTGGGTTCAGTCAGCTAAACAGCAAGGTAAGCTCATCGAGCTCTAAGCCTCCATCATAGGCTTGAGATACATCTGATATCCTTATATGACGCGGCGACAGACCTCATCGTCTGCCGCCGCGCTTCCTCTCTCCTCCAACCTTTCCCTTCCTATGTTCAATGCAATCTGGAAAATGAAAGAAGGCTTTGTGTCCGGTGCTGGGCTGATCGTCGTTGGACTGCTCCTGCAGTTCACTGTTGGTCCGATCAACTGGTCTGACTTCGCCTTCCCGATCAACATCATCTTCCTCGTCCTCTACCTGCTCTCTCTCGTCGTCATCTATGCTCTACGGCACCGAGTACGGCTCTTTGCGTTCCTCTTCACGGCTGAGGCCGCTGTCCCCACACTAGTCTATGCTGCCCTGCTCACTGTGGCTATGGGACTTACTCGTCAGGTAGCCCTATGAGCGTGCTATCGATCCGATTGGTCTGACTCGCATGCTTTCCTTCTGGCCATTCGTGTTTATCTACGCGCGTCTGGCTGGTATTGTGGGGCTGATAGCATTACGACAGATCTTACATTTTCGTTTACGGGAGGTACCATCGCTCCTTTCACACTTGGGGCTCTTCATTGCTATCGTCGCTGCTACGCTTGGTAGTGCGGATATGGAGCGAGTGAAGCTCAAGGCTTCTACGGATATGCCCGAGTGGCGTGCGACCCATGAACAAGGCTTCACCGAGCTCCCTCTAGCTATTCAGCTGGAGAAGTTTACCATCGATGAGTATCCGCCCAAGCTCCTTCTTATCAATAGCCAAACGGGGAAGTCTATCCCAGCGAAGAACCCCGAGATCGTCCTTGTCGATAAGCATTTTCGTGAGGGGAAGCTCTTGCAGTGGCGTATCCGTGTGCGTCAAAACCTCCCTCTAGCAGCTCCCGTCATCACATCCGATACGACTAACTATGTCGCCTGGGGATCCTCGGGTGCTGTCACTGCGCTCCTCGTCGAAGCTCAACGTATGGAGGGAGATCGCCCTGTGGGGAAGCCACAGGTCGGCTGGGTCACTTGTGGGAGTTACCTATTCCCCTTCCAAGAGCTGAAGCTGACGAAGGAGCTGAGTCTTGTCATGGCTCGTCGTGAGCCGGAGCGCTACGCATCACGTATCCATGTCTATACCGAGTCACAGAAGAATATCATCGCTACCGTCGAGGTGAATAAGCCCGTCACGGTCGATGGATGGAAGATCTACCAGCTTAGCTACGACGAAGCTATGGGACGCTGGAGTGAGACCAGTACCTTTGAGCTCGTCAAAGATCCTTGGCTTCCAGCTGTTTATGTCGGTGTCTATCTGCTCCTAGCAGGCGCGATACTTACCTTTATTGTCTCGCAGAAGAAGCGACGCTAAGCTATCCTTCACTAGCTAAGGAAAGATTTCCGCTCTGCTAAAAAGGCATAGAGCCCAAGTGTAGCAAGCGGATGATTGACTCCTTTAGCATCCTGACTCCAATTCTTACAATTCTATCCTTATGACTTGGGATTCCTTCATA
>ERZ773072.1654-NODE-1654-length-10922-cov-5.611024_pt1 | contig 10922 bp, 8 predicted proteins | sample MGYA00580617_ERZ773072 | MGnify/ENA primary metagenome ERZ773072 (study PRJEB29015, sample SAMEA2737970) | human oral metagenome | biome: human oral; feature: human-associated habitat; material: dental | place: China | collected 2122 ... | reverse complement strand
GCCGCCGAGAAGGGGATCCTCAGCATCCCCACCCTGGAGTTCTACAAATCCGGGCAGGTGGAGAAGACCCTGTCCGGAGGCAAGTCCAAGAACGCGCTCAAGAAGGTCGTCGACGAGCTCATCTGATGACCGGTCGTTTCCCGCGTTACGGCGAGGGCATGCCTCGTCGTAGCGCGAGCAGTCCCGACTCCCCTCTGGAACCGCAGTTTCCCGCACCGCGGCGATCTGCGGAGAGCGTCCCGACTCCTCCCAAGTTCACCGGCCCGCGTCGAAGCGCGATCAGCCCTGAAAGCCCCGACAAGACCACGGTTTTCAAGAGAATCACTGAACCGATCGCGCGTCGTTCGGCCGTTTCACCGGAAACCCCCGCCAAGGACCCCGGTGAGTGGCGCAACGTCCCGAAGGACGAGATCGACGCCGAAACACCACGACACCACATCCCGCCCATCCCCGGATTCGTGAAGATCATGGGGGTCGTCGCAGTGGTGGTGCTGCTCGTGATCGCGGTCTGGGTGGGTATGGTCCTCAGCGGGATCGGAAAACCCAGCGCAGACGCGTCGCCTGCCTGGGCCCTCAAGCTTCCGTCGCAGATCGCGAATTTCGCGCACGACGGAGTAAAGGAGTCGCCAGCACCCAACGGCGAGGGGACAGTTCTGCGGTCCAACTACTCCGATGGAAGCTCCAAGTTCATGCTGCTGCTGCAACGTCCGGCACCGGAGCTGGAAACCCATCTAGCCGAGTCCGGTATCACCAACGTCACCTCGGTGCACGACGCCTCGTGCGGAACCTACGACAAAGAACAGATGCCTGTGTGCGCCCGGGTCATCGACAAAACGGTCATCATGGTCATGGGGTTCAGCGGTCAGGACAACGAGACCCTGGCGAACCTGATCGAATCCATCTACGACGTGGTGAAGAACCAGCAGTAGTTTCAGCGGTCACGAAGCGCGGGGTGGTGTTGGAGAATCATTTGGAGCGCTCCAAATAGCCTCGAATGCTACGCATGCGCCTCCGATCCCGTCGTCCTCCGGATAACGTGTACTGGATGAAGGCCACGCGACACGACACCCGTCTGGACCCGTTCGTCGAACACTACGCCGCCCGCACTCAGGGGCTCAGGGTATCCGCGGTCCGGGCGCTGTTCGCCGTGGCCAATCGACCCGAGATCGTGTCGCTGGCGGGCGGGATGCCGAACATCAAGGACCTGCCCCTGGGCGAGATCAGCGACCACATCGCCCGGATGATCCGCGACCAGGGCACGCAGGTCATGCAGTACGGCTCCGGACAGGGCGAGCCGCGCATCCGTGAGCAGATCTGCGAGGTCATGGCGGAGGAGGGCAGCGTCGCGGACCCCGACGACGTCGTCATCACCGCGGGCTCCCAGCAGGGCCTGGACCTCGTCACCCGCGTCTTCTGCGACCCGGGGGACGTGATCCTGGCCGAGTCGCCGTCCTACGTGGGGGCGCTCGGCACCTTCCAGAGCTATCAGACCGAGGTGGTGCACGTCGCCTGCGACTCCGAGGGGCTGATTCCCGAGGCCCTGACCGAGACCGCCGAACACCTGAAGAAGCAGGGCAGGCGCGTCAAGTTCCTGTACACGATCCCGAACTTCAACAACCCGTCGGGGGTGACGCAGCCCGTGGAGCGGCGCCGCCGGGTCATCGAGAGCTGCGCAGAGGCGGGGGTGCTGGTGGTGGAGGACAACCCCTACGGGCTGCTGACCCTCGATTCCGGCCCGCTCCCGGCGATGCGTTCCCTCGAGACGAACGTGGTCTACCTGGGGTCGTTCTCCAAGACATTCGCGCCGGGATTCCGCGTCGGATGGGTGTGTGCCCCGCACGGGGTGAGGGAGCGCCTGGTGCTGGCCCAGGAGTCGGCGACGCTGTGCCCTCCGGTGTTCTCCCAGTTCGCGATCAGCAACTACCTGGAGAACTGCGACTGGCGCGGCCAGATCGGGGTCTTCCGCGACATGTACCGCACCCGACGCGACGCCATGCTCGCCACCCTGGAACGGGAGATGCCCGACGGCTGCTCCTGGACCCGGCCCGCGGGCGGGTTCTTCGTCTGGGTGACGCTGCCCGAGGGGCTGGACGCATCGGCGATGCTGCCGCGCGGGGTCGGCGCCCGCGTGGCCTTCGTGCCGGGACCCGCGTTCTTCGCCGACGGGCAGGGTTCCCGCAACGTGCGGCTGTCCTACTGCTTCCCGCCGCCCGACCGGATCGCGACGGGGGTGGAGCGTTTCGCCCAGGTGGTGCGGGGCGAGCTGGAGATGCTGCGGACCTTCGGCATGCACACCCCGTCGCACGCCAACCCGACCAAGGGACCGGGACCGAACCTGAACTGACCACACCCCGAGTGAAGGACTGATGCCATGACCGTGTTCGTGATCGCCGGTGGCCTGAGCCACGAGCGGGAGGTTTCGTTGCGCTCCGGGAAGCGCCTGGCGGGGGCGCTCCGGAAGAGGGGCCATGCGGTGACCGAGACCGACGTCAACGCCGACCTGATCCCCCGACTGCTCGGGGACGAGGGCCCCGTCGCCATCCCGGTGCTGCACGGCGGGCTCGGCGAGGACGGCGCGCTGCGGGAGGTGCTGTGGACGCTGGGGGTGCCCTTCGTCGGCAGCGACGGCGCCAGCTCCCGGCGCACCTTCGACAAGTCGGTGGCGACGCGGCTGGTCGGGGCCGCCGGCCTGGCGACCCCGCAGCAGGTCGCACTGCCCGACGACGTCTTCCGGGAGCTGGGCGCCCAGGCGATGATGTCGGCGCTCGGGGAGCGGATCGGGTTCCCGCTCATGGTGAAACCCGCCAGGTCGGGTTCGGCGCTCGGGGCGACGAAGGTGGATTCAGCGGACGACCTGCCGGCGGCCCTCGTCGGAGCTTTCGCCTACGGGAAGGACGCGGTGGTGGAGGAGTTCGTCGAGGGCACGGAACTGTCCGTGACCGTCCTCGAGGACGGCACCGGCCCGCGCGCGCTGCCACCCGTCGAGATCAGGCCCGCCTCGGGGGTCTACGACTACGAGTCCCGTTACACCGCAGGGGCCACCCGTTTTCTCACTCCCGGTGAACTGCCCGACGACGTGCTCGAGGCGGCTGGGGACTTGGCAGTCCGCACCCACCGGGTGCTCGGCCACCGCGACCTCTCCCGTATCGACATGATCGTGCGCGACGGCGTCCCGGTGTTTCTGGAGAGCAACGTAGCACCCGGTCTGACGGATACCTCGCTGACGCCCCTCGCCTTGGACGCCGCAGGCCTCGGTATGGGGGAGGTATTCTCCGCCCTCGTGGAGCAGGCCCGCCGCCGCGGCCACTGACACGACTCCCCGCTCCAAAGCCGGTTGAGCCAGAGAGCGAGGAACGAGCGACCCGAGTCGAAACCACCCCCGACACCCGAGGTTTTATCCCAGACACGGAAAAGAGTGTCTCATTATGCTTCCAGTACAAAATCCCTTGTCAGAGGCCCGAGCGTCAACCATCGCAGGCCATTTATCGACTTACCGATCAAACGGTAGAACGTTTTAAAGTTTCTTCTCAGGGCTCGACGGTACGTCCGTCAATGACGGCCATGATCCGGTCGAGATCGTCAGTAGATGCAAACTCGATGGTGATTTTGCCTTTGTTCTTGCCGATGGCGACCTTCACCCGGGTGTCGAAGTGATCGGAGAGAAGCGCTGCAACGGCAGCTTCACGTTCCGATGGCAGCCGACGGACGCGGTGGGTGGGTTCTTCTTCAGTAGGTGCGTCCCCGAGCCGGATGATCTCCTCAGTACTGCGAACCGAAAGACCCTCCGCGACGATCCGCTCGGCGAGCAGTTCCTGCGATCGCTGGTTGGTCAACCCCAGCAGCGCGCGCGCATGACCAGCGGAGAGGACGCCGGCCGCCACCTTCGTCTGCACGGTGGAGGGGAGGTTCAGCAGCCGCAGTGTGTTCGAGATCTGTGGACGACTGCGGTGAATCCGCTGGGAGAGTTCCTCCTTGGTGCAGTTGAAGTCTCCCAGGAGCTGCTGATAGGCGAGGGCTTCCTCCAGGGGGTTGAGGTTGGCCCGGTGCAGGTTCTCGAGAAGTGCATCGCGGAGAAGCGCGTCGTCATCGGTCCCACGGACGATGGCCGGAATCGTTTCCTTTCCCGCCATCTTGGAAGCGCGGAACCGACGCTCACCCATGATCAGCTCGAAGTGCTTAGGACCGGCTTCACGTACAACGACGGGCTGCAGCACGCCGAACTCGCCAATGGATGCGGCCAACTCACTCAGGTCGTCTTCATCGAAGACGTGGCGTGGCTGCCGAGGGTTGGGAACGATCTGGTCCAACGGCAGCTCGACGAAATAGGACCCGTCGCGAAGCCGGTCTGACGGAGTGCTTGCGTCACCGGAAGTGTCCTCGTCCGTCCGTGCGAAGAGGTCTCCGAGGCCTTTCCCAAGACCCACGTGTTGTTTTCCTCTGGCCATCAGGCGATTCCTTCCTCATTCATGGCAGCGCGGGCGATCTCCTCGGCTGCCTTGAGGTAGGCCACCGCACCAGGTGATTTGGGGTAGTAGGTGAGGACACTCTGCCCATAGGAAGGTGCCTCAGCAATTCGCACCGAACGCGGGATCTCCACATCCAGGGTTTCCTTCCCGAAATGGGCACGCACTTCGCCAGCAACCTCATGGGAGAGGTTGGTGCGATTGTCGAACATTGTCAGTAGCACCGTCGTCAGCTGCAAGCGATCGTTCAAGTTACCCTTAACCCGCTGAATGGTGCGCATCAGTTGGGAGACTCCCTCGAGCGCGTAGTACTCGCACTGGATCGGCACCATGATCTCATTGGAAGCGACGAGGGCGTTGAGGGTGAGCAACCCAAGAGAAGGGGGGCAGTCAAAGAACACGTAATCGACCCCGGACTCCTCAATGTAGGCAGTCAGTGCCTTCTTCATCTTGGATTCACGTCCAGGTTCGTTCACAAGCTCCAGCTCTGCCGTCGAGAGGTCGACGGTGGCGGGCAAGACATGCAAGTTCGGACTGTGAGGCGATTGTTTGGCGAGATCCTGAATGCACTCTCCACGGAGCAACACCTCGTAGGTTCCAGGGGTCCCGGGATCGTGATCTATACCGAGGGCGGTGGAGGCATTGCCCTGTGGATCGATGTCGACTACAAGAACATTGAGTCCGCCGAAAGCGAGCGCGGTAGCAACATTGACGGTAGAGGTAGTTTTTCCAACGCCACCCTTCTGGTTCGCCACCACAAAAATGCGGGGGTTCTCCGGGCGTGGCAACGTCGGGACCCGGGTGTCTTCGTCGCACTCAGTACCGTATTCATCATCGGCGACCCAATCGTCGTCAGCACGGTCGAAGAATGCGCGGCGCGGCCCGGTAGGAGTCTGGATGGCCGTTTCACGTGAAACGTTCTCGTGATCCTTCCACGGCTCGACGTCCACGTCATGTTTCGGAGTACGCTTGCGCTTGCGAAAGAACAGGGCCATTGAGTCCTCCTTTGACGGTCATCAACTTTAGCCTGAGTCCATGACACGAGCTGAAACCTCGCGGCGTTTCACGTGAAACGCACTGCACGAATCCGAACGAATGACAGGGATGGCAGTCAGGCGCCCCCGAGAGCTCAGGCGGCGCAGGCAACGATCACGTGAACGACTGGGCTGACGCATGCCGATAACGCTGCGACGGGGTCGTCTCGTTCAACCGCACGACACCTGAACAGAGGTATCGACGATATTGCCTTCCTGACCACTCAGATGTGTCGCAGGAGTGAATCTGCACCGAAACTGTCTCTCCCTCCACGTCTCGATTAGCAAGGTTGGCTGGTGGGAACACGCATCCCGGATCAACTGTTCCTACAGAGAAGACACCCCGCATGGAAGCTCATCGGCCACCATTGCAAGCATCGCCTCGAGACTAGCTTTCCCAGAGAGGCTGGGCGTGTGCGTTTCACGTGAAACGCGCATGCTTAGTCGGCACTCGAATCTGCCCGATCAGATAGGTCTCATAACGTTACATCGGTCAATTTATCCTTCTGCTCAGTCCTGATTCTCTGTGCGCCCTCGTCAGATCGACCAGAGAAAGTATCTACGCGCACGGTGCACCCACAGATTCTTACCTCAGCCAGTAGGACCACTGTCACCGCGACGCAGGCCCCACCCCATCGAGCAATGTCGCTCTTCCGAGCATCCGAAGCCCGGCGAAGCCATCCGCCATCTCGTCTCAATCCTACTACTGTCGTTGATCGGACCGCATGGAGGGATATAAGACCTTATAGCGATATATTGATTTGAATCTTTCCCGTTAAAATGCCTGGACTGGAATGGCATCGCAGGCAGGCAGAACACATCCACTCCCAACCACTCCCCGAACAAGCGTGGCCTCGTCGCAAATGATCCATGCCAACATCTTCGGTCACGCAGATTTCATGACGTGATGCCGGATATTTGGTGATGACGTACCGAAGGCATTTCCGTCTGATTACTCTCTCGGGGCAAAGGCCGAAGTATCTTCTGCAGCACAGCGCAACTCCTGCCAGAGCATCCGTCAGGCAGGGAACTACGGCAGTCTCATGAGTGCTCCCAAAGGTCCCCCAGGTGTATCACATGTGCTGACCCAGTACGACAACGAGAAGATGACACATTCTCAGATCACGTCGAGACTCGGGCGCGTGGTGACGTTTCACGTGAAACGTCAAGACGATCCCGAGAACACAGCGTAGAAGCATGTACACGGATGAAACACCGCATCCTTCACTTCAACTGAACCCAAACCCTCTCCCTAGCCAGTCACTTCCCACACCATCCGATGCGCACATACCGGGACACCCCATCGCCACGTGATACGAAGGGCATCGTGAGCGAGATGCAGCAATGACCACCGCTCTCGCTCCCACGGAGGGCTCGCGTGGTGGCGCAACAGGGCAGGATCCCCAATCCATGGCCGATGGAGCTATCTGAGATCTGATCCCGATAATCGGCTTCTACACGCACGTTCCAAGTTCATCGCCCCCGCTCAGTTCAACACCATGTGCTACGAGATCAACGACCCAGTCGAGAATCAGAGTGCCGATATAGCTATATACAGTTATAGAAACTTAACATTATAAATCTTTGTTGTGACGGCGATGCGGTTCAAAACTGCCACGCAAGCATGGTGAATCTCGAAACCATGACCACTCCGGTATCAACACCGCTTTGTGCCAGTTACCTCCCGATCACATGAAGGCATTCGTTGCTTCCTGGCCTATCGTCGTAGCGCCTATCTCGCCTCCCGCAGGAGGTCACCACCCGTTGGAAGAAAGCGGTGACCGCATAGCGATCGGGAAACGGTACGGACTCACAGACGAAGAAACGCGTCGCCAAGAGCGTTTCACGTGAAACGCAGGACGGTCATTCCTTTCCATTGGACTGGATGCGCCCAACCAACCACATTCCAAACACCACTGACGGTCCGATGATGAGAACTGCGACGAGAGCCCGGAGGAATGCCTCCCCTAGTCCGGGGAACTTGAAGAGCTCAGAGATGATGATCCAGTAGACGTCGAGTCCAGGCAACAACGCTCCCGCTATCCCGACGATACACAGCTCGCTGCTCGGAATGCGCAAGTAGCCAGACGACAAACCAGAGACCACACCAAGCACCAAAGCTGCTATCCCCACTGCCAACGTCGGATCCAACGAAGCGTGACGCTGAAGAACAACGTTGATGATCCCCGTCAACGCTCCTACCCCAGCCGCAGGAAGCAGCAGCCTGGGACCACCTCGCATAAAGAGCGCATTTCCCAGAGCACCAACCATGCACGCAACAATCACGAGCCACAGTTCCAGGGATCCCGGGCGAGCAGTAGAACTCGCCCCCGCGGTATGTAACCCTCCGATTTGACCGAGTGCCAACGCCCCACCGAGAGTCGTCATCGAGACAATCACCAGGACTGCCGTCAGCCGTGCCGCCGCGGTGACGTAGTAAGTGTTGATGGCATCCTGAGCAGCTTGGACGATCTGAGGGATTGGAAGCAAGAGCACCAGCCCCGTGGCGATAATCGTCGCAGAGGACGATATCGTCGCTACCCCACAAACACTCAGCAAGGCCCCCAGCAATACCGTCAGAGCCGCTTGTCCTGAGACGGAGAACGCCTTCGGAAGGCCAGTGTGCTCCAACAGGGCGCCGAATCGGTTGACAAGCAGCAGACAGCCACTGGCCAAAGCAGCAGCTATCAGACTGCCGCCGGTCTGCAGAGTGATTGACGCCGCGAGCATCATTCCTCCGAGCACAACAATCCACCAAGGCCATGGTGATGGCTCTCGTTCCAGCTGATCCATGAGATCGGAAGCGCGTTTCACATCGACGTCTTCGCGCACCATCTCATTCAAAACCTGGTGGAGTCGGCCCATGCGGTACAGATCGAAGGAATCGATGGTAGCAGCGGCTCGCGTCATCGCGATCGGCACTCCCCGCTCCGAAACATGAGAAGCCATCATCGTTCGCCCCACTGCCGTCACGGATAGATCAGCCATTCCAAGTGCTCGTGCGCACCCCGTCATGGCATTGATCGCAGCACGCGTGTCATATCCCGCCTCCAACATGACGACGCCAAGCCGAAGGGCAACAGTGATGATCTCCGACCTCACCGTGGTGGAAATGGGTTGATCTGAAATCGCTACTTCCTCAACCCATTCTTCTTGAGCTGCATCGACAAACTCAACCGGTTCAGTCATGATGAAATTTTCCTTTCCGAACAGCCGCGGAGAGCATTCTGAGCATTTGGAGTTTCCTTCGAGACCGCTCCCACGTCTCCAGAATCACACACTTCTCTGGTTAGCGCACAGGCTGCAAGAAATCTCCGACTTCTGACAACCTAGCACTCATCATCTGAAATCCAGCGGGTCCATTCTCACTAATTTGTTGATCAAACTACAGATAGTGCACAGTGATCGAACTCGTGTTACTCCGAGCAACATCAAGAAGCACACAACCCATTTCACATCTCCGAGTCTTTCCCGACCAAGGTTGACTCCGTAGCTTCAAGAGCGCATACAGCTTGAACGCTTTGTCGATAAAGCACTCAATAGAGAAAATTCGTGTCCTGATCGACGCAATTCCACTCTGACTAGGGATTTTGCTAGTCGACGCGTAGCCCGCGACGAGACCTCTCGGTCATGTCGATCCGAGAAGGTGGCGCACTGCAAGATGTGGAAGGCTGTCTCCAACCCCGCTCCGGAACGACGTGCCTCGCACCGAAATGCCGTGCGACGCATTCATGATCAGCGCACGTCTCAACGAACTTCATGGCTGGATCATGGCTTCAGGACTGCTGCAATTGAAACGTCGTCATCGATACCAGGAAGAGGGCTCCACAGCATCTCCCCTTCTTATGGTGTATCGGCCCTGTCGTTGCTCCTCAGGCGTGAACGATCCTTTAGTTCACACTCACCCGAATCGCACGCGTCCCCTCGATTCCCGGAGCAGCATGAACGTGAAGAAGCTGGGCAGTCATGTGGTAATCGTTCAGGCGTTTACGCGCCGCCTCGATCTCACTCTCCGCACCTGCCCCTTTCAGCGCCAGCAACTCACCATCCGGAAAGAACATGGGAGTGGTCCATTTCAGAAGCTTCTCCAATGAAGCCACCGCCCTACAGGTAACCACGTCAAAGGTTTCATCGCAGTCCTCGGCGCGCAGTCGCTGCACCTGCACTCGCTCACCCAGGTCGAGTTCCTCAACTGCAAGCAGCAAAAAATTGTAGCGCCGCAGAAGGGGCTCCAGGAGGGTTATCCGGAGGTCGTCTCGGCACAGCGCCAACGGGATTCCGGGTAGTCCGGCACCCGAACCGATGTCCGCTACGTCCACTCCCTGCCCCACCACATCCATCAGTGCCAAGGAATTCGAGATGTGCCTGCCCCAGATCTTGTCCGCCTCCCGCGGTCCGAGCAAGCCCCATTCGATACCGCGGGTTCGAAGAATCGTGGCGTAGGACTCCAGAGCATCGAACCGCTCCGGATAATACGTCATGAGAATGCTTCTCGTTGCTTCTTCGGTCACGTCCTCTCCTTCCGGCTCCGCACTCGGCATGAAGTTCCTCCCTCACACAGGAGTTTCACGAATGGTTAACATTCCGCGTTCCCGACGCCGTTGTGTCTGACCGGGTCATCAGGAAACCCTCAAGACGTGGAGACCACCACACGACGCATTGGTGGTTCACCCTCCGACTCGCTGGTGAGTCCAGCTCCCGCGACCTCATCGTGAATGACCTTGCGTTCATAGGCATTCATCGGAGCCATTCGCACGGGTTCCCCGCTCTCCACCACCTCCGCGATGGCGTCCTTCGCCAGCGCCACCAGCTCGAGGCGACGCTTCTCCCGGAAACCGGCGATGTCAAGGGTCAATCGGGAACGGTGTCCCGTCTCGGTCATGACCACCAACCGGGAAAGTTCCTGCAAGGCATCAAGTACCTCGCCATCCTTGCCAACGAGGCGATCATCCTCGGTGTCGATGACGACATGGGCTCGGCCATTGCTGACGGAGTTCTCGATGTCGCCGTCGAGGTCTGCGATATCCAGCAGCTCCTCGAGATAGTCAGCGACCAGGTCACCCTCGGACAGCAGGGTTTCGTTGTCGGTTTTCTCACTCATGTCACTCCGATCGGGTGGGACCGATTCACTTCTTCTTGCGGGCGGATCGCGTGGTGTTGCGGGGCTGGCGGCGAACTCCACCCTGCGTGTTCGCCCCGCCGGAATTCTCAGTTCTCGAAGTTGTCCGGTTCACCTGCTGCCGTACGACACGACGTCGCCCATTTTCGTCAACCGGCTGCTGAACTGCCGGCGCCGCAACTGCTGGCTTGTTCCTGCGTCGCTTCGCATTGCGTGCCTCCATGATGGCCTTCGGGTCCTTGCCCTGGGCACGCATCCGCTCCTCCCAGTCAACATAGGCAGGCGTGTTGGGAGCCGGGTTGTTGC
>ERZ773072.1653-NODE-1653-length-10923-cov-4.309901_pt1 | contig 10923 bp, 9 predicted proteins | sample MGYA00580617_ERZ773072 | MGnify/ENA primary metagenome ERZ773072 (study PRJEB29015, sample SAMEA2737970) | human oral metagenome | biome: human oral; feature: human-associated habitat; material: dental | place: China | collected 2122 ... | reverse complement strand
ATTCAGCTCCAGCTCAAGCACAAGCAGTAGACGCAACAAGCGGTGCTTCAGAACACTAAAATGTAAGAAGAGAAAGCTAGGCAGATTTGCCTAGCTTTTTTGTGTTTTTAAAGTCAAAAAGAAGTTTTGCTCACGTTTTAGAAACAACTGGAAACTGTTTTCTTAAAATTAATAAAAATGTAATGTTCCTAGTATCCAAGTGTAGTGGTTTTGAGATATAATAAATAGGAATTTAAGGAATGGAGAAAGACAGTGGGGACTATGAATTATCAAACAACACCTTCTCAAGCACCAACGCACCCACATCCTCCCAAGCAGACAGAGAAAAAACGGAGTGCGGTATTTGATGGCTTGAAAGGTTTTTTTATACTAGCAATTATTACGTATTATTATTTCCAACATTTATTACCGGGCGGTTTTTTAGCCGTTAACGGATTTTTAGTGGTCGGAGGCTATTTGACATTCCGGCATAATATCAAAACATTCGCGGAAGATTATAAAGAGCGTTTCCCAGTGAAAAGCTTGAAGAGAATGTTCTTCCCGATGCTCTTTATGATTGTTGTGACGGTCGCGTTTTTATTCGTGGCAGCACCGCAATTACTATCCAACATCCGAGGAATGGCGCTTTCGGCATTATTCTTCGTCAATAATGATTATCAGATTTTCTCTCAACAATCATACTTCGTACAATCGGCGAATCCGAGTCCGTTTGTGCATCTCTGGTATGTATCCCTTTATGTGCAACTTTTAATCGTTGGGTATCTCCTTCGAAAACTGATGAAGAAACTCAACTTCCTCAGAATGCAGGAGTTTGCCTTGCTCGCGTTCTTAACGCTTGCTTCAGCAGCAGGGATGGCAGCACTCTATTGGTTTGAACAAGATCCTTCTCACGTATACTATTTAGTATCAACGCGTTTATTCTCGTTCACGTTTGGAGCGCTCTTAAGTTACATTCACGAAGGGAAATTACTTCTACCAGCTCGTGAGTCAGGTTCGATTGTTCCGAATGTGTTGAGCATCCTCTGTTTAGGGGCATTAGGATGGATGTTTACAACCTTCAATGGAACGCAAGCAGAAGTCTATTATATGATGATGTTTATTTCATCGTTTGTGATGATGCTTCTTTTATCTTGTTCGATTCGTGAAGGGGTCGGCATTCATTACCTCTTCAGTTTTAAAGGATTTACGTTCTTTGGAAAGAGAAGTTTCTCCTACTACTTATGGTTCTATCCAATTCATCTCATCGCACCAACGTTTTTACGTGGAATTGATGAGCAGTGGCTATCTGTTGGAATTCAATTTGTGCTGATTTTCGTGATGGCAGAAATCACATATCAACTCTTTGAAAGAGAGCGAATTCTCCTTCCGATTGGACAAGCGCATAGTCCGTATAATTTAACGGCTTATGGAAAATCAAATCTTCCAAAAGGAATAAAGCAATTCGGACTCGTGTTCTCATTGCTGTATCTTATCTGTGTAGGGCTTGCTGGGATTGGATTTGCACAAGAGAAAAATCAAAACTCAGCCGTTCAAGAGGTTGAGGAGAAAATTCGTCAAAACCAAGCGCTCTTACAAGAGACAACCGCCGAGCCAACCACTGAAGGCACAACGACGATTAGTAATGAAATAAAAGCGAATGTGGAACAAGAAGTGAAGAAGACGCCGATTACCTTTGTCGGAGACTCAGTGTTACTAGCGTCTGCGAACAAACTTCGCGAGGTCTTCCCGAACGCTTATGTGGACGGAGAAGTCGGACGTCAATTGTATTACAGCGCACCAATCGTTCAAAAGTTGGCACAACAAGGTCGACTTTCTCAAACCGTAGTATTTGTCCTCGGTTCAAACGGTGCTTTCTCTGCAGCGCAAATCGATTCTCTGATTCAAGCATCAGGAAACCGTGAAATATTCTTAGTGACAGCCGGTTATGAAATTAAATGGGCTAAAGAAGTAAATGAGCAGTTAAAAGCAGCTGCAGAACGTTATCCAAATGTTCATCTAATCGACTGGGGAACTTACGCCAAAGGGCATACAAAAGAATGGCTCTTTGAGGATGAGATTCATCCAAACGATACAGGGGCAGCGGAATTAGCAAACCTCATTTTACAAGAAATGGTGAAATTAAAAATCCAATAAACGTTGAGACGACTCGATTTTGAGTCGTCTTTTTTATTTTTAAAAAATATTTTTGAAAACGCTATTGACATTTGAGTGTACTAAGCGCATAATACAGTTAAAGATAAGTGTATTAACCGGTTAATACACTGAATGGGAATCAAAGAAAGGAGTTACTAATGATCGTATTTGATAAAAGAAGTCCGGTCTACGAGCAAATTATCGCCTATTTCAAAGCGGAAATTGCCTCCCACAGAATGGAAGCAGGCCAAGAGATGCCGAGTCGGCGTGAATTTGCGCAAACCATGCAAATAAATCCCAATACGGTCCAACGTGCCTTTCATGAATTGGAGGTCATGGGTTTGATTACGACAGGAAATAATGTCATGAGTCGTGTGACAGAAGATGTAGAACGGATTGAGCAACTAAAAGAAGAAATGTTGGATGAGGCCATCGCAAGTTTTGCCACAGCGATTCAACCTCTGAATTTAAGTGCAGAAGATGTGATTGAACATCTCAAAAAACAATTGTAGGGAAGGAGCGGTACTATGTTAACGGTTCAAAACTTAAGCAAGAGATTTGGAAAGAAACAAGTGTTGAATGACATCTCATTTAACGCAAAAAAAGGAGAAGTTACGGCTCTCATTGGGGTCAACGGGATTGGAAAAACAACAATTATGAACTGCATTGCAGGGCTGTTGCCATTTGATAAAGGAAAAATTTCCATCGATGATATGCCTGCACGTAAAGTGTTTGCGGAAAAGGTGAGCTACATTACGGATAGTTCGATTATCTCGCCAGACCAAACAGTGGATGAAGCGATTGATTTTATGCGTACGTTCTATCCAAACTGGAATCGTCAAAAGGAAAGACATTTATTAGACTTCTTCCATTTGAATTTAAAAGATGAAGTCCGATCGCTCTCGAAAGGGAATGTTGCGAAACTGAACTTGCTTCTAGGGATGGGACTGGATACAGACTACATCTTGATGGACGAACCATTTTCAGGAATAGATGTGTTTACCCGTGAAGAAATCGCGCGTGTGTTTACGAGCGACCTACTCGATGGACGCGGCGTATTGATTACAACGCATGAAATTAATGATATTGAGTATATCGTCGATAAAGCAGTGCTCCTCAACGAAGGACGCGTTGTGAAGGAATTCTATCCAGAACAAGTGCGTGAAGAAGAGGGCAAATCAATTGTCGATGTGATGAGGGAGGTATACTTACCATGAAGAAAGTCATCAATTTAACGCTTTATAATATTGGCCAGGCGAAAGGATTCATCCTCGTGGTGGCATTGCTTCAAATCTTATTGCAACTAGGGGTGAAGGTGAAGACACTTGCGACGACGGGGTTACTAACCGGACAATTGCGCATTGTGAGTCCTGATATCGTGAAACAAGTCGTTTTAGACCAACTCGCAATTGGACTTCCAGTATTCTTTGCTGGAACAGCGATTCTGGTCTACTCGGCAGTGATTTGGTCGAAGGAATGGAGTAGCAAAGGGTCGTTCATTTATCGCCTACTCATGCTTCCAGGATCACGTTTTGGAATTTACTGGGCTAAATTATTAACAATGCTTGTCATTACGTTCTTCTTACAAGCCGTTCAAGTAGTTGGGGTGTTCTTAAACTACTATCTCACAAGCTTCTTTATTCCAGAATTTGCGCAATACCACATCACACCGTGGTCGCTCGTGAAAAACTCAATGGCGATGCCGCTTTTAGTTCCACAGTATGCAATACAGTTTCTTCTGATTCTTACAATGGGAGTAGCGCTCATCGTAACGGTCTTCCAACTCGCCATTCTTGTTGTTGGGGTTGAGAAGAAGGGGTACGTTCGTAAGGTGACGTCGGTAGTTCTCTACATTTTAGTCGTTGTCGTGACATTCACGCTAATTATGCGTACGCAATTTGTGGTTCGTTTAATTGGAAATGAAGCAATGGTCTTCTTAATCGGTAGCATGCTCATTTGGATTATTCTAAATATGCTATGGAGCGATTATTTATTAAATCATAAGGTTAGTGTGTAAGGAGGGGTTATCATGAAATCAAGTAAATTTGCAACAGCAGTATTTGCCTTTAGTGGACTTGTGTTTCTAGCAACAGCAGGTCACGCAGCATATCAAGAAGTGAAGCCTGCTCCGGTATCGATTCAATTAACCGATGAAGAGAAAAAATTAGTCGACGGAGCAACATTCGAAATTTCATATGCCACAGATGATTTGACGTCGTCTAGTGGAGCAGCCTATGCCCTTTTAGACGGAAACGTTAAACGGGTTGGCTTTAGCGAGAATGCCTACAGTTTCCAAACGAAAAAGAGATTAGCAGACTTTTCATTCACGGAACGTCCAAATTATGATAGTTTGGTTGCGTTTAAAGGGTATGACCTTCTATACGGTACGAGCTATAGCTTTGACAGTGCAACAGATCCAAAAGTGAAGTTTAGTATCGTCAATAAAGAAACAAAGAAAATCACATCGGGTACGATTTCGATTTCTAAAGACGTGCGCGGGGACAATCATTATTTGACACCTGAAGTCACATTCTATAGAAAAGGCAATACGGTATATGGAGTTATACCGATGCCTGAGTCTGAAAATAGAGGTTCGAAAGCACCAAGCTATTCCTTCGTAACGTTTTCTGTGAATTTAGAAACAGGAGCAACCACTCCGGCAAAACGAGTGAAATTACCAGAGGAGCTTGCTACGGTTGCGTGGGGAGAAGCTAAGAGCTCTCGCGTGTATGACCCACAAGTTCTTCTCTTCAAGAGTATGTATGCAAGAGATGAAAAATTCCGCTTAATGACTTTTGATGCAGAGACGGAGAAGTTTACAGAAATCACACCTGAAAACGGCATGAGTCCGACACATTCGGTTCTATACACAGTGGAAGACAAAGCCTATATTGCGTTGGCAGATGAGGTTCCTGCATTCAATGGATCAGATACGTATGTGAAAGCAAGTGAGCGCAAAAATAACGAGACAAAATATTATGTGCTTGATGCAGGTTCAAAGAAACTAGAAGAAGCCTTTACAACAGAAACAGACGTCTATGCACCACAAGTGTACTTAAACAAAGGTAATCTTGTGATGGTGACTCTTGTCGATGGCAAACCAACGCTACGGGTGCAATCGATGAAAACAAAAGAGGTTCTTCTTTCGAAACCGATTGATGTAACTGACGATGTGTTCTTTATTGATACACGTATGTATGGCATGATGCACATGAAATAAAAAAACAAGTACTAAAAAGCGTTCTACCATTGCGGCAGAACGCTTTTTATGATGCTTGTTTTTCTTCTTTTAGATGCGGATTTGGAAGGATATGATTGACTCCAATGGCAATAACTGCACCAATCAATGTATCGAGAATTCGTTGAATCGCATAGGCGGTATTTTGACCAGCTTCAATATTGAAGAAAATAACTAAGAAAGTGGCGCAAGAATTAATGATACCTGATTTGTTGAACTGGTTACAGAATAAAATAATGATAATGATTCCAATTGGAGCAAGCAGCAAATCTGTATACTCTGGGAACGGCAAAATTGACCGTACATAGAATAAAATAATCGCGACAACCCCACCAGTCGTATTTCCGATAAAACGGGAGAAGGCGAATTTGAATGTTTGCTGATGGTCTGTCCGTAAACTGAAAATAGCGGATAAGGCAGCTAACATTGGCGAACCACGATGTAAGATTCTAAATAAAACCACGCAAATAAATACAGACACGGCTGTTTTAAAAGTACGAAGTCCGATATGGAATGGATTATTTGACGATTGTGGCACGCTCTCACCTCTGCTAATTTTTAGATATCGCTATTATAATATATGTGCTAAAAAAATGGTAGAGTTATTGAACAATTCACCTATTAGGTGTATAATATGTTCAAGAGGTGATAAAAATGCATGAAGCGTTTGTATTAATTGTGGTGAATGCCGTTAAGGAACGTTATGTTTCGGAAAAAGCATTTTACACGGAAGAATTAGGAATTAGCGGACAAAGTTGGACAAGATGGAAGAACGGAGAAAGAGGGTTGAAGGCAGAAAATCTGCAAAAAATCGCGCGACTCTTTACGGACTATGAATGGATGCTCGTCAATAAAATTGCACGGAATGCAGAGGTGCTTCCGGAAGTAGCTTCAGATCCGGTTGCAGAGTATTTACGCTTGAAAGTAGAAATTGCCAGCCGTTGGATTCGTCAAGACAATGTACGGGTAGACTGGAAAACAGCTGCTGTTAGCAAGGGTAAATTTAAGGAAAATGTTACTATTTTACGAGTAGCAACGACTTATGGACACTGGAGTTATCAAGATATTATCGAGATACGAGTGGTAGGAATCACGCATAAACAAATTGGGACGAAGAAACAGGCACTTCTTGAATGGATGCATGATAAGAAAGCACAACAAAAGTATTTAGAGTACAGTAAAAATGCATTTGTTCCGGAAGAGGATTTGAATGCGTAGAACGCCTTAGAAAAATAGATTTTATTAATGGAATACTCTCTTGTAAAACAGGGGGTATCCATTTTTTTATAGGCCATTTTATGATAAAATTGAAAAGATAAAGAAAGTGGTGAAACTGTGGCGAAAAGAAAGAAAAGAAAAAATAAAATCGTCTTTCATCTTGTTGAATGGTTCAAGTCATTATCGAAATTGACGGGACTTCTAATCGTAGCTGTAGCAAGCGTTCTTTTGGCCGGGACCATCACGTGGTTGTCTGAACATAAAACCCAGCCTCAAGAAATACATGTGACACAAGATGAGTTTTTAAAAGTGCTCATCCCAGCAGCACAAAAAGCGTATAAAGAATACGGCGTGTTGCCAAGCGTGAGTTTAGCGCAAGCGATTCTTGAATCGAATTGGGGAGAGAGTTTATTAGCAAGTAAATATTATAATTTATACGGCGTAAAAGGGTCATCTGCCGAACCAAACGTCGTCCTAGAAACAGCAGAATTCGTGAACAACACATGGATTACGATTAACGGAAGATTCCGTGTCTATGAAAGTTGGGCGGAATCGGTTGAAGCGCATGCTAAGTTATTAGCGTATGGTGTGGATTGGGACCCAACACTCTATCACAAGGTGTTGGGAGCTAGAAACTACAAACAAGCCGCTCAAGCCTTGCAAGATGCAGGATATGCGACCGACCCAACCTATGCACAAAAACTCATTCAAATGATTGAGGAACATGAATTATACAAATACGACCAATTACCAACGGAAGAAACAACAGTGTCTGTACGAAAGAGTTCGTAAGGCGCGAGGGTTTAGAAAAGGAGAGGATAGTTAATGAGTCAGTTATTACCAGGAGCCATCATCGGAATTATCGGTGGAGATGAACAAGTGTCATCCATTGCACGTGAAGCAAGAAAAATGGGGTACGTTGTGTACTGCTATCATCAATCAAATGAAGCGGCTATTTCGATGGCTGAATATGAAATTGTCTCTTCTTACACAGACCGCGAGGCCTTATTAGACTTTGCTGAAAAAGTCGATACAGTTTTACTCTTAACAAACTTAGTGCCAGTAGATGTACTCTACGAAATCAGCAGCAAAACGCGCTACTATCAGTCATTTGAATTAGCAGAAATTTCGCAAAACCGTACTGTTGAAAAATTATTCTTAGATACGCATGCGATTAACTTAGCGCCATATAGTTTAGTGACACATGTTGGTGAATTACCATCGATTGTACAAAGCATCGGGCTTCCAGCATACTTAGAAAGCAATCTTGTGAAGAGTCGTCATGAAGAAAAATTGGAACTCTACGATGAAGACTTCGAAGAGCGCGTTCTTGAAAAGCTTGAAGAAGGGCCTTGTATGTTAACAGCCTTCGTTCCAGCGCAACGTCATTTCACCGTGACAGTCGTTCGTGACTACGAAGACCGCGTAACGGTACTTCCGATTTCAGAAGATGTGTATATCACTGGAAAATTAAAATACAGTATCGTCTCTCGTCGCCTAAATCCAGAATGGGTGCAAGAATTGAAACGCATTGCTTTCAAAGTGATGGATAATTTATCTGGAACGACCATTTTATCGATTCAAGTGAAGATGGGAAATAATGGTATTTTCTATGTGGATGGAATCAACCAATTACCACTCGTGCAACAACAATTCAGCAGCGCCTTCTTAGGCCATAGCATGTCTGAAATTCTTGTACGTGTAGCAACGGGATTACCAATTGAATACAAAGACATTAAAGAAGAAATGATCATCGTGCCAATCTATGAAACGATGATGGAAAAAGCAAGTTTATTAACGTTATTGAAACCACAATGGGACTTCGAATTCTTCCAATTAACACCAAAACGTCCATCAGATGTGCTCGGTGTGATCAGACTTCGCGGCGCTTCCAGTGTGGAATTACTCAAAGAAATTGAAGTAACAGATTTATTTTTCAACGTTCAATAACCTTTATGAAAGGACAGAGTTGTGAAAAATTCGAGTGAATTAATTAAGGGAATGAACCCTCGCCAAAAAGAAGCGGTCATGCATACGCAAGGACCACTGTTAGTCATGGCGGGTGCAGGTAGTGGGAAGACACGTGTGTTAACCCACCGCATGGCCTATATTTTGGCAGAAGAAGCGGTACAACCGTGGAATATTTTAGCGATTACGTTTACGAATAAAGCCGCCAATGAGATGAAAGAGCGTGTGGCTGCGCTTGTCGGAGAACAAGCAAAGGACATGTGGGTCTCAACCTTCCACTCGATGTGCGTGCGTATTCTTCGTCGCGACTGTGAGCGTATTGGCCTAGCCAAATCGTTTACGATTATCGATGCTGGAGACCAGCTCTCTGCAATGAAACGAATCATGCAAAAACTGGATATCGATACGGATCGCTATGAGCCTCGTGGAGTCATCGCAAGCATCAGCAATGCAAAAAATAATTTCGAAGACGCTGAAACATTTGCGAAAAAGCATTTGGACTATGTAAGCCAAATTACTGCGAAATGTTATAAAGAATATCAAGCAGAAATGCGCAAAAATATGACGGTAGACTTCGATGATTTAATCATGTTGACTGTTAAATTATTCCAGGAACATCAAGATGTGTTGGATTACTACCAACAAAAATTCCACTATATCCATGTGGATGAGTATCAAGATACAAACCACGCGCAATACTTATTGGTGAAACTCCTTGCAGATAAATTCAAAAACATCTGCGTGGTAGGGGATGCCGACCAAAGTATTTACGGATGGCGTGGAGCCGATATGGAGAACATCTTGTCATTTGAACAAGATTATCCGGATGCAAAAGTGGTCCTCCTTGAACAAAATTATCGTTCAACAAAGACCATCTTAAAAGCAGCGAACCAAGTCATCGAAAATAATGTGAATCGTAAGCCAAAAGAATTGTGGACAGACAATGAAACCGGCGAGAAAATCACGTATTACTGCGGACATACGGGATATGATGAATCTCGTTATGTGATCAGTACCATTCAAAATATGGTGAACTTTGATGGGTATGACTATAGCGATTTTGCAGTGCTTTACAGAAGTAATGCGCAGTCACGCGCCCTCGAAGCAGATTTATTAAAGGCAAATATGCCATTCAAGATGGTTGGAGGCCAACGCTTCTATGAACGTTTAGAAATCAAAGACCTTCTTGCTTACTTACGACTCTTAGTGAACCCAACGGATGACTTTAGTTTCAGACGTGTGGTGAATGCGCCAAAACGCGGAATCGGAGATAAGAGTATTGATAAACTAGCGCTCTTTGCCGAAATGCATAGCTTCTCCCTTTTAGAAGCGGCTGGAAGTCCATTAAACGGTATTTCTGGAAAAGCAGGAAAAGGATTAGCCGATTTTGCACAACTCATCGCTGATTTAACGAAGATGCAAGAGTTCGTAACGTTAACGGAACTAATCGAAGAAGTCATGACAAAATCAGGGTATATCGCTTCGTTAGAACAAGCGCGTACCATGGAAGCCGATGCGCGTATCGATAACATGCGCGAGTTCCTATCGGTAGCTAAAGAGTTCGAGGACCAAAGACTCGATACAGAAGCTGAAGAATCACCGCTAGTCCAATTCTTAACGGACTTGTCACTGGTGACGGATATGGAAAGCGAAGAAGAGACTAGCGCTTCTCAAATTACATTAATGACCTTGCACGCAGCAAAAGGGCTTGAGTTCCCTGTTGTTTTCCTTGTCGGAATGGAAGACGGAATTTTCCCGTCAGGACGCTCATTGCAAGATGGGGACGAAGAAGAGGAACGTCGCTTGGCATATGTAGGGATTACTCGTGCCGAGAAAAAACTCTTTATGACCCGTGCGTACTCACGACTTCTTTACGGGAAGACACAAAACTATCGTGAGTCACGCTTTATTGAAGAAATCGATGACCGTTTATTACAAAAAGAAGGCGAAATGGTCAGTGATTCGTACTACTCAAGTAGTTTTTATACGAATAACCAGTCGTCGTCTTATGGGAATCGTAGTCAAACATCATCGTATGGCTCTCGTAGTCAGTCACAGTCATCCGCGTCAACAGGTGGCACGGGACTATTTGACCGCTATCGAACGACTAGCCAATCGCAAACTAGCGGTGGTTATTTACAAAAGAAACAAACGACACCAGCGCGTATTCAACGTGCAGACAAACCACAAGCCAGTTCATCTTCAACAGATGGATGGACTGTGGGCATGAAAGTGTCACATAAAAAATGGGGAACAGGAACCGTTGTCCGCATTACTGGTGAAGGAGACCGTCAAGAGTTAGACGTGGCCTTTGCCGGAATGGGAATTAAACGACTCCTTGCAAGTTTTGCCCCAATCGAAAAAAT
>ERZ773072.1647-NODE-1647-length-10956-cov-3.761306_pt1 | contig 10956 bp, 7 predicted proteins | sample MGYA00580617_ERZ773072 | MGnify/ENA primary metagenome ERZ773072 (study PRJEB29015, sample SAMEA2737970) | human oral metagenome | biome: human oral; feature: human-associated habitat; material: dental | place: China | collected 2122 ... | reverse complement strand
CAGTTTTTGGATCTACTAATTTAGCTGGGTATTGTGCACTTGGTGTTACTGGTGTAGCTGAATCACCTTCTGTTTTGAACGTTGGAGTTTTCTTCTGTTCTTTACCTTGAACATCTGTTGATGTTTCTGGGTCTGCAGTGATTTCTTTTGGAGTTACTGTTGGAATGTATACAGCATCCATAGTTTTTGTAGTCGTTGAATGTGTACCATCATTGATGTTTTCAAGTTGGTTTTGAGCTGTTAATGCAGTCCATCCAGTAGATTCACCATTTGAGTCTACAGCACGTAGTACGATACCATCAGCTTTACCTACGAAGTTAGCTTCTGGAGTAAATGTAATTTTGTCATCTGTTACTGTATAAGTACCTTGTCCTGGAACTTTAAGGGTATCAACTAGGTTATCACCATCAACAATTTTAACGCCACCTTGAGCTTTCTTAGTAGTTTCTGCACTGATTACATTACTTTGTTCAGTATACTGAATTTTACCGTATGAGTTGAATGTAGTTTTTCCGTTGTTAGAACCTAAGTCAGATGCATCATCACCTGATGCGCGTGTTCTGAACTCGATACCAACTGATTGAGTTTCACCTTGTTTACCAGTAGTTTCTTCTTTATCTCCACGAGGTGGGTGAATTACTTGGATTTGGTTATCTTCAACTTCCCCTGAGTAAGCAATACCGATTGGTTTTTCTACTTGGCTTTCTTCTGTAGCGATACGTACACGGAAGTTTACAACATTATTAGTAGTATCAACTACTTGAGTGTTTTTAAATGTTAATTCTACTTCTTGACCGTTTCCATTTACTTCTGCAATATTAGATTCTTCACCTTTATCGAATTTACCATTACCATTGAAGTCAATAAATCCACGAACATAGGCTTTTTCTACAGTGCCATCAAATTTTTCATTTCCGTTAGCTGAAGCAAGAACTTTAACTTTATAAGTGTTCTCCGGACCACGAACTAATTGTACTTCTGGACGACCTGTATCTTTGTTAGTGTGAACATTTCCTGGTGCGATAAGTTGATCTACACCTTCATCTCCAGTGTCTTTCTCGTCATCTGAATCAACTCCGATTACACGTGTACCTGGAGCTGAGTCGATATCAGCTTTTACTTTACCTAAGTATGGTTGTTGAATTTGACGAACAGCTTTTGTTGTCCAGTCTGTAGTTTGTGTTTTTAAGTAGTGTTCAGCAATACCATATGATTCTGGAAGATCTCCGAAGTCAGAGAATTTAATACCAATCATTGAAGATTGAGCACCAGAAGTCATGATGTAGAATCCTAATTGTGATACGTTAGCTGAAGATACGATTGGTGTAGCATTTGCCCCTTGGTTAATATATGGACCGAATACTTGTGATCCTAATCCACCAGTTGCGCTATCTGGAGTTGCGAATTGCTTAGCTTTGATTGCTTTAATTACGTCTGCTGAAAGCCATTTTTCAAGACCACCCATGCTTGCAAATCCATTGAAGTTAGGGTTAGGTGCGTATGGCGTGTCTTTTCCTGCTCCACCTACGATTCCAGCTAATTCCCATGGTGTACCGTTAGTAGTATAAATCTCAACCTCGTTACGTACTTGTTCCTCACCAGATGTCATTACAACCCCTGGTTGTACTTTTTTACCGTTGTATTCAGCTTCTAGGTCAAATAATACCCCAGCAACTGTTCCGTTTTTCGGTTTTCCTTCATCATTTGTTCCAGAAAGTGTTGTTGCGGCTGTTTTACCAGTATCAATCCCTGTCTTTTGTACCTGAGTCCATTTATTTTGAGGGGCAGCCCCAATACCAGATCCACCATTAGCAGGGTTAAATGCGTTGTTAGCACCTTCTTCATAAGAACCTGCATAGTCTGTTCCAGCTACACGGTTTTTATAAGTTTCTGTTGAGTGGAATGGCTTAAGTGCTTTTACTGTTAATTTAACTTTATAACCTGGAATTAGTTCTTTTTCATAAACTGAACCAACTTGAAGTTGTCCGTTATCTTTTAAACCTTTCCAAGCTGTTGTATCTCCTAAGTCAATCCATTGGATTTGGTCATTTAATTTCGCGATTTCTGAATTTTTTGTTTTTACTTTAACATCTGCTAAAGAATCATAGTCACGATCTGCTAACCATTTTTTACCTGCTTCTTCAGATGAATCTTTTAGAGGAGTTGTTTGTGCGTCTGCTAAATTCACTTCGAATTTACCATTACGTTTTGCTCCTGCATTTTCTAATTGGCTATATACCGCTTTAATTGATGCGTCTAATTGAGCCAAGCTATTATCGATTTGTGCTTTTGTAGCATTTTTGTTTGCTAAAATTTCTTTTGCTAGCTTCGTTGCATCCATTACAGTTCCTCCTTTGTTTTGACGACTAAAAACAAAAAAGACCAAAGTAAACAAAACAATCCTGTTTTGTTCAACTTCGATCTTGCCTGCATTATCAGTAACACGTCTACTTGTTCTATTAACTTGTACTTAAATAGTACATCGAATAAATATAATTGTCAACGCTTTTATGAAACGTTTTCAAAAATAACAGTGTTATAACTTATTGTTTATGCGTATACACGTCAATACTTTATTCAATCAAATTTAATTTGATCTGATAAGCTTCTAATTTTTTCATAGTGTTCCTGTTTTCTAGTTTTCTCTCTTTCTTTTATCAGTTTATTTCTCTCTAAAATCTCACGTTCTTCGCTATTAGCTTTATCAACACATAATACTAAAGTTTTTCTGTGATATTCTTGTACTTCCTCTATTGTAGTTCCATCCAAAATTATTTTATCTCCAATTACTTCTGCAATACCAAATCTATGCATAGTCGTAAATTCTGGTGGTGAAGACCAAGCTCTAAGAAATAGTTGACTCCATAGTTCACTAGGTCTTCTATTTAATCGAAAAGGAATTTTATACAATGCAGAGCCTGCCGTACCATCCATGCTAGGAACAGTAACTTCGTTTGTAATTATTCCTTCAATTTTTATATTTGGTATATCCATGTCGTCTTCACTTGAAGTTCTATCTTGAAATCTTTGAGGAATTTCTCCAAGTTTAGGTTTTGATTTTATTTTTACATTAAACAAAGTTGCTAGTAAATCTTGAAAAGCATCATCTTCAACACTAAAATCATCCTTCAACCGAACTCCTAATTTACCGGATAAAAAAATTGGCATAATATGAGAAAAATCTTCACTTCGAAGAATCGGTATAAATTTATTTTCATTCGCAGATGAAAGTAATTCTCCTGAAATGATATGTCCTTCATAGCCTACTCCACTTTTTCTACTATCTGCTTTCTTCTTATAATCTTCGGTACAAATAATCAAAACAAAATCTGAATTTGTGATGTTATTCTCCATATATTCCGGAAGTCTGTCTCCCAGCTCTACGTCATATTGATCTAAATGAGCATCTACCCCATTTTCTATTAAACTATCCGTTAATCTTTTTACCCACTCTTTATTCGATTCACTATCCCATGAATACGAAATAAACACCTTTGGCTGTTGCAATGTCATTATTCTCCTTTACTTTTATTAAACTTTCAAATACCTCTTTTTTCATTATAGTCCCCCTCACTTCCGCACGCAATAAGATTTTCCACACAAAAAACCAGGGCACTCGCCCTGGTTTCTTAATTTTATTCTGTTGTTCTTAGTTCCCCTGTTTAGGCACAACTTCTAGATAGTCTAGAAGTGTCCAGACGAATTCGCGGCCTTTGATGCGGTTGATGGCTCCTTCGGCACAAGAGATTTCGTCGTATTGTTCAACTTTATCACGGCGGATGCCAGGTCCTGAGATGACGATTGGCACAGGCTCACCACTATGTTCGCCTTTTTCGCAAGGCGTAGAGTGGTCTGCACAAAGCGCAATGAGGGTATTCTCAGGTCTATTTTCCATCAAGATGCCGACCATTTCATCAAAGAGTTCGATTCCTTGGGCTTTCTCGAATGGTTTGTTGTCATGACCTTTCACGTCTGTGACTTTCAAGTGAACGTACACTAAGTCGTGGTCCTGGATCATCTCTAACGCTTTTTCGGCTTTACGTCTCACGTTTGTATCCATGTTTCCTGTGAACGACTCTTCCTTATATACGTCGTATCCAGATAAACGACCCACTCCAAGAACGGTATCTTCCCCTGCCACGACTGCAGCCTTATAGCTGAATTGTTCGCCAAGGCGGTCGATGACGGAGAATTGTCCAGCCCCACGTGTAATCACGAAGTTCGCTGGTAATTGTCCGTTTGTGCGGCGTTCCACGTTGACATCATGTTTGTCCATCAGTGGGTATATCACTTCCAGAAACTCATTCAAGATGCGTGCTGTTTTCGCAGCTTCTGGACTATCGTCTTTTGGCAACGCTTGTTTAAATGGATGGCCATCGTTTGGCGCTTTTGGATCGGTGTCTGTTACTTTGGCACTGAGGCCTTCTCCGCGCATTACAAGAACAGCTCTATGTTCTGTCGCTTCTTTAAATAAGAAGGTGACATCTTCGATTTGTAGGCCGTTGATGATTTCTGCCAGTTCATTCGTGCGTTCACGAATGCGTCCAGCACGGCGGTCGATGACGATATTATTGTCGCCACGTGTTGCAAAATTACATCTGAAGGCCACATCTCCTGGTTGTAAGTCCATGCCAACCCCTGCCGCTTCCATTGGTCCGCGTCCTGGGTAGTTCACAGAAGGGTTTCCGAATAAGATTAAGTGACCCATGTCAGTTCCAACCGTAATCCCTGGTGAGATGAGGTCCATAATCCCGGTCATCCCTTCTTTAGCGAGTTGATCGAGGTGAGGTGTTTTCGCGTATTGAAGCGGAGTTAATCCGCCAAGTTCGACGTTTGGGCGATCTCCCACACCGTCCGCAATCGCTACGATGATTTTCTTTTTCATAGTTTCCCCTCCTGATTAGTAGATGAATTGGATCCAAGCGAAGTACATTCCTGATAGGATGATTGAGTGTACTAAGCAGGCAAGTAATCCGAATTTCACTTCGTCTAACACGCTGAAGTAGCCTGTACCGAAGTACAATGTGTTTACTTTAGAGTGTGGTGGTAAAGTGATGGTTGTCGCAATCCCTAGTGAACATGTTAATGCAAGTGACACTGGGTTCATGCCAACTGTTGTTGCGATTGAGATAATCGCTGGAATTAATATCGTTGTACGTACTGTCTTACTTGTGAAGATTAAGTGTGAGAAGACAGTGATGAAGATTAAGATCACTGCAACTGCAGCGTGGTTTAATTTGTCTAAACCGATGGCATTTACTAAGTTTGTAATCATCCACTCAGCTCCGCCTGTGTTGTCAAATGCGTTCCCTACGGCATATGCCCCTGCAGAAAAGATCATTAAGTCCCATTTGATTTTCGCTTGTTTCCAAGTTAATACGCCGATACCTGGTAGTAAGCAGAGTAACATACTTAATACAGCTGTTTGTTCTGTTGAGATGGAGAAGCCTAGATATTTCTTTTGAAGGTCACCAGTTGCCCATAAGATTAATGTGATGAGGAAGATGATTCCGACACGTTTTTCTTCAGGGGATGTTGGTCCTAAGTCTGCTAATTGTTTCTTCAACGTTTCTTTCACGTTTGCCATTGCGGAATCACTGGCATCTTTACCGATTTTGAAGAGTTTCACTCCGATAAAGAAGATGATTACGGCTGTAAGAATGGCTTGAGGCATAGATACGAGTAGCCAGTCCATATAGCCGATGCTTGCGCCGGTTTGTTTATTGATAAATCCAACGGCGATTACTTGAGCGGAAGTGGCTGTCATTACCATAGATGTTGCGAACGCATTATTTTGCACGTTTTGTAACATCATTAATTTCCCGAACTTCGATTCTCCTGGAAGTTCATTGTAAATTTGTAATAATACGATGGAGATTGGCAAGATTAATGAAGCACGTGCTGTTGTGGATGGTACGAAGAACGCGAGGATGAAGTTCACTGCGAGTAATACCGCAAGTGTCTGTATCTTCGTGCGTCCGAATTTCACGACCATGGAGAGTGCGATACGTTTCCCTAGGTTTGTTTCACTGATGGCTGATGTTAACACGAATGCGGCTACCATCAACCAAATGATGTCATACCCTAATGTTCCAAACGCCTCTTTTTGCTTCTCAACAACTCCGATTAATGGAAGCAGTAATACCGCGATAATCGATGTTTGATAAATAGGGATTGGTTTTGCAATCCATAAAATAAGTGCTGCTACAAAGATCGCTAAACTGCGTTGTGCTGGTACGGTTAATCCTTCCATCGGTGGCATGAACACAATGATGAAGAACACTGCGACTGCCAGAAGAATGCCCCATAGAGCGGATTTTTTCTTTTTATCTTTACTCATAGTAATGATCTCCTTCTTTTGTTTTTTGATTTGTTCTTGACGTCATCCTTAGTCTACAAGTAAAGAAGTCCCCCGTCCAATTCACTTTTTACACTTTTGTATAACAAAACGTTATGCAAATGTATTCCAATTTAGAATGATTATGCTATACTACTCGTGAAAGGCGGGATGACATGAATATCGATAAACTACAAACTTTTAAAACCCTCTGCGAGACCATGAGTTTCACGAAAACCGCTGAAGAATTGTATACCTCGCAACCCAATGTCACGAAACAAATCAAGAGCTTAGAGGAAAAGCTAGGCTATCCTCTCATCCACCGCACCCACAAGAACTTCACGCTGACCGAGTACGGACGCTTGTTCTACCAGACGGCGGTCGCAATCATCGAGGCTTACCAAAGTGGTCTTGGGCAATTGCGGGAGCTCGCAGACACGACGAGTCGTTCGATAGTGATTGGAGCAACTCCGTTTATCGGGTCGAAGATTTTACCGAGTCTTCTTCCGCTACTGGATGAGGCCTTCCTGGACTATCAAGTTTCTATCAAAGTGGATCGCTCGAAAGTGATTTTGGCGGACCTCGAGGCGCGTAAAATCCATCTGGCGTTCTTCTCGGAGTATATTCCGGTCGATTTAACCGACTTCAAGGAGAAGAATCTCTACGAAGATCGTCTCGTCGTCATCTGTCAAACGAATCATCCTCTGGCAAAGGCGGGGCATTGCACGCTCGCGGACTTGAACGAGGAACGGTATATTTCAAAAGGGAACAAGTCGTCGCTACATAAATTTTTGTTTAGTCAGTTGCAAGAGCCAGCCTTTATGAATCGTCAGCCGTTTGTTGTGGATAATCAGTATAGTATTAAGGAAGCCGTGGCGCATGGGCTTGGGATTTCCATCGTGTCGGAGCTTCTTGTCAAAAAAGATCTCGAGAGCGGCTACCTTGCCAAACTCGAACTGGATGGCTTCTCCCCAAAAAGAAACATCAAGCTCGTCTATCGCAAAGACTACGATCCATCTGTCGTACATTGCGTAGAAACTTTGATGAAGAAGTTGGATATATAAAAAGACTGAATGGCGACGTTATTTAAGCTTCTATACATGATTACTACAAATCCTTGCGGATTTCTTCATAGTAGCGATAACGTTGCATCGGTTCGAGCCTCTTCGAGTCTCTCACCTTAAAAGATTCAAAGCAGGAGTACGTCCTCAGATGGACTACTCCTGCTAATTCACTTTTTATGCGAAACATGTTACTACTACGATGAATCCTCAGGTTCTCCGGAATCATTTTTATGGGTTTGGTTGTTCAGTTTTTTTATATGTGCATTGAGTTAAAAAGCAGCTGTGCAACGGAGGAGTTGGAGCTTTATATAGGGGCTGGATTCTTTTTGAGAGAAGTGCCATTTGGAAGGTGCCGCTCTTTTTAGATTTACAGATTCTATATCTGAAAAATTTTTGATAAATATCCGGACGAAATAATCGTTCAAATCTTTTCTCTAAATTATCAAATTGGTTAAAATTTGCAGTATTTATTAAGATATTTAAGTGATATAATTAATTTTGAAATGTAATCTTCTATAACTTTAATATATCACTGTGCTTGGGAGGCTTTTTATTGAGATACTATATTCCAAAAATGACTTTAAATAACACTTTAGCTTTTGCGTTAGAATTGAACTCTATAATTCCAGAAGAAGAAATGATTTTCGACTTTTCTAATATGAATAGATTTGACCCTTTACCAATGTTAATGATGGGGGCAATAATGCGTAATTATAGAAAAAACTTTCCTGAAATCCCCTTTAAAATGGATGTAACAAATTCTACTGGAACAAGCTATGCCGGTACAATGGGATTTTTCAAATATATTTCTAAATCATTAGGGATAGGTAAATCACCAGGGGAAGCTAGTGGTAGCTCAAATTATATTCCTATTACACCTATAGTAGTAGACAAACTTAAAGAAGCTGAGTACAAAAAAGGAAATTACAAAGTCCTTGGAGATTTAATTGAACAAGAGGCAAGTCGATTGGCTCTTATAGTTGATAGAGGAAATAAAGAGCTTCATAAATTACTTACATTCCTAATAAGAGAAATCTTACGTAATATACCAGAACACGCGAAAATAAATACTATGTGGATTTGCGGTCAGTACTGGCCTAAAGATGAACTTGCAGAGATTGCTATTGTTGATGAAGGCATTGGTATTTATGAAAGCATCACTCAAAATGTATCTCATAAAGATTATATTACAGACAATGTAACTGCATTAAAATGGGCTTTAAAAGCCGGTATATCTGAGGCGTTTAGCCCGTCTAAGAAACAAAATAGCAAAGATAGTTGGGCAAATTCTGGATTTGGACTTTATATGGTAAGTGAAATCTGCAAACATCTCAACGGAAGTTTTTGTCTTATTAGTTACGGAAACTATTTACTGATTGATAATCATGGAATTACAGAAGGAAAAACATTATTTAAAGGTACTGCCATCAGGATGAGAGTTCCTTCAAAAAAAATAGAAAATGCTCAATCGATTATAACTCAAATTTCTCTCCAAGGAGAAAGCGAGGCAAAAACAATAAGAAATGCATTCAAAACAGCATCAATCCCTTCAAAAGGTTTAATGGAAGAATTACAAATATAAAAACAATCACACTAAGGCTTCAATCCCTTAGTGTGATTGTTTTTCAACTTATTAAATCTATATTTTTATTTCATCCCATTAAAAATCTCATCGGCAATTTCTAGTCCAATTTGTGCTTGTTGCTCTGCTGTGAGGGAGTGTCCTGTGTCGTCTAAGGTCGTCAATCGTGCGTCCTTGAGGCTTTTTATCGCTTTTTTGGAGGCGGTAATGGGCACGATAAAGTCATCCGCGCCGTGATAAATATGCACAGGTGCACTAATCTTGCTCAGTCCCTCATACGCGTCGATCGGGTAGACGTCGGCTAAGTATTTCTTGCTAATTTTTGTCCCTAGAAGATTAAACGTTTCAGGGGCTGCGTCTAGGCTCGCGAAGGTACTTCTGATATCGTCTGGTAAGGAGAACGCTGGATAGAGCAAGAAGACTCCCGCTAAATTTGCCGCCTCTTGCGCCAAGAGTGCCGAGACGAATCCGCCTTGACTGCTTCCCATTAAATAGAGTCGGTCCGTATTGACAAACGGGAGGGAACTTGCAAATTGCAAGGCATCTCGCAAGTTTTGCACTTCGGTTAGAACAGACATTTCCGTCGTGGCCCCCTCGCTTTTTGGAGAGGAGGAAGAAGATCCACCGGCAAATTCAAAGCTGAACACCGCCACCCCGGACTTCGCCAAGGTTTTCTGTACTTCTTCATCGTGCTCCACGCTGGCTCCGAGTCCATGGCTATAGACCACTAAAGGAACTTGTCCTTGAACATATGGAATGTACGCTCTGGCATAGAGTTTCTTCCCGTTACTAACAAAGGTGTATTCCTTCACGGTATAGGTACCGTCTGCTTTCACTTCCACGCGCTGGGCTTGTGTGGTCTCTTGGACGGTTGTCATTGTCGGAGCCTCCGCGTTTTCTGTCAGTAGTCCGCATGCTCCTAGTAGGACCGCCGCAAATAGTGTTCCTAGTAATTTCAATCGTTGTTTCATCGAATTCCATCTTTCTTTTCTGGTAGAGGGTCTTTGCCCTTTTTAGTAGTCTACCCGCTTCCCCTTGAAAGCTCAACTGTTCTGTTTGCAAAAAACGACCGCAAGACATTCCCGCAGTCGTTTTCATTTATACTAAAAATTCTAATAATTCCGCGTAGCTACGGACTTCCACGGTTGGTTTTACCGCCGTTCGGTTCTCCTTACGCGCTAGGTTCATCCAAATCGTGTCGATTCCCGCATTAATCCCGCCTTGGATATCGGCTGTGAGCGAATCCCCAATCATCACCGCTGTCTCTTTGTCGAAATCCGGGATGTCTTTTGCCACTCGTTCGAAAAAGAGCGGACTTGGTTTTGCGACTTTTAATTCTTCCGAGATAAATACTTTTTTGAAATACTTCGTAACCGGAGAATGCTCCAAGCGACCCTTTTGAATCGTCGTGATGCCATTCGTAGCTGCGTAGAGTTCATATCCCGCCTTGGTAAGCGTATGTAGCATTTCCTCCGCACCATCGATCGTTTGCCCTTGCGTGGAGAGGATGGCCTCATATTCGGATGCTAATTCATGTCCATCTTTTTCCAAACCGAAATGGTCGAATAACTTGGCAAAACGCGTCCCCACTAACTCTTCACGGGTGATTTCGTTTTTCTCCAGCGAGCGCCACATCGCACGATTCATCGGAATGTACACCTCAATATACTTCTCTATCTCACTGACCCCTTGATTCTCCAGCAATTTCGTCAGCGCGTAATTCTCCGCCGAATGAAAATCCCAAACCGTCGAATCCAAATCAAACAATAATGTTTTGTAGATCATCTACCTAACCCCTTTACATTGTTACCTTATTCTTTGTTCAAACTGATATTCCGTTTGCAATGTTTTTAAAAAGCCTTCTAGTCCTTTTACAAGGGTGCGATTTGTCTCGAGTGGTTTCTTTTTCCCGAGAGCAATCTCTTCCTTTGCTCGTTCCACTAAAGCATTGAATTCCTTCTTGAAAGAATGAT
>ERZ773072.1646-NODE-1646-length-10961-cov-4.038878_pt1 | contig 10961 bp, 11 predicted proteins | sample MGYA00580617_ERZ773072 | MGnify/ENA primary metagenome ERZ773072 (study PRJEB29015, sample SAMEA2737970) | human oral metagenome | biome: human oral; feature: human-associated habitat; material: dental | place: China | collected 2122 ... | reverse complement strand
TCGATGATCACCAGATACTGGGCGGCCTGCGCCCCGGCCAGCTCCACCAAGCGGCTGAGCTGCTCATAGGTTGCCGTTCCCAGCCGCTCCGGAGACTGCAGCTGCCCCTGCATGAAACGATGCATCCCGACCGCCTCCCGGATCGAGGCCGTTCGTTTCGTGGCGACGATTCCCGCGCTCGCCTGCTGCACCAGCAGCATCCCGGCCAGGACCAACACCACGCAGGAGGCGACGAAAGTGGTCAGCAACACCCGCAGGGGCAGGGAACTCCACCAGATCCTCGCCAGCTTCCGACGGCCTCGTTCACCAGGGCTGCGGCTCACCGGCCCGGTATCCGATTCCCCGAACGGTCACGATGATCTCCGGATGCTCGGGATCCTTCTCCACCTTGGAGCGCAACCGTTGCACGTGCACGTTCACCAGCCGCGTGTCAGCGGCGTTGCGGTACCCCCACACCTCGTCGAGTAGCGCTTCCCGGCTGAAAACTTGGGAAGGACGTTTCGCCAGTGCGAGCAGCAGATCGAACTCGAGCGGCGTCAACGAGAGCGTCACGGGACCACGTTTGACGGTGTGCGCCGTGGTTGAGATCACGAGATCCCCGATGGTCAGCTGGTCGGCACCCGGATCCGCGCTGACGCGGCGCAGCCGGGTGCGAATCCGTGCCAGGAGTTCCTTCGCCTTGAAGGGTTTGGCCACGTAGTCATCCGCCCCGGCCTGCAACCCAGCAACCACGTCGTCGGTCTCTGATTTGGCGGTGAGCATCACTATGGGTACCCCTGACTCGGCCCTCATGTCCCGGCAAACGCTTACCCCGTCACGTCCCGGCAGCATCAGGTCGAGCAGCACCAGGTCCGGCCGGCATTCGCGCATCGCCGCCAACGCTCCGGTTCCCGTGGCGCAATGGGTGGTGTCAAACCCTTCCTGCCGCAGCACGATCTGGAGCATCTCGGACAGGGCGGGATCGTCATCCACGATCAGGATCAGGGCACGATTCCGGTTCTCGGCCAACACCGACCTCCTTCCCGAACTGGCTTCCATGCTAGTGGAACGAACAACCATCCCGGGCACCCACCGGGTTCGCATCACAGGGGCGCGGCTGCGGTGATCCTCCCGGGCAGGAACACCGGCCCGGGCCCCACGCCCCGCCTTCGTTCCCGAGGATGTGGCGGGCATCGTCGAAAGGTGGTGGGCTCCGCCCGTTCGCCGGACCGCAGCGGTGGGATCGCACCGATTCGTGTGCCCGGACGGGCAGGATCCGGCACCGCAGGGGCATTGAATAGCCGGCTCCGTCCGCGGGGTTTTCAGTTCCACTCGGAATGCCCGGTCCAGGTGGACCAGATTCCCGGACCGCCACCGATCCGGCGCAACACCCGGCGCCACAGGTCCTTCGGGGTCCCGAAAATCTCCTCCGCCCGGGCGTGGCTCCTGAACCAGGAGCCCCGCAGAAGCTCACCCACGAGCTGCCCGGCACTCCAACCGGCCAGCCCTACGTAGATGCGGATGTGGACGTAGGTTCCGCGCACCAGTTCCACCGGGGTTTCCAGGTCCAGCACCCCGACGTCCCCGAACAGGCGCCGCCATCCCGGCGGCTCCTCCCAAGGACTCCGGACCTGGGCCAGGCCCAGCGCCGTCTGCCGGGAGACGGGTCCGCCCTCGAAAAGTTTCGCGGGCGGGGTCAGCAGATCACTGAAATGCTCCAGGGAATCAACCATGGTGACCTCGCCGATCTTGTGCAGACAGATCCCGAGGCTGCCCTCCTCGTTGTGTTCCAGCAGCAGCACGACACTGCGATCGAAGTATCCTCCCCGACCCGGTTCGGTTGCGATCAGGAGCTGTCCCGCCGCCGGTTCGCCCAGTTCCATACCTTCATTCTCGCAGGATCGTTACGATCTTCACATGAGCTGGGTTGAACACGCGATCTGGTGGCACATTTATCCGCTCGGGCTGTGCGGAGCCCCGATTCGGGAGCCCGACACTGCACCGGGCCCAAGGCTGAGACGTCTACTCGGCTGGCTCGATTACGCCGTCGAGCTGGGATGTTCCGGTCTACTGCTCGGTCCCATCTTCGCATCACAGTCCCACGGTTACGATTCGCTCGACCTGTTCCGCATCGATCCCCGTCTGGGGGACGAGGCAGACTTTGCCGAGCTCGTCTCACAATGCCGGGAGCGGGGGCTTCGCATTCTCCTGGATGGCGTCTTCAGTCATGTCGGCTCGGAACATCCTGATGTGAGGCACGCCCTCACACAGGGGCCTGGATCACCGGCCGGGAAGCTGTTCGACATCGACTGGCAGCACCCCGGCGGCCCGAGGCCCCAGGTCTTCGAGGGACATTCCTCCCTCGTCCGCCTGAACCATTCCAGCCAGGAGGCCGTGGATCTGGTGGTCCGGGTGATGGACCACTGGCTGGACCGCGGCATCGACGGGTGGCGTCTCGACGCCGCCTACTCCGTCCCTCCTGGGTTCTGGTCCAGGGTGGTGGAAAGAGTACGACCCCGCCATCCCGATGCCTGGTTGCTCGGGGAGGTGCTGCACGGCGACTACTGCGCGTTCGTTGCCGAGTCCGGCATCGACTCCGTGACCCAGTACGAATTGTGGAAGGCCATCTGGTCCAGCATCAACGACCGCAACTTGTTCGAACTGGACCATGCCCTGGGCCGCCACAACCAGTTTCTCGGTTCCTTCATCCCGAACACCTTCGTCGGCAACCACGATGTCACCCGCATCGCCAGTCGAGTAGGGCTCGATGGGACTGTCACCGCGCTGGCGGTCCTCATGACCGTCGCGGGAATACCGTCGATTTATTACGGCGACGAGCAGGCCTTCGTCGGCGTCAAGGAGGAACGTCTCGGCGGGGACGACGAAATCCGCCCTGCTCTTCCCGAATCTCCTGCCGCACTCGCCCCTTGGGGCCGTCCGGTGCTGCGGGCACACCAAGAGCTGATAGGGCTGCGCAGACGACATCCTTGGCTGGTCAAGGCCATCACGGAGACCCTTCACCTGGAGAACCAGCGGATCGTCTATCGCAGTTCCGCCGCGGACGGCTCCACATCCCTTGACGTGGAGATTGATCTGTCGTGTTCCCCGAACGCGACCATTCGCGACGCGACGGGACGGGAATTGTGGCATCAGTAGAGGAGCAAAATGGTGCCCCCGGCCGTGGTCGAGGCACCTCATGACATGACTCGGTGGAGCTCAGGGCACACGTGTCAACCTCTTGCCCACACGAGACCATCTCCTGCTCGTGGCGATGGTGGAGTAGAGGGGCGGTGGATCTGGCCGTCAGGATTGGTGGTGCTTAGTCAGCCAGTCCTGTCTAAGAATGAATCCGCCGGGATGACAGCTCTTAGCTGAGAGTTCCCGCACCACTGTGAGGCTCAGCCCTGCAACCGCTGCCACCACCTCCGATTCAGTTTCGTCAGCGATCCATCGAATCATGTCTTCGAAGGTCCTGACTTGCTCATAGAAAGCGAGGCGTTTCTCGATCTCGCTGCGCTTGGCAAGGAGTTCACAGAGGTTCCCCTTTTCTGTGTTCTTCCTCGTATCGAGCTTCTCGATACGCTGCTGCAAAGACACGGTGCCTCGGCGCATAGCCTTGATCGACTTTCGAAGGGCCTCGATTCGCGCGTCCAGGCTCTCCATAGTCACTCGAAGGTCGCCCAGAAGCCCCTTGGTCTTCTGAGCTTTGGAGTCGACGGAGAGACCAACTTGCTCGCAGTTCTGCCACAATCCAGATTGAGATGCTGACCGGACGGATCGGCACCGCAAAGGACACAAGTCCCGCTCCGAAAGTACCCGAGCAGGTTCCCAGCCTCTGCAATTATTTCAAAGCGCGCCAGATCCTTCTCGTATTGCTTCCACAAGAGCGTGAACCGTTGAGGGATCACCGTCGCGCCTGGCCACTCCGAACACTGGGCGACATCCGCCGATTGAAATTCGTTGTTCTCCACAAGAGGTTGACCGCACTATTCCGTAAGATTCCCGATCATTGCACTGCGCCTGTCGATCGTGGCGTTCAATTTGTCGAGCCGTGCCGTAAATTTTGTCGGCTCAGCGATGCCGTGGAGTTTCGACTCAAGTTGGCTAAGCATTCGCTCGACGATTTTCTACCGAGCGCCACGCAACTGCTTCTGTTCTTGCGCCGAGGGAACCACAGTAAACACGGAGTCACCCTCGCCCGCGAGCAGGGGCTTGAGAGCAGAGACCTCCTCGGTATTTCTCTTTGACAAGGTTTCCACCGAGGCCGAAGGCTTCGTCGGCCTACGTTTGTTTCGGTCTCACCGATGAAGCACAGGCAGATCGGGTCGCGAAAGCTGAGCATGAGACTCATTTACAGAATAGCCGGTCGCAACGAGGGCACGCCTTTAATAAACGAACTAGGCGGCCCGCTTCAGATAGAATTAGGCACCGAAGAGGACGCTAACGAAACGAGCCGGTGAATATAAAACTGCATGGGCCTCGTCAGCAACCAGTCCAACGTCATCTAAGCCAATGAAGGCTACATAGGCCGCAGCCCCCGAGGCCCAAATAACCCCAAAACCACCAAACACACACCGTCCGAAAGAACCAACCCACTCCAGTCAAGGACACCGTCTCGGCGGTCGAGCACGCCGCCAATCGGTAGGAGCCAGTGATGCGTCTTGAGTGGTCGGTTCTGTCGCCCGCGTGGCAGACGAGCATCGCCGTCGTCCTCGCGATGGGCGGGATGGTCAGCGGGGAGGCTCGGCAGGACACCCAGATGCTGATTCTCACCAAGCCAGCCTCGCGCGCGACCTATGTCGCGGCGATGTTCGGCATCCAGGCGGGCTTCCTTGTCGTGACGACACTGGGCGCGGGGGTCATCGAACTCGCGGTGAGCCGGCTGCTGTTCCCCGACAACCCCGTGGCTCCGTTGGTGGCGACGACGTCCGCGTGGCTGGTACTCGCCCTCGTCGGATCCGTCAGCCTCGGCAGCCCCCTGGCGGCCTCCGGCGTGAGCTTGGCCGCCATGGTCGTGATGCTCCTGCTCACACTGCGGGAGCCGACCGAGCGTTACAGCCCGGGCAGGCCTGACCGGGCTCATGTCCCACCTCGCTGCGGGCGAGACCGTCGAGCAGTGGTGGCCGGCGTGGACGGGGCTCGCATGCGTCGCCGCTGGTGTGACCCTAGCCGTCGCCGTCTTCCGACGTCGCGAACTGTGACGGCGGGGTCGTTAAGAGGGGAGCCACAGCGTCAGCATGAGGCCCACGAAGACGGCCAAGGCGCCCCACCAGGCCCAGCGTTGGGAGCGTCGGATGCGTTCTTGAGCTTGGGCGGCCTGATCCACGCGGTACGCCTCGACGGAGCCGTGCGTCGTCAGGATCGAATCGAGGCTGAGCCCGCGCGGGGGTCCATGCTTCCCGCCCTCTGCGGTGAGAACGAGCCACAACGCCACGGTCAACAGCAGAATCCCCCCGCCCAGGGCGAGCGTCAAGGCCAGACGCCACTTCCAAGAGGCGTCCCCGAGACGAGAGGCGGCCAATGTCAGGACAGCACCGGTCCCCGTTAGGAGAAGGGTGTAGCCGTTGCGCCAAACGCGGGCGTCGGCCAGAGTCTGCTCGAGCACCGTTCGCTGCAGCTCCTGGATCGCCCGCAGGTCTACGTGGGAGGGACGCCTGCGATCTGCGGGCGGAACCGGCAGGCCCATCTCAGGTCTCTGGCTTGGGGACGACGAGCGCGAAGCTTGCCCCGCATCCGAGCTCACCCGAGAGAGCGCCCGGGTGGGCGACCCTGCATTCGCAGAGGAAATCGGCCCACAGGGTGGTCTCGACAGGCTTGGTGTCGGCGCGGCGGAGTGCCAGAGCCGAGAGGTCGAGCGGCTGGGTCTGGCTGAACACGTGTTCGCAGCGCGGACACGGCCCCTGGATGGTGAGGGAGGGTGCGTCGGGGGTGGTGTGATGAGTGACGCGCATGACCGAGTCCCTGACGAGGGCGGCGGCCCGTCTGTCGAGCTCGACCGAGGCCGATTCGCGGTACGGGAGCTCCTCGGATGCGTCTGAGCGGCGACGGAAAGAGTCGAACAGCCCCACTGGTCCTCCTCGCGAAATAGGCCGTGCCAGGGAAGGTATTGACATACTAGCTTCGTGAAAGACGAGCTGTCGACGGACGAGGATCCCTCGTTGGACGAGGTGATGGCGGCTGTGGATGGCCTGCCCGACGACGATCCGGACTGGATCGACCTCCACTGGCACGTGGCGGATGCACTGCACCAGCGATTCCTGGATGAGGGCGACCTCGACGACCTGAACAAGGCGATCCAGCGCGGCATGTCGGTCGTGGAACGGCAGGGTCGATCGTCGGCCGCCCACCTGCACGACGTGGCCCTCATACTGTGGGACCGGTTCACTGAGCATCACGATCCGGGGGACCTCGCCCGTTTCGTGGAGTTACTTGAGACCGCCCTCGAAAGGGCGGAGGCGGATGGAACGGACTCGGAGCTCATCGCCAAGTGCCAGTCCAACCTCGCCGTGGGGCTGATGGAGGGCACCGCCGCAGACGTGCCCGAACCGGTGTGCGAGCGCGCTGTGAGCCTCTGGGAGGCGGCCCTTGCGTCCGGACAGCTGGACGAGGACGCCAAACGCGGGATCGAGGGCAACCTCGCGCTTACCCTCAGCCGTGCCGGTGCGTCGGAGGAGGAGCTCCGACGCGTCGTGGCCTGGGGTCGCCGGGCTGCAGCGGAGGCCGCGGACCCGGAGGACGCGGCCATCGCCCACTTCAACCTCGCCGCGGCCCTGGAGAGCCTGCACGACATCGCAGCCAACGAGGGCCTCCTTGAGGAGGCCATTGAGCACACGCGAGTTGGGCTCGACCTTCTCGGAACCGACCACCGCGACCACACCGGCTACACGGCCAACCTCGTCGCCCTGCTCCGGCGCCTCTCGCGCGAGAGCGGGGACCCAGCGCCCATCGACGAGGCAGTCCGCCTGGGCCGCGCGGCGCTGCGACGGATCCCCGACGGCGACTCGGATCGTCCGCTCGTCCTCACGAACACGGCCTCGGCGATCTTCGAGGCCGTCAGGAGCGACGCGGATCTGGGCCTGCTCCGCGAGGCCCTCGACCTGTACCGGACGGCCATCGAGATCGCACCCGAGGGGTCGCGGGACCAGGGCGTGGCCATGGTCAACCTGGTGTCGGCGTGTCGGGATGCGAACGAACGGCATCCCGACCCCGCGCTGCTCGACGAAGCCCTCGCACAGGGCGCCGAGGCGCTGAAGGTGTTCTCGGCCCCCGACCTGTATCGCGCGGCGACTCTCACCGCCGTGGGCAACGCCCAGCGCGACCGCTACCTCGCGACCGGCTCCCTGGGCGACTTGGACGAGGCGCGCGGCCGCGCCGAGGAGGCCCTGGCCCTGACGCCGGAGCAGCACCCCGAGCGAGCCGCGCGCCTGACCAACCTCGCCGTGCTCCTGTCGGACGACTTCGATGAGCGCGCCAACAGGAATCACCTCGATCGCGCCATTGAGCTGTACCGCAAGGCGCTGGACCTGCCTGAACCCGTAGCGAGCCGCGTCACCGAACGGATGAACGACCTGGCACTCGCACTGCGGGGTCGGTACCGGGATACCGAGAACTCGCAGGATCTCGACGAGGCCGTCGACCTCGCCCAACGGGCTGCAGAGGCCTCGACGATTGACGAACTGACCCACGCCAGCCACGTGAACAACCTGGCCAACGCACTGTCCGAGCGATACGAGCGCGACGGTGACCTGGTGGATCTGGTCGCCGCGATCGAGCGGTTCGGCGAGGCGCTGGAGGGGGCAGCGAACCGGCCGGTCGAGGCCTCCGGATATGCGACGAACCTCGGGATCGCGTTGGCCGCGCGCGCCCGGGACGCGGGGTCGATGGATGACATGGATCAGGCCCTGCTGTATCTGGGGCGCTCCATCGACCTCCTGCCGACGTCACACCAGGCTCGCGCCCACCGAATCTCGAACCTGTCCGACGCGTACCGGCAGCGATCGGTGATGCTCGAGGAGAGCGGGAACCGCGCCTTAGCGCTCGAGGACGCGAGGCGCGCGGTGAAGACCGGTCGGGAGGCAGTTGAGGCCGCAGGATCCAGCGATGCTCGCCTCCTGCCCGCCCTGTCGAACCTCGCCCAGTCCCTGCGCTGGCGCGAGCACCTGGCACCGGGCGCGCCCCCGTCCCCAGAGGCGCTCAAGATTCAGCGGCGCGCTGCTCTGCTTGAGAAGATCACCCCGGCGGATAAGTTCGGCCAGTCCGCCCGCTGGGCCCGCGACGCGGAGGCGCTGGGGGATCGCGAGGAGGCGTTCTCGGCGTTCGGCCGAGCCGTTTCCTTGACCACGCAGGTGGCGTGGATCGGACTGACCCTCAGGGAGCGCCGCGAGCTGCTGACCGACATGCGGGAAGTGCTGGACCGCGCCGTCGCGCACGCAGCTGGACAGCGACGTCTCGAGGCCTTCGCCTGGGCCGACCATGTCCGGTCGGTCCTGTGGCGGCAGGGCCTCCAGGCTCGTTCGCTGGCGGCGGAGCGTGGAGACGAACGATGGGCGTCGTTGTCAGGCTTCGGTCGGGACACGCAGGCCAACGGGCGACGGTCGAGCGTACGCCCGGATGAGCAGCTCCGGCTGCGGGCGCACGAGGTGGCGGCGGCGCTCGGCCAGCCGGTGCCCAGCCCCGAAGCGTACCGGGGCCTCGGGGCCGAAAGCCCAGTCATCCTGCTCGTCCCGGGGGACGAGGAGTCGCTGGCGTTGGTCCTACAGGGGGTTGACGAACCGCTGCTGATCCCCCTCCCAGAAGCCTCGAAGGACCTGCTGCGCGAGTGGGGCGACAAGCTTCGCACCGAGATGGCCGATGGCGCGGGCGCCTTTCGCTCTGCGTCACACGCGATCTTCGATTGCCTGGAGTGGCTCTGGGGAAGCGTGGCGGCCCCCATCCTGGACCGGATCGCGACCGCGGGAGAGCGACCACACGTGTGGTGGTCGCCAGTCGGGGAGTTCGCCCTCCTGCCCGTCCACGCCGCCGGGGTCCACCCGCGCACGAGGCCGCAGGCGGATCGCCGACGCAAGAACCCGTCGAGGTGGCCCAGCGTGCAGGACCGGGTGGTCTTCTCGTACCTGCCGACGGTCCGCCCGGTTGGCCCGCGGCCCGGCGGGAGGGGTAGGGCCCTGGACGCCGTGCTCCACGTGTCGGTCGACGTGGATGGCCGGCTCAGGTCCCTGGAGGCTGAGCGTCGAGCAGTCGACGAGGCGCTGCCGGGTGCACGCATGACCCGCCTCTTCGACGACGACGCCACTGTCGCCGCCTTCCGCGCCGCGTTGCCGGAATGCACGCTGCTCCACGTCAGCGCGCACGGCCGGCTCGACCCGGACGACTCGTTCGAGGCCGGGATCGACCTGGCCGACGGCCGATTCGCGCTCCGCGACCTGGCGGCGAGTCGCGCGGACGCGGGTCGACTGGCGGTGCTCCTCGCCTGCGAGTCCGCGTCGGGTGACTTCGAGGCTCCCAACGAGGCCCTGCATGCGGCCGGGGCGGCGCAGCAGGCCGGCTTCGCGGAGGTCGTAGCAGCCACTTTGCCGGTGCGAGACTCCTCGGTCGTGCCTTTCGTAACGCGCCTGTACGCGGCCGTCGCAGCAGAACCGATGGATGGGGAATTTGCACTGGTCGTGGCGCGGGCTGTGGCTGGCGCGGTCGATGCGCTGCGCCTAGAGCCTCAGTACGTGGTGGATCCCTTGTCGTGGGTACCCTACGCACACTTCAGCGGCCGTGGCCGTTGAGCCAGCGGCCGAGGGTGGTCGGGCGGACCAGCCAGTGATAGGTGACCAGCAGTGCCGCGGTGACCGCCACCAGCTCCAGCCTCACCTTGACCGCGAGCCGCTTATGCAGTGTGAATTGACGTCACGACAGGGTTCGAGAGCCTGATCGTTGTCTCCAAACGACCGTGTCCGCCGTTCAGTTCTGTCAGCAGATCCGCCAGTTTGTTGCCGGACCGGGCTCTACTATCCCGCAGTTACCGCAGCAACGACGGAATCACCGAGATTGAGGTTGAGCGCGTCGATCCCGGGGCCCTTTTCCCTAGCGAGGCCATCAGCTATCCTGGTCGACGCCGTCGCGACCGCCTCGTCGCCCACGTCATCGAGGACGGGATGCCTCGCCTAGTGGACGACGAGGTTTTCGAGGAGGTCCAGCGGAAGTTCGCGATCAACAAGCGGCGTGGGGCAAAGACCAAGGCTGAACTCGCAGCCCAAGGCGAAGATGCTCCCGACTACTGGCTGACTGAGCGATCCTGCTGCCTCGCGTGCGGCGGACCGATGGAAAGCGTCTCGGGCACGTCGAAAACGGGCAGGACGTACAGGCATTACTACTGCTTGAACCAGCGCAAGAAGAAGTGCTCTGCGAAGACCGTCCGCAAGGATGCGATCGAGCTGCGCATTGTGGAGATCGTCGAGTCCTTCCTCGCTGAGCCCGAGCTGCTGACCTCGCTCGCGGTGAACCTCGCCGACCACTACAAGCAGACCCGCGGGCACGGAGATGAGATCCTTAAGGCTCTCGAAGCCCGACGGTCGGACATGGAGACCAAGCTCGCCAACTTCGTCAAGGCGATCTCGCAGGGCATTTTAACGCGAGCGCTGCTGATGCCATAAACACGTTGGAGGCGCAGAAGCATGAACTTGACCAGGCGATCCAAACTGAGCACGTGAAGGCGACGCTGTACGAGGACGAAACAAGCATCGGCGCTTTACTACAAGCGATTCGCTAAGGCGACCATCGGTACGCCTGTGCCCCAAGACCAGATCGTCATCGCCTCGTACTACCACGACAGCGCAGCGCCCGTAGAGTTCGAGAACCTTGAAGAGGCGCTAACCAGCAGAGACAGGGCGGGAGAAGTGCGAACCTACGCCCGAAAGCGAGAGTTCGACACCTCCCCTGGAGTGGAGATGGCGGGAATTGAACCCGCGTCCTTGAAAGGCGAACCAGGGATTCTC
>ERZ773072.1634-NODE-1634-length-11001-cov-3.283848_pt1 | contig 11001 bp, 6 predicted proteins | sample MGYA00580617_ERZ773072 | MGnify/ENA primary metagenome ERZ773072 (study PRJEB29015, sample SAMEA2737970) | human oral metagenome | biome: human oral; feature: human-associated habitat; material: dental | place: China | collected 2122 ... | reverse complement strand
GCCGTTTTTAGGTGCAATTCTACCGCTTTACTGTCTGTCAAACTCGCTATATAGCAGGTGATGCCCATCACTTTGTCGTAAATACTGCCTTTTTTCTGATACTTTTCAGGCAATTTTTTTAGCAATAATTTATCAAAAGAGGTCTCTCTACCGTTTTCGAAGTTGATAATAGCAGTAAAAAAGATGTCTAAAAGATGCTGCAAAATCACATATCCTTGCACTTCTTTCTCTACTACCTCGTCCGATTGATAGATATGCTCCACACTACAGTCTATTACATCGGTTATTTGGTGGCGGTATTTGCTGAGCTTCAATAGCGATTGGTGGAAGTTGCCGTTTAGTATAGCTTCCTCATTTTCTATAAAAATCTCGGTAGCATCTTGCACTAAAGCACCGATAGCCACAGCTCTCAGATAGGCTATGCGCTCTTCCTTGGTCTGTAGTTTAGCATATTTGTCACGGTGTATTCTATCCGATATGATGCCCCCCATATATTCTAAGGCTACCTCTTCGCTGATAAGTCCTAGATTGATACCATCTTCAAAATCGATAATGGTATAGCATATATCGTCGGCGGCCTCTACTAAGAAAGCTAGTGGGTGGCGTGCATATCGCAATTCGCCTTGTTGGCTGTTAGAGATAAGCCCTAAAGTATCGGCTACTTCCTTAAAAAATGCTTTATCACCCTGAAAAAAGCCGTATTTCTTGTCAGCTATATTTTTAGTAGGTTGAATGGGTAGCGATTCTTTAGGATATTTGGTAAAAGCTCCCAGCGTAGCGTAGGTCAGGCGCAGTCCTCCTTCAACTCCTAATCGCGATTCGTTTACGATTCTAAAACCATTGGCATTCCCCTCAAAATTGCATAGGTCAGCATACTCAGCCTCTGTGAGCAGATGTTTGATAGCAGTGCCTTTTTTGAATTGAAAGAACTCACCTATAGCCTTTTCACCACTATGTCCAAAGGGCGGATTGCCGATGTCGTGTGCTACTGAAGCTGCTGCAATGATAGCGCCGAAATCGTTGGTTTGGTAGCCCAAATCACGCAGATGGGGGTACTTCGTTAGCAGGTGCTTTCCTACGGCACGCCCTAAGCTGCGCCCTACTACCGATACCTCTATACTATGGGTCAGACGTGTGTGTACAAAGCCTGTTTTAGAAAGCGGAATCACCTGTGTTTTGTCTTGCAGACTCCTAAAGGCACTCGAAAAGACCACGCGGTCGTAGTCCATATCAAAGCTCAAGCGCGTTTCGTCTTCATTAATACGTAGTCTTGTAGCAGTATCGCCATATTTATTAAGCGAAAGTAGTTTTTCCCAAATCATATTTTTTTATTTATAGTTATAGTCTATTAGAATTGGTTTGTGAAAATTGAAGTAAGCTATCCGAAAACTTTTTTCGTGTATATTGACAGCCACATCTCCCCCTTTGAAGGGGGCTGGGGGGATGTTAATAATTAGTAAAGGCTGAATCTATAAAGACTCAGCCCTAATTTTTTTAAAGTCTAACAGACAGTATCTATTAGAAGTATGCGTTAACAGTTGCAGAAAGAACTCCTAAACCATTACTGCTTCCGATGTTAAAGCCCATTTTGTTGTTGCTGTCATTGCTTGCATATTCAAAGCTTACGCCATAAGTGTATTGAGCACCAAGGGCAACTTTAGGGAAGATAAAGTATTCAACTCCAGCGAAACCTTGTGCACCAATTCCGAATCCGAATTGTTTTTTAGCAGGAGAAACTAAACCTACTAAACCATCTACACCGTAGTAACCTTGTAGGCGGGTAGTACCTTTTCTCCATTCTTTACCATAGCCAGCTACTAAACCAAATTGAGTTGTACCATCAACATCTTTTTGTTTTTCGAAGTTGAAGTTAAAGCTTGCTGTGTAACGAGTAGCGGTGTTGTCAGTATCAAACTTTTTACCTACAAAAGTAATTACTGAAGCAGTAGAAGAAAATACGCCTTGACCAAAGTTAAGAACTCTTTGTCCTTCAAAAAGATCTGCAGAGCTATTGTTTTGATTGCCATTGAAAGCATTACCAACATATCTCAAAGCATTACCTGCATTGAAACCAATAGACCAATCTCCTTGTTTTGGAAGGTATTGTTCTCCCTTAGAAGATACTAAATTTTGTGCTGATGCAGCACCAAAAGCAAAAACTGCCACTAATGATAAAATAATTTTTTTCATCGTAATTATGTTTTTTTTAATTATTACAAGGCAAAGGTATGCTTTTTTAGCATAACTACCAAATTTTTTTAGCACTTTTTTCTCTTTTAATAGGCTTTCGCAAACAAAACTCTTTTGTTTGAAGGCTTTCCAGAGTACATACACACACCGCTTTCTTCTTTGGCATCTAAAGGAATACATCTAATAGTAGCCTTAGTTTCTTCTTTTATTTTAGCTTCTGTTTCAGCAGTGCCGTCCCAATGAGCTGCAAAAAAGCCGCCCTTGGTTTCTAACAGTTCTTTAAACTCTTCGTACGAGTTCACTTCTGTTATGTGGCTGTCGCGGTAGGCTAAAGCTCTTTTGTACAAATTCTCTTGTATATCCTTCAATAATTGAGCTATGTGTGCTATAATATCATCTCCGCTTACGGTCTCTTTGGTTAGAGTGTCGCGTCTTGCTACTTCAAAGGTATTGTTTTCTAAATCGCGTTGCCCTACTGCTAAGCGCACAGGTACACCTTTTAGTTCGTATTCGTGAAACTTAAACCCTGGCGATTGAGTATCGCGGTCGTCAAACTTCACACTAATACCTTGCTTTCTGAGAGCCTCCATTAGCGGACTGATGCGCTCTCTTACGCTTTCTAATTGGGCAGCTCCTTTGTAGATAGGTACGATTACTACCTGTATAGGGGCTAAATTAGGAGGCAATACCAAACCGTTGTCATCGCTGTGGGTCATAATAAGGGCACCCATCAGGCGGGTCGATACCCCCCAAGAGCTTGCCCATACGTATTCTTGTTTACCGTCTTTGGTAGCGTATTTCACATCAAAAGCCTTAGCAAAGTTTTGTCCTAAGAAGTGCGAGGTGCCGGCTTGTAGGGCTTTGCCGTCTTGCATCATCGCTTCTATACAATAGGTTTCGTCAGCACCAGCAAAACGCTCGGTTTCTGTTTTAAATCCTCTGATTACAGGCACTGCCATAAAGTTTTCTACAAAGTTGGCATATACATTCATCATTCTTTCCGATTCTTCTATAGCCTCTTCTTTAGTAGCGTGGGCAGTGTGCCCTTCTTGCCATAAAAACTCTGCTGTGCGCAGGAATAGGCGCGTACGCATTTCCCAGCGCACTACGTTTGCCCATTGGTTGATAAGGATAGGTAGGTCGCGGTATGACTGTATCCAGTTTTTATAGGTACTCCAGATGATAGATTCTGAGGTAGGACGCACTATTAGCTCCTCTTCCAATTTTGCTTCAGGGTCTACTATTAGCTTCCCTTTCTCATTGGGGTCAGTTTTTAGTCGGTAGTGGGTTACTACCGCACATTCTTTAGCAAAACCTTCAGCGTTCTTTTCTTCTGCCTCAAAATAGCTTTTAGGTATAAATATAGGGAAATAAGCATTAGTATGCCCTGTTTCTTTAAACATTCTGTCGAGTTCGGCTTGCATTTTTTCCCATATAGCATAGCCGTAAGGCTTAATTACCATACAGCCGCGCACGCCAGAACTCTCTGCCAAATCGGCTTTTACTACCAATTCGTTATACCATTTCGAATAGTCTTCACTTCTTGATGTTAGATTCTTACTCATATATTATTTTGTACTCTTTTTATTAGTTTTTGTTGCTTGCTTCTTCACTGCTTTCTTAGTAGCAGAGGTGCTTTTGTGGTGGTAGTAGTGCAGGCATTCATCTATGTAAAAATCGTGCTGATTTCTAATAAGCCCCGCTACGTTGTTGTTAAACCATATTTCAGCCAAGCTCGCCTTCAGGTGTTTAGCTATCTCATTGCTGTTCTTGCTAAAATTTAGGTTGACGCGCCTGTTTCTTAAGAATTTAGCAAAGGCGATTAGCATCTCTTTCGGCACTTTATAGTCGGTTATAAAGTATGCCTTGTGGGGCTTGCTATTTAGCGATGGGTGACTGTCTAAATACTCAAACAGAAAGAAATTGGTGAGTCCTGAGCGCAGTACTTCATTTACCAAATAGCTTTCGGGCTTCATATCTATAGGCACATATACATCGGGGTAAATACCGCCACCGCCATATACTACTTTTCCCTTAGGGGTGGTAAATTTCAGCGAGTCAGGCACGGTAGCATTGTCTATCTGAAAACTCCCTCGCTGGTGTCCCAAACCGTAAGGCTTCTGTATAGACCGCCCTGTAGGGGTGTAATAGCGCGCAGTGGTTAACCGTACTGCCGACCCATCGGGTAAGGGCATTTCGCTCTGTACTAATCCTTTCCCAAAGGTGCGTCTGCCTACTATCACGCCTCGGTCGTTGTCTTGTAGCGCTCCTGCTACTATCTCGCTGGCTGAGGCAGTGTTTTCATTTACCAATATAAACACGGGCTTATCTTCAAATAGCCCCCCTTCAGTAGAGTAGGTTTCTTCTATCTCTTTGCGGTTGTTTTTGGTAAACACTATCATTTTGTTTTTAGGCAAAAACTCATCAGCTATTTGTATGCCTACATTTAGGAACCCTCCGCTATTGTTGCGCAAGTCAAGTATAAGGCTGTTTACCCCTTCTTTTTCAAGAGCTTTAAGGGCGGTCGAAAATTCGTTGTAGGTAGTCTCGGCAAATCGGTTCATTCGTATATACCCCAGCGTATCGTTCACCTTGTAGAAACAATCTATACTTTTTATAGGTATAAATTTCCGCTCAATAGGAATTCTGAAAATACTGTCTTTGCTCTTTCGGTATATGGTCAAGTCTACTTTCGAGTCCATTTCCCCCTTCAGTATATTCTTTATCTTATCGGTGCTTAGCCGTTTCTTAAAGAGGGTATCTTTGTTAGCCATCAGTATGCGGTCGCCAAAACGGATACCTTTTTTCATAGCATCACTTCCTTCTATAGGTCTGATAACGGCAATCGTATCTTTATACATATAGAAACTGATGCCTACCCCTACAAATTTGCCACTCATCGTCTCGGCTACTTCTTGTATATCTGTTTTCGAGATGTAGGTAGAGTGGGGGTCTAACTTTCGCAATATACTATTGATGGTCAGGTCTACTATACTATCGGTATTTACATTATCCACATAATCCTCCTCTATATAGTCTATCAGCCGTCCGAGTTTTACCTTATAAGGGTTTTCGGGCACGGTGTCTATATCGCTGATAGGGAAGGGGAGGGGTGGTGGCGGTTTCGGAATATAAAAATTAGCTAACTGCCGTCCCAAAATAATCCCTATCGCCAAGGTTATGCCGATAAGTGTGGGGAGTATGTAGAGTTTGTTTTTCATTTAAATGCTATTATTTGCCAAAGGCGGTGATACCTTTTCTGAGCCATTTGTAAAACTCATCAGCATCATCGGTATCGGGGGTATACCCTATAGGGGCTACTAAATTTTCGCCCTCGTGGTTCATCAGCACATAAAAAGGCTGTGTGTTGGCTTTGTATTTCAGAGTCTGAAACTCACTCCATTTCTGACCTATAGTCTTAATGAGTTTGCCTTCTCTTATTTGCGAAGGTTTCACTTCACTCTCTGGTAGCGGACGTTTGTCATCTACGTATAGCGAGATAAGTACTACTTCGTTTTTGAGTATATCTAACACTTGCGGCTTAGGCCATACGTTTTGCTCCATACGGCGGCAGTTTACGCACGACCAGCCTGTGAAATCTAATAGTACCGGCTTATTTTGCTGTTTAGCGTAGGCCAATCCTTTCTCGTAGTCGTCAAAGGTTATGATGTTATGAGGCTTAAAGAGGTGGGCTCCTTCAGGTAGCGCGCCTTCTTCTACCCCAACGGCTCCTTTACCTACTCCATATGGCGATTCGCTGTAGTGTTGTGGAGGTGGAAAAGCGTTGATAAGGTTCAGAGGGGCACCCCATAACCCTGGTATCATATAGATAGTGAAACTCAAAGTGAGTAGCCCCAAAATGAGTCGCCCTACTGATATGCGGTCAGAAGCATCATCGTGTGGCAAACGTATTTTTCCGAATAAGTATAAGGAAAGGGCGCCAAATATAGCTATCCAAATAGCGATAAATACTTCGCGTTCTATCCAGTGGTATTGTACCACTAAGTCAGCATTCGATAAGAATTTAAATGCCAATGCCAATTCCAAAAAGCCTAATACTACTTTCACAGTGTTCATCCAACCGCCTGATTTGGGTAGTGATTGCAACCACCCTGGGAAAGCCGCAAATAGTGCAAAAGGCAAGGCTATGGCTAATGAAAATCCAAACATTCCCATAATAGGGGCGATACCCCCTTGCGAGGCTGCTTGTACTAATAAAGAACCTACTATAGGCCCTGTGCACGAGAAAGATACAATGGCTAAGGCCAGTGCCATAAAGAAGATACCTACAAAACCACTGCGGTCGGCTTGGGCATCAATCTTAGTACTCCACGAGCTAGGTAGGGTGATTTCAAAAGCTCCTAAAAATGAGATAGAAAAAACTACTAAAATAAAGAAGAATATAAGGTTAAACAAAAAGCTACTTGAAAATGCGTTTAGCACATCAGCTCCAAAAATAGCAGTTACTACCGTGCCTAATAATACGTAAATCACGATAATAGAAATACCATAAGTTATCGCATTTCTGATGCCCTTAGCCTTTGTTTTACTTTGTTTAGTAAAGTAGCTCACTGTCATTGGTATCATCGGGAATACGCAAGGGGTGAGTAGAGCTGCAAAACCAGCTAAAAACGATAAAAAGAATATCGTCCAAATACCCTGATTGTGAATAGGGGTAGGGTTTATTGCCTCTGTTTTAGTTTCGCTTACGGTAGTAGCAGGTGCTGCGTTATTGTCTGCTGGCGGATTGTTAAAGGTGAATTGTGGGGTAACACCTGCGGGGGCAGCAGCAGTATCGGTTAGTTCAAATACCAAATCTACTGTATCTGGGGGCGAGCAGTTGTTGTCATTACAACTCATAAATTCTACGCTCCCTTTAATGCTTGTCGCCGCCTTATTAAGCAGTTTTATGTGTTGTTTAAATACCGCTTGGTTGTGGAAATAAGAAATCTCCATATTAAACACCTTGTCGTGCTTCAGTATAGGGGTCGATTCTTCGGTCTTTCCTACAAGCTCAAAGTCAGTATTTTTTTCAAATTCAAAAGTAGTCGGAATAGGTCCATTGGGCGGGATGTTCTGTCCGTACAGCTTCCAACCAGCCTCTATAGTAGCCTTAGCCACCAAGTAATATTCAGTATCATTGATTTTCTCAACACTGGTAGACCACTTTACAGGGGTATAAATTTGTGCCTTTGCTATCGCAACAAAAGCAATAAGTAGTAATGTAATGAGTTTTTTCATTGGTCGTTCGTTATATTTAAGGGTGCAAAATTACAACAAAATAATGATTTGTACAATTTTTAAAGTTACTTCTAAAGTGTATTTTTCCATTATAAAGCTCGTGTATGAGCTCCCCCTTCGGAGGAAGTCCGCGAGCTGGCGCAGCGGAGTATGTGAAGGGGGGGAGGTTTCTATTAACCATTATTAATGAGCCTCGCCATATAAAAACCGTCATAACCTGATTGATGCGCAAAAATCACCTCTTCAGCCTCTAATTTAAAATCCTTGCCAGCTTCCGAAGCTAAGAAAGTCGCTACTTGTTGGTGGTTTTCACTCGGCAATACCGAGCAAGTCGCATATACCAGCTTACCGCCTTTTTTCAGCAGTTTGCTGTACTGCTGCAATATTTCTTGTTGGGTAGCGCGTATCTGGTCTAAAAATTCAGGTTGCAATTTCCATTTAGCATCAGGGTTGCGGCGCAGTACACCTAAGCCACTACAAGGCGCATCTATCAGCACGCGGTCGGCAGTGCCTTGCATACGCTTCAGTTGCTTAGGGTCTATCAGTTTAGTTTCTATATTAAAAACCCCATTGCGGCGTGCTCTCCGTTTGAGTTCTTGTAGCTTTTGTTCGTAAATATCCATCGCTATAATCTGACCTTTGTTTTGCAAGAGGGTCGCCAGATGAAGCGTTTTACCACCAGCTCCAGCACACGTGTCAATAATGCGTTTTACGCTATTGTCTATTTGCATAAACGGAGCTACTTTCTGCGAAGAGGCATCTTGCACCTCAAACAGACCGTCTTTAAAAGATTGACTTTTGAAGATGTTGCTGCGCTCTACCAATTGCAAAGCATCAGGATACTGCTGTAGCGGATAGCTTTCTACTCCTTCCTCGCGGAGGAGTTGCTGCAGTCTATCACGACTTATTTTCAGAGTATTTACACGCAATACTACGGGGGCTAAACTGTTCAGGCTGTGTAGTTCATCTGTCCAGAGAGCCTCTCCCAGTTCTTGTTCTCCCAAGGCGTCTAACCAGTCAGGCACCGATTCGCGATATTTGCGTATTTTAGAAAGCTCGTCAAATTTCCCTTTGATGCGTCTGGTAGGGGTATCTTCAAAGTAGTTTCCCCAGTCAGGCAGCGCAACACCTTTCAGGGTAGCCCATACCGCAAAAAGGCGACGTAGGTTATGTATGCTGAAGGGTTCATATACTTCAGCTATTTCCGCATAGAGGCGTTTCCAGCGCACTATATCGTAAATCGTTTCAGCCACAAAAGCCCTATCGCGAGCCCCCCAGCGCTTATCTTTTTTCAGCAGTTTTTCCACTACCTTATCGGCATACTGATTTTCGGTAAAAATAAAACCGAGTCCCTCAATCACCGCATCCACTAAATTTCTGTGTAATTTCAAAATACTTTTTTTGAATGTTGTTTTATACTAAATTTGAATATTGCTTTTATACTAAAAATGAGACGGTGCTTTTCTCATCACCGTCTCTTAATTATTTTGCCTGTGCGGCTCGCAGTCGGCGAGAGCGCCAGTATCGACATCAGCGTCGCCACTGGGGGACTCCATGCTGACGACGCGCATGCCGCGGCTGTGCACCAAATAGTCGATCCGTTCACCGACCGGATGCGTATCGAGTCGATTGAAGTCCCTGTCGGGCGGTCGAAGAATCAGCCAGCAGGGATGACGGCAGATCTGATCCGTGAGTATCGAGCAGTGCTCGCGGAAGGCTTCAGTGAGACGTGCCGCGCTATAATGAAAAAGCGGGCCCAGCTCGTTGCGTTCCTTGGTTCGGCGCCCAATCTCATACATCGGCACATAGCCCGTGCCACCCGCTCCTACTCGCTGCTGTTGACTGAGTTCCGTCAGCCGTCGCGCTTGCGCAACGGTCTGGAGCGCGATGATCTGTTGCGCAGACTCTGGGTCCGGTTGGCAGACAATCTGGAGGAAGCTCCGTTGATTCGTTCAGAGGAGCAATCGCTCCGTAGGCTTGATGTCCCTTTATTCAGCTCGGCATTCGATTCGCGATCCCTGTATGTAGATGGGCGTGAGGTCTTGCCCAATTACTTTGCCCGGACCGCTCGCGACGACGCCATCTCCCGTATCACTTCCCTGAATGAATCGTCGATAGAAGAGTCAACGCGTCTGATTAGCGAGTCAATCCTGGCTGCCACCCCCACGCCGAAAGCGCAGCACCAGCGCGAGGAATCCGGGCGGGGCTATCCTGGAAACCTCGTATCGATATTCCGTGATGTCGGACGCGAACAAGCCGAGATCCTGATGGAAACCGCCATCCTTGGAGATGATGATGCCACGTGGATCAGTGTTGCCAGCAGCACAGATAGCAGCGGTCTCGAGTATAGGCCGCTGGGTCCGACCTTGTACGATGGTCTCGCCGGCATCACATTCGCAACCAGCTACGCGCACAGGGTCTACCCTGACCTAGGGTTTGACGAGCTTGCCCGACGTACCGCACAGGCCTTATCCGACATTGTCTCCGACTGGATCGAGGCACGTCTGACGCTCCCTATCGGTGCTTTCAGTGGGGCGGCAGGATTGCTTTATGCGCTTTCTCACTATGACCGAGAGTTTGACGGCAACAGGTACAGCCATCTTCGAGACGCCGCTCTTCGCTGCCTCAGGGATTTTGTTGCCTCTGATACTTACTTCGCGGGAGCTGCTGGTGCTATCGCGGTCATCACAGCCGAACCGTTCATGACTACGAACTCACATGAGAAGAATGCCACGCTTCGAGTGCTTGCAGATCATCTTCTGGAAAACGCCATACGTATTGATTCCGCGACGTTGACTTGGGAAACCGGACAATCGCGAGCAAGGCTCGGTGGTTTTTCGCACGGCGCTACTGGCATCGGATGGGCGCTTGCGAGAGCGGCCTCTGTGCTCGACGACAATGTCGTCGCACGGGCAGCCGCGCAGGCTCTCCATTTCGACGACACGTTGTTCGATCCTCGAGAGAATCGGTGGCTTGATGCTCGTCCTGAATCGCTCGCCCAAGGGAGGCTCTATCCGGTGCATTGGTGTCATGGAGCGGCAGGAATTGCAATGGCGCGAGCATCTGCTGCCAGCATCCTCAATGATGGGACACTCCTTGATTATGCCCGGAAGGGGGCGCTTACAACTCTCTCCGGGTCATTGCCGGCGGATGACTCCCTCTGCCACGGGACGCTTGGAAATCTCCTCTCTATAGAAGCTGAGGGGCATCGGTTGGCGGCGCCAGTTGAACTCTCTAGTTTTCGGGGTGCGATTGCTGAGCGTTTTTCCAGATGCGTGCCCAGAGTTGGCATGCCTGAAGGTGTCACCACTGTCCGTGGACTTATGCTTGGTACTGCAGGAATTGTTTATGCACTCAGTAAACAGATCGACCCAAGTATCCCTAACGTGATGATACTCGAGTGAAGACACAACACTGTCCGAAACAGTATGACTTCCTGAGGGTTGATCGGGTCAATCGGATAGGTGGTCTAAGAGGTTCCTGGAATACTTGTGTTTCCCAGGTGTGTCAGCATAAGTGTGAAGGCTGACATCCTTACGACCGTTCCAGTGACACCAGCCAGGCCATGCA
>ERZ773072.1632-NODE-1632-length-11004-cov-6.886565_pt1 | contig 11004 bp, 9 predicted proteins | sample MGYA00580617_ERZ773072 | MGnify/ENA primary metagenome ERZ773072 (study PRJEB29015, sample SAMEA2737970) | human oral metagenome | biome: human oral; feature: human-associated habitat; material: dental | place: China | collected 2122 ... | reverse complement strand
CGACAGCGCGATGGTCCGGTCCGAGCCGTTCACGTCGAAGACCCGGCGGACGGCGTCAATGGTGTTCGCAGCAGCACGATGGGGCACCCGTACCCCCTTGGGGACCCCCGTCGAGCCGGAGGTGAACAGGACGGCCGCGACGTCGTCTCCCGAGGATCGGACCCATCGCGATCGGGGGAGCGGGGGCAGGGATTCGAGTAGGCGCTCGATCCTCGATCTCCCGCCGAAACGGTCAAGTTGACGGGATCGCCCGTCCTCGGCGGGAAGGCCGGCCTGCGCGGGCCCGCCCGCCTGAGCGGATCCATCCGCTTGAACGGGAGAGTCGGCCTGAGTGGAACGGCCGGCCTGTAGGGCGCGGGCGCCCGGTTCGCCGTCGGCCCGCTCGGGGACGAGGAGCGCCGTCTCCAGCGAATCGCCGTCGGAGAGGAGGCCGTCGGCCAGCGGACGGAAATCGGTGTCGCGGTGCCGGGCGGGCATGACGGCCAGGCGGGTTCTGCACGACGAGATCGCGTGGGCGAGTTCGGTCCGTCTGAGGTTGGGCGAGAGGGGATTGACGACGGCGCCGAGCTTCGCCGCGGCGACGAGGAAGGGGAGGAACTCCGCCCAGTTCGGCAGCTGCAGGGCGACCGTCTCGCCGGGGTCGATTCCCTTGCCCCGCATCCACGCGGCGAGCCTGGAGGATGCCTCGTCCGCTTCCGCGTAGGTGAAGCGGACGCCGCTGCGGTCGACGACGGCGCATTCGTCCGGGCAGGCGCGCACGGCGAGGTCCCACCAGTCGAGCAGGCAGTGATCGCCCCATCGCCCCTCGGATCGGAAGCGCGCCCGGAGGTCTGGCGGGGCGGAGGCCAGGCCCCTCTCCCGCCAGACCTCGCGCCCGGCGCTCTGCGCGTCGATCCCGGTCACAACGACCTCGCGTACTCTTTCCTGAGCTGCTTGGCGATGACGATCGACTGGATCTGGTTCGTGCCCTCCATGATCTGGAAGACCTTGGCGTCGCGCATGATCTTCTCCACGGGATACTGCTTGGTGTACCCGTTTCCGCCCATGACCTGGACGGCGACCGTCGCGCCCGGCCTCACACGGCTCGACCACTGCGACGCCGGCCCGTCCGGCTCGTGGTGCAGGAACAGGAGCGTGGCGCTGGCCTGAGCCCGGTTGATGCGGGTGAGCGTGTAGGCGCGCTGGTACTCCCGGCCGCCCTGCGGGATCCACATGCGCACCCAGGCGGTGGGTGGCAGGTTGGGGCCTCCGGCGCCCAGAAGGCTCGGGCTCTGCACGGTCAGCTCCGTGTAGGGCGGGAGATCGCGCACTCCGGTGACCGTGAGCCTGTGCTCCGGCACGCGCAGCGCCTTGAGCACCGCACCCTGGAATCCCCGTCCTCCACGTGCCATCTGTGTGTCCGTCTCCTGATGAACTGATCTCTTTCCAAGGCGAACCTTAACTGGAGCAGATGTGAACTCGCTTGGGACGGTCCGCCCGGAAAAGCGCAGAAAATGTCGGGAAAATGCCGCAAGAACGCCGACGTCGGCCCCGATGTCCTCCCGGCCGCCTCAGGCCATCGGGTCCCAGCTGGGCAGCATGATCGGCTCGGTCTCCAGGGCGGCGCGGACCTCGCCCGGTAGTCGGCCGGCGCGCACGACGACCTCGAAGACGTACTCGTCGAACCAGGAGTCGCTCATCGTGTGAAATCCCTTGTCCCCGAGCTTGTCGCCCCAGGAGTTCTCCACCCGCCAGCGCCGCGCAGTGCCGTCGACCAGGTCGACGCCGGTCAGGCACATGGCGTGGGTGAGCGCCGACTCGCGCGCCACCAGCCGCTCGGCCTTCGTCATCGACAGGTCCACCCCGTACAGGCCCTCGTAGTCGTGCAGGGCGGCGTCCCAGATCCCGGCCTTCTTATCGCGTTGCTTGGCGACGTCGCAGGCGAACCACACCGGCTCACCGTCCTGGATCGCGGCGATCGCGGCGGCCTTGAGCACCTCGAGCTCGGCAGTGACATGGTCCTGGACCGGTGCTCCCACCATGACATCGCTGCGGCCCATGCCGTAGCGGGTGTTGACCGCGATCTCGGGGCGCGGGTCGTGGGCGAGGACCACGAACTCCTCCACCCCGGTGGCGTAGCGTTGCGCGAACTCCAGCGGGGTGAGCGCCCCGACCCGGTGGAACTTCTTGTTCTTGTCCCGGTACTGCCACACGAACTCGCTGGGCGGGGTGCCCAGGTGGATGCACAGCATCCGGTGGACCTGTTCCAGGGCCGCTACGCGCAGCGGCTCGGGGTCGACGCCGTCGGCCACCGCGGTCCGCAGGCGCAGCGCCGTGCGCCGCAGCAGCGTGGACAGGTGCTCGTTCATCGCGTCGGAGTCACCGGCCGAGACCGTGTCCGGCATGGCGTAGGCCGGTACGATCCCGTACTTGGCCACCAGACGGGCGAACTCGGGCCACCAGCCGCCGTCGGGAATGGGGGAGTGGAGGGAGGCGACGACCTCGCGATCATCCAGGGGACGGTTGGCCTCGGCGATGACGCGGGTGAGGAAGGCGTTGGCCTTCTCCAGCTTGTCGTAGAAGAAGGGGAAGGACTGGCTCAGCTCCAGGGAGTCGAGCTCGAGCTCCTTGATCATGGCGGCACGCAGCACGTTCAGGCCGGCGAAGGCCCAGCAGCGCCCCGTCCGTTTCTGGTCGGTGATCGAGGCGTCCGGGACGAGGTCGGAGACAGAGGTGTCGATCGTGGTCACCACGGCCCGGTCCAGGGAGACCTTCTCCACGTCGGTGGCAGCGACGACGTTGCCGGCCAGGCGGGCGGCAGGGTCGGCGAGGAAGACGGCGTTGCGCTGGGAGACCCAGGAGGTGTCGATCGTCATGAGGCAGAGGATAGATCGGCCACGCTCCGGCGGACCGGCCCGGTCTCCGGTGGCACCGCCTAGGATCGCACCATGACGTCCTCCCGCCAGCAGCTCTCCGAGCCGCCGTCCGACGCCGACCACGCCTCGCGCTGGGAGGAGCGCTACGCCTCGGTCGAGCAGCTCTGGTCGGGCCGCCCCAACGACTGGCTGCCCGAACTCGCCGTCGACTGGGAGCCCGGAACCGCCCTGGAGATCGGCTGCGGCGAGGGCGCTGACGTCCTGTGGCTGGCCGAGCACGGCTGGCGGGTGACCGGCCTGGACCTGTCCGCGACCGCCGTCGGACGCCTGAGCCGCGAGGCCGAGCGCCGTGGGGTCGCCTCACGCGTGACCGGCCGGGTGCACGACGTCGAAGCCGGCCTGCCGGAGGGGCCCTTCGACCTGGTGACGAGCTTCTACGTGCACGGCGGGCCCGAGGAGGGCTCCCTCGACCTCGTCGCCCTCCTGTCCGACGCCGCCGCCCGCGTCGCCCCCGGCGGGCGCCTGCTCACCGCCGTGCACGCCGTCAACCCGCCCTGGCACAGGCACCACGCCCGGACCTACACGGCCGGCGAGCTCGTGACGGGCCTGGCCGAGGCGACGGCGGGCTGGGAGGTCGTCGTCGCGGAGGAGCGCCGGCGCCGGGTCACCGGGCCCGACGGCCAGGAGGACAGCCGGGCCGACGCCGTCGTGTGCCTGCGCCGGCCGCTCGCCTCGGTTTGATGAAGAGGCCTTGGGAAAAGGCCTGAAGAATTGCCGGAATGACCTGGGTGACAGCCGGAATGTGGCACAGGCAACGTGGAAATGGCGGAATGGCGCCTATTTCTCAGCATGTTCATAGGGGTTTTCGGGGGGTCCGCTCAGGATCGGTCGGTTACATAGTTACTGCCGCCGGACGGAACCGGTCACGAGGGTTGGGGAGCCCGATGACTGGCAGGTCTCCGAGTTCGGAACGGGTCTTAGGGAGCCCGGACCGAGCGCTCTGGCGAAGGAGGATCCACCTCCCCGGCCTTATGGGAAGCCGGGTTGCAGGAGGACCTCGCGAGGCTTGGGCCCGCGATCCGGGAAACCGGATCGCGGGCCGAGTCCTTTTCTGAGCGGATGCGCGCAGCCGAGGAGCGGGCCCGGGAGGACCGGCGCCCCGTTCGGGATGCCGGGGGCCACAGGCGTCAGTCTGCAGGGCTGATCCACAGGGCGGATCGTGGGCGCTGCGGGCGTTCCGGGTGCGCCCTACCGTCGAGTCATGTCGTTCTCACTGTCACGCTCGAAGACGGACTATGACACCGCCGTCACCCAGTTCCCCGCCTCGGTTCCCGCCAGCTGGGTGGGAGCGGACTCCAACGCCTGCCAGACGGCGCTGGACAATGCCTCCGGGCTCCTGACCGCGCTGGCGACGCGCTATGACACGGCCTTCACCAATGTCGGCGTCATAGACGCCCGCAACTCATCGACTGGGATGAGCTCGTCATGAGTTCGGTCATCACGGACAGTCCCAGCGGCTCATACCCCGCCTGGAAGCAGGACCCCCACGCGACGAAGCCGCCTTACTCCGATCCGTCACCCCCGGAGCCTGTGACTCCCCCTGCCCCGTACAACGGACCGGCTCCGGAGGACACCGGCCACCCATGGCGCATGTGGGGAGGACTGGCCCCAACGATCGTGTCGGGCGGCAGCGTCTCGGTGAACACGGATGACCTGGATACCCTCGCCGGCAGTCTCAACCTGACCGCCGGCTCTCTGGAGAATGCTCAGGAGAGTGCCCTCCAGGCGATTGGGGAGATTGAGCTCATTCCACCGCTTCCCATGATGAATGAGGATGGCACCACCCATTACTACACACCGCCATACAGCTCCTGGCACAGCAGCGGCGGTCAGTGCCTACCGGGGTCGGGAGAGTCAACCACGCTGGTGGGTGGGTCGAGCACCACCACGCTGGCTGAGGACCTTGCCTACAACGACCATATGTGGCGGCAAGGAGACATCCAGTACCAGATGGCTCTCCACTCGATCAATGGCTTGACGCAAGGTGCGGGAAGTCTTTCGGATGTCGCCGCATCGCTGCGCGGCATCGCCTCCGACGTCATCGCCTGCTCCCAGGCCCACACGCTTGCCGAGGGCGGTGCCACGCCCGATCCCGGCCTCGTGGGGCCCGTGGACATCCGGGCCTTCGACAGTGGCCTGGCCTACCAGGCGCTGGGGCTAGGCATCTCCGCAGCGGTCTCGGGTCCGACCGGCTTGGCGACGCTCTTGACGACGCCCGGCAGCCCCCTCTACGCGAAGCTGGCGGAGAACGAGGACGGCCAGGCCGTCGCCGAGGCCCTGCACCTCCTGCTGGCTGACCCTGCCACCGCTCAGTGGGTCAAGGACGACGCCGTGCGGATCGTTCTGCTGACACTCTGGCTCCAGAAGGCCAGGACCGGGCGGGAGTCCGCCACGATCGAGGCCTACCTCAAGCAGGTCTCCGAGCGCCTCGACCCGTGGGTGACGCAGCACCTCCCCGGTCAGTTGCCCGTGGGGACTCGGACCGTGGACACCACCAGCCTCACGCCCATGCAGCGCGTCACCGCGTACCTGGGGATGAACGCGACGGCACTGGGCGCCGGGCTCTACGGGCGCCAGACCGGGATCACAGTCACCCCCGTGGGCGGCAGCGGATCCACCGTGCTCCCTCCCGCCACCAAGGACCCCCTGGGGCTGGGCAGCCCGGTGCAGGCCGGCATGACCGGCAAGGGCAAGGACTCCAGGTCTCCGCAGAGCATCTCCGAGACGATCACCCATTGCCAGGAGCTGCAGGCCTCCAGAGGATCCCTGGGGCAGGACTACGAGGAGGCCGGCGTCATCTCCATCCAACGGGTCGAGCACGCCGACGGCCGCGTCTCCTGGGTCGTCTACGTCCCCGGAACCACCGACTGGACCGTCGGCGACGGTGAGCCGCAGGACCTGCTCACCAACCTCGAGGGGGTGGGCGGGACCCCCACGGCCATGGAGAGCGCCGTCGTCACCGCCATGCGGCAGGCCGGCATCCAGCCCGGAGAGGAGGTCGCCCTCTACGGTCACTCCCAGGGCGGGATCACCGTGTCCAACATCGCCGCCGACCCTGCGATCCAGGACCGGTACAACATCACCACGGTCCTCACGGCCGGGTCACCCACCGCGGGCGCCGACATCCCCGACGACGTCCACGCCCTCCACCTGGAGAACGCCGGTGACGCCGTCCCCGGGCTCGACGCCGCCCCCACGCCCACCGGTCCCCACCGCCAGGTCGCCATGCTCGACACCCACCAGATGGACATGGGCGGCTACCCCCACGCCTCGGACGTCTACGCACAGGCCACCGAGGGCCTGGAGGAACGGGCCCCGGAGCTGGCCGACTGGCGCACGTCCTTCTCCCACGCCTCAGGCGCCGGTGAGCAGGGGGCGACCACTACCGAGTACACCTTCGCGGTCCAACGCGACACCGACTCCAGCGGGGTGTACAAGGATGCCACCGGCAACCAGGACACGGGCTACCAGGGCAAGGTGCCGTCGTCGAAACCCTCCTACGAGCTGCCGACCCCGGCCCCGCAGCCGTCGGGCGAGCACTAGCGCCGCCCGGAGCCGACTGCGGCCGACCTACGGACGACGCCGGCTAGCGTCGTCGGTGTCAGTCCTCGCGGCGCACGAGCATCGCGGCGATGATCGAGGAGATCACCGAGATGATGATCGAGCCGATCACCGCGGCACCGAAGGTGGAGACCTCCAGCCCCAGCGGCACTGAGCCGCCGGTGCCCAGCGCGGCGATGTGGTCGGTGAGCCAACCGGTCAGGGAGAGCATCGCGCCGTTGACCGCCAGGGCGAACAGCCCGAAGGTGATGATGTAGAGCGGAAAGGTCAGGAACTTTGCCACGGGCTTGACCAGCGAGTTCACTAGTGCCAGCACCAGGCCCAGGACCAGCAGGTTCAGCCACATCTGGGCGGTGCTCACCCCCTCGGGCACACTCAGCCCGGACAGGAGGCGCGTGGCCAGCCACAGACCGGCCGCGTTTCCGATGGTTCGTGCCACGATCTCCATAGGGGCATTGTGCCTGGGAAACCTGAGGTGATGCCAAGATGGGGATATGACTTCCTCAGCGACCCTGCCGACTGGCCAACCGGTCCCGAGCTCTCCCGCTCCCGGCCTGAACGACGAGCCCACGACGACGGTCCGCATCCGCCCCGACGTCGCCGCCCTGCCCGCCTACGTGCCTGGGGCCCGGCCCGATGCCGCGAGCCCGGTGGAGATCGCCAAGCTCTCCTCCAACGAGCTGCCCTTCCCCCCGCAGGAGTCGGTGGTCGAGGCCATCACCCGCGCCGTGGCCGGAGTCAACCGCTACCCCGAGATGACCGGCGAGACCCTGACACAGGCGCTGGCCCACCGGTGGGGCGTGGAGGCCGAGCAGGTCGTCGTCGGCAACGGCTCAGTCGCCCTCATCCAGCACCTGCTCGACGCCGTCTGCCGGCCCGGTGACGAGGTCGTCATCCCCTGGCGCTCCTTCGAGGCCTACCCGATCTGCATCGCCGTCGCCGGAGCCAGGGCCGTGCGCGTCCCGCTGACCCCCGACGCCCGCCACGACGTGCCCGCCATGCTGGCGGCCATCACCCCCCGCACCCGTGTGGTCATGGCCTGCACGCCCAACAACCCCACCGGGACGATCCTGACCGCCCGCGAGCTGGCCGATCTCGTGACCGGTGTGCCGCGCGACGTCGTCGTCCTCATTGATGAGGCCTACCTCGACTTCGTCACCGACCCCGAGGCCGGCGACGCCCTCACCCTCCTGGCCGATGCCCCCAACCTCGTGGTCTCGCGAACCTTCTCCAAGGCCCACGCCCTGGCCGGGATGCGTGTGGGCTACCTCGTGTGCGAGCCGGGCCTGGCCGCTGCCATCCGCTCGGTGTCCACACCCTTCGGGGTCAACCTGCCCGCGCAGGCGGCGGCCGCCGCGGCGCTGGGGGAGGCCGAGCTGGCCCGCACGGCCGAGCGCTCAGCCACCGTCGCCGCCGAGCGCGACCGGGTCGTGGACGCCCTGCGCACCCAGGGCTGGCAGGTGCCCGAGGCCCAGGGCAACTTCTTCTGGCTCGGCGTGGGCGACGAGACGGCGGCGCTGGCCGAGCACTTCCGCGCCGCCGGCATCCTCGTGCGCCCCTTCGTCGGCGAGGGCGTGCGGGTCTCGATCGGGACGACATCGGACAACGAGAGGGTCCTGGCCGCCGCGGCCGCCTGGAGCGCCGAGCACTGAGACCCGCCGGAGCGGGCGCAGCCGAGAGGGCGAGGCGGTTACGGCGTCGTCGCACCGAGTTGTCAGACTGAGATGGTCACCAGGAAGGCCACGCACATGACGACCTCGACGATGCCCATCGTGCCCGGGCGCAGTGGACGGTGGCGCCTGCGCACCAGGCTCCACTGCCACAGCGGCATGACCAGCGATCGCACGGCCAGCACCGCCCAGAGGACGGCATGCCCCCACGGCAGCAGCCCCGACGAGGCCAGCCAGAACGTCACCACCGCGATCGCCGCGTGCGCCGCCCCCGTTCCGGCCAGCAGCACGTAGTTGAAGCGCTCGCGGATCATCGACTTGATGTAGGGGACCGTCCCGCAGAAGTAGGCGGCCGTCAGCGCGGTGACCAGCCACATCCAGGACCAGCCCGTCAGGGCGCCGTTGGGGGAGGTCCCCGGCAGGGGAGTGCTCGGAGTCCCCAGCCCCAGGAACCCGCCCTCACCGCGGACCGCCAAACTGTAGGTGACGGCCGCCATGAGGGAGGCAGCCGCCGTCGTCGACAGTCCCGAGATCAGCGAGCGCTCGTGACCGCGCCACACCTGGTGCAGCGCGATGGCGAACAGCGGCAGTAGCGGCACCGCCCACTGGATGAGGTAGGGCGCCGCGAGCAGGGTGATGAGGGCCAGGGAGGCCGTCCACCCGGTGTAGACCAGGAGCGGCAGCATGATGAGGGCGCGCTTGCGGGCCGAGCGGGTGCGCAGCCACTGCGACCAGGACCAGTAGGTGAGGTAACCGCCCCACCACGCCGGCAGGAACAGGAGGTTCACCCAGCTGAAGCCGCCCACGACCCAGCCGACGATCGGTGGCAGGACCAGCATCGACCAGGCCCCGTGCTGGTTGGGGACCCAGGCCTTGCGGCCGGGTTGGCGGCGGATCTGCTCCTGGGTGGGGGGCTTGGGACGCTCGACCTGCCGGGGTCTGCCGGTGGCCAGCATGATGTCGTCCTGAGGGCCGGGGCGGGACTGCTGGGAGGGGGCGCGGCGTGGTGCGGTGGTGCCGTTCGATACCGGGCCGGCAGCGCTGTCGGGCGAGGTGGAGTCAATGATGTCGGGTGAGGCAGGCGACTTGGAGGACGCAGACGGCTCAGGGCCCCCTGCGTGGTCGGCGGACGTGGAGGAGTGCTCGACGTGGTGCTTGGACGGCCTCGACGGGCGGGACTGGCTCACACCCGTCACCCTAGTCGCTCACCCCTGCGTGCGGCTGGGGACTCGTTCTTACAGCCGGGGACGTCTTGCGCGTACGGGCACAGGATTCCTGTCCCCGACGGCGTCGAACGTTCCCGCCCGGAGCCGCGCGGCGGGACAATCAGGTCAGGGTGAGCCGCATCTGGTGCCAGGGCACGCCCCCATGGTTCGAGGCGGACAGGCCCTCGTCGGCGAAGCCGAGGCGTGCGTAAAAGGGCACAAGGTCGTCGAGGCAGGTGAGCACTAGCCCCCGGCGGCCGTGGGCGCGCGTCGTCTCGATGACGGTGCGCAGCAGACGGGTGGCCAGCCCCTGCCCCTGGGCGGCCGGCGCCGTGGCGACGCCGAAGATCATCTGCCAGGCCCCGTCAGGGTCGTGCATCGTGGGTGACTCGTACATCTCGTCGCTCAGATTGGGCTCGTTGGTGCACAGGCCGTTGACCAGCGCCAGCAGCGTGCCGCTCTCGTCCTCGATGAGCCAGAAGTGGTCGGCGTAGTGGGTCATACGCTCGGCGATCGTCGTCGGGCTGGCGGCCTGCTCGGGTGGGAAGCAGATGGCCTCCAGGGCGGCCGCCATGGCCGCGTCCTGCGCCTGCTGCGCCGGTGCCGTCCGGGCCGTGCGGATGTGCAGGGTCGTGGAGCCGGTGGTGTCCATACCCGTATTCTCACCAGTCGGTCGCCCGACGTCGAACAGACACCCGTGGCTCCGCGCACCCCGATGCCACGGCCGGGACATCCCTCGTATCGAGGCGCGGGAACTCTGCTCCCGACGGCGTCGAATGCCTCCGGTGGGAAGGCGCTAGAGGAGCTTCCTGCCTGCCAGCGTGGAGATGGAGTTCTTTTCGGCCGTGATCATCATTCCTTCTGGAGACAGAAGAGAATATGTGTCCGGGGAAGGGGGAAAATCGATACTGATCCATGTCCATGGCAACCTGCGCCCGTACGATGTCGTGATGATGCTCTGGTCGATCCTGTCGTCCGCCATGCGGATGGCGAGTTTTCCGTAATAGGTGTCGTAGCTATCCGTTTGTAAGAAGAGCTGGGGTGTGTCGACGGCTCCGTTAGCGGCGCGGTCGACTTCAGTTCTACTGGAGTCGCTGGTCCGCTCGGCGCCGCGGTAGAGGTCGGAGGAGTCGATGGTTGTTGATTTTCCAGCACGAGTGTCGAAGACGCTGAGAGAAACAGGGTAGATGGGGGTGGATACTTGACTGAGCTCCTGGTTCGGTGCTGTGTCGACGGCCCAGGCCGAGATGGTTTGCTGGCTTGCTTCTATCTGAAGAACATCCTGGTAGTTGGTTGAAGGGTCAGTGAGAGGCGCCGTGCTTCCGCTGTCGATGTTCTGCACTGTCAGTTCGTTGTTGTCATCGTCGTAGGTGACGATCCACCCGCCTGAGGTGATGGTATTTCCGTCTTGTGTCCAAGCGTGTTCCAAGCCTTGGTGATCGATCTTGTGTCTATTGTCTGATGAGGCGCGCAGATATGTCTCCGGGAGACTTTCTACTGATGTCTTTGATTGTGCCTCGGGTTGCTCATTGTCGGTCTTGACGAGAACATTGGCGTGACCGCCGGGTCCTGGGACGACGGTCACGGTGGCATCCAGCGGATCGAGTTCCTTGCCGCTGGTGAGGTCGTAAACTTTGCGATTGATGACGGCCA
>ERZ773072.1627-NODE-1627-length-11012-cov-23.638131_pt1 | contig 11012 bp, 8 predicted proteins | sample MGYA00580617_ERZ773072 | MGnify/ENA primary metagenome ERZ773072 (study PRJEB29015, sample SAMEA2737970) | human oral metagenome | biome: human oral; feature: human-associated habitat; material: dental | place: China | collected 2122 ... | reverse complement strand
CGCGATCTCACCAGCGGGAACGAAGTCGGGGTTCTTATTACCCTTCACTTCCTTCGCGATGTTCATACCGGGGGTGTTGGACACATTAAAGGACCTGGCTCCGGGACACACATAGTCTTCGGTGGAACCGTTCTTGTTCACGTCGAAGGTGTCCTTCTGACGGTAGCCAATGCAGTAGTTCGTGTTCGCCAGACTCTTGTCCACGCCCGTGTCTTTGGCTCCATCGCCGGGCATGAACGACATGACATCGTTCGTGTTCTTACCGGCGGCAGCCGTCGGAAGAACCTTGACGTCGAAGGTGGAGTACAGGCTGCCCTCGACCGGGTCCGGGACCACCCAGCGGATAAGCGTGCGACCCGACCCGTTGTAGTCCTTCTCAATCGACACCTGGACCTTGCTCAGGTCGTAAGGCGTGCCGTCGGGGTTCTTCAAGGGCGAGCGCTGCTCGGGGACGATCGCCGAAACGTCATCCACGTCGAAGCCCTCAGGCAGGAGATCCACAATCGTGAAGGGAGTCGGGACGCCACCGTCAGCCTTGGTGCGAACGGCTCCGTTGATGAAGAAGGTGGCGGGCTTGCCCACGACCACCGGGTTGGTGCGCACGACCTTGTAGGCCTGCACGCCAGGGAAATCGGTGCGCACACGCATCCACGCGCACATGTTGTCATTGGAGGCAATGACCTTACCGTTATCGGTCACCGTGCCGGATGCGCAGTTCTGAATACGAACGTACTCCTCAGAGGCCTCGTAGTTGTAATACTTTTCCGGAGGCAGCGCCGGATCGTAACGAGACGCAAAGTCGGCGGGTTCCGTGTAAGGGAGATCTTCTGAGATACGACCGTGCAGGGACACGCTCGGCGAGTGTCCTGGCAGAGCGTCGGTGTCGACCGTGTAGCGGGTGATCCACTCACCGTCGGGCAGGGAGAACATCTTCGAGCCCGTGAAATTCTCAACCTTGTGGTTACCCTTGTTGGTCCAGTACTCGACCGTCCAGCCACCAGCTTCTTCGGCTCCAGAGCGAGAGTAGATAGCGAAGTGGTAGGGGCCGACCGAAGAGGGCTTATCACAGGCATCGCCGGCGGCCTTGGCCTCCTGGGTGGACCAGGTGCACGGCAGGGTGTCTTCCCAGTGGAAGTGCAGCGTCGTATTACCAGTGTTCGTACCGTACAGGCGCCAAGGCGTCGATCCCTTGCGCACGCTGTAGTTGGAGCTGCCACCGCTCTTTGCGATGGTGCCAAAAGACTTGCGCTCGGCAAAGCCGTGCGTGAACTCGGTGTTCTTCGTCATCGTCCTGTCCTCGTTTTGAACCGAGGCCGTAATGGACGCTTTGTTCGTTACCGTATCGGTAGGAGTAACAGAACCCTCGGGGTACTTCACGGTGACGGTCGAGTTGATGGCCGACTGGAATCCCCATTTCTCCCATTTCCAAGTGACGGTATGGGTTGCCGGGTCGTAGACGCCGCTGTTAGATGCTCGAACAAATACTGCTTGCGCGGGCAGTTGGTCGACGACGGTAATGTCGCGCACACCAACGAAGCCGAGACCTCCATAGCTTCCGTCACCGGCGGAACCGCCCCAGCGAGTGCCGACCTTGTTCGGATCGGTCGTGTCATTCTGCTGGTAGCCGGCACGGACAGTGTAGGTAACCTCGCCACCAATGGGCGGATAGTCCTGGGGGCGGGTGGGGCCGGTCTTTGCGACCGCAATATCCGTATCAGCCGTCCACTTCGTGGTCAGCGACTGTTCGATTGGATCGGCGTTGGTGGCCGTGAAGACGACGCGCTGGGTGGTCGTGGAGTTGTTGGGCGCATCGGTACCCGTGTAACGCCACGGGATCTGGATGCGCGCCGAGGTACCGGCGGGGACCGTGTCCTTGAGCTCGAAGCGGTAGAGCTGCATCTTCGGCTCGCCTCTGACGATCGTGTTGGTCGTCTTGGCAACGACGTCGCTGCTGACCGGAACCCCCGTATAGAAGCTGTCGCTCAGCTGCACGCCGGCGGGAGTGACAGGCCCGGGCAGCCACATCTCGATGACACCGCCCTTACAGGGGGTCGTCACCGAGGAGCAGGAGAAGTTAATCGTCGTAGTCTGAAGAGCCCGGATACGCAGGGTCTCATCGTCGTTCACGACGGTCATCGCCAGGGTCGCCTGGTCTTCCGCAACTGCCCGGGTACGGCGCGTGCGGGGCTGATCCTCGGGGGCGACCTCGGCGGCGGGAGCCTCGGCACCATCCTCGGCGGCGGGAGCCTCAACGCCAGCCTCAGCGGCGGGGGCTTCAACCCCAGCCTGCGCGGCGGGCTCGGCGGCCACCTCAGTATCGGACGAGGCCGTGGCAGCTTCCTGAGAGGAAGCTACGTCGGGCGATTGCGTGCTTTCGTCAGCGGCGCTGGCTCGCATGGCGAGGGGTGTCAGCGACGTGACGAGAAGCGAGAGAGCGGCCAGACTGGCAGCACCCGCAACGCCCACACGGGCGCGGAACGGACGCAGTCGAGACATCGACGTCTCCTTCTATCGTGAGAATGTGGACAGGACTTGCGACCCAGCGTAGTGAAAGAAGAGACAGTCCCACTATGTCTGACAGTTATCGTCTGAGCCACAACTACATTGTTGTCATTTGTTGAGATTCCAGGCATGATGACAATATAACGAGCTCTCTGAACCATTGGTCAGCCCCGCAAGAGCTCGCCCCTCACTTATTTATCAGGAAATTACGGGAGCGTCGACATTCAGGGGCGTCAATTATGACCGCTAGTGCTGGAACCAAGAGAACAATTTCCCTACATTTAGGTGTCTCAAATCACATACTGGTTCGTTGTTGGCCAGACACTCAGCGCCCACCCTCCCGCGACACCATTAACCAGTCGTTGGGTTGATCGCACGCGACCACACTCCGACGACGCGGAGCCGAGATCCGCCCCCGGCCTCGCACCTACGAGACGCCATCCTCGCAGGTCAGGCGCCCTTCGCTCATCGTGAAGGCACGGTTGGCATAGCGGCGCGCCTCGGATTCGTGGGTGACTATCAGGACTCCCGCTCCCCCATCAGCCGCCTCGCGCAGGAGACGAAGGACCTCGGTCGCATTCTCGGCGTCCAGGCCGGCCGTCGGCTCATCAGCCAGGACGATGCTCGGACTCATGAGGAGCGCTCGGGCCACGGCGACGCGGCGCAGCTCGCCGCCGGAAAGCTCATTGGGGCGCGCGTCCGCAAGATCGGACAAGCCCACGGACGCCAGGAGCGCCTCGGCCCGCTCGGGGGAAACCTTGTTCCCGGCGTACAGCACGGAAGGCAGAAGGACATTCTCGAGAACACTCAAGCTGCGCAGCGCCGTATGCCCCTGCGGGATCAGGCCGATGCGCTCGTTGCGCAGCCGGGAGCGCTCCTCGTCGCGCATCGCATACAGATTGTCCCCGCCCAGGGAGACGGTTCCCGCGGTGGGGGGAAGCATGCCGGCGAGCATGGTCAGCAGGGTGCTCTTGCCGCTGCCGGAGTGCCCGGTGATGACGGTGAGCTGCCCTTCACTCAGCGCGAGGTCGAGCGGATGGACGGCCGTGAACAGGCGCGATCCCTTGCGGGCGCGAGGAAATTCCTTCGTGAGGGAGGTCGCTTCGATGAGCATGTCACTCGCCTTCCTTAAGCAGGGCGCTGGCGTCCGCCGTATTCAGGGCGCGCAGCGCTATCCACGTTGAGACGAGGGCGACAACCCCCATCGAGGCCAAAGCCCCCACGGCCAGGCCCACTATCACCGGGAGGGAGGGAACCAGGAACCCAACGCCAACGCTCTGGCGCACGAGGCCGGAGAACGACCCGATGAGGACACCCGAAACGAGGATGCCCCCGGCGGCGCCCGCGGCGTTCACGGTGACGGCCTCGAGGGCGACGACACGCGAGATGAGACCCCTGTGGGCGCCCAGGGCCATGAGCGTCCCGAACTCGCGCTTCCGCTCGACGATCATCATGACGAAGATGAGGGTGATCATCGCCAGGCCAATGCCCCACACGAGGGCAATCAGCGCGGTCACCGTGCGGGAGGTGGCCTCGAGGGAAGCTGCGATGCCGCTGACCATCGTGGTCGAGGTCGTCACCGAGACTCCGGGCACGCGCGCCTGGATGTCGGCCGCGACGGCATCCACGTCGCGACCCGGGGCGACCCTCACCATCACCGAGGAGATGATGTGGCCGGTGTCGAGGCTCGTGTACTTGTTGAGCCCCTTCTCCAGGGAGGAGTCGATGAGAATGCGGGCGGTGTCGAAGGTTGCGTACACGGCGTTGTCGAGGCTGGAACCGGTGGCATCGAATTGGGCGACGACGCGCAGCTTGTGACCGAAGAGCGAGAAGTTGTCAGGGTCGGCCACGCCGACGTTCGCTCCGACAATAACCTCCATGTCGCCAAGCTCGAGCGCCCCCGCGGTCTCGGAAATCCACGGCTGAATGGTGACGTCGGTGGACGGATCGAAGGCGATGACCTGGTAGCGGCCCGAACAGCACGAGGCGCGGGCCGTGGCGAGGAAGAGCTGGGCCGAAGCTGAATCGACGCCGCCAACGGCGGCGACCTCGTCGCGCACTCCCTCCTCCATGTAGAAGTAGGAGGGCTCGGGGCCCACCAGGAACGCCTGCGCGTCGAAGCCGTCGGCGTCCGCCGGCGTGACCACAATGTCGGCGCCGAGGCGCGACTCGACGGTGCGCAGACCCCGGTCAATCCCGGTCACCAGCATGGTCCCGCCGAAGACCACCATGGTCATGAGCATGGAGAAGAGGACGAGGGTCCCCGATCGAACCGGGTAGCCGCGCAGGTTCATCCACGGCAGTCGCGAAAGCGACAACATGCTATTCCTCCTGTCGCGGCGCCTAGATGGGCGCCAACTTCTGTCCCTGGACGGCGGCGGCGACCCGCGCGAGCGCGAGACGGGTTCCGGCCACACCGAAGGCTACCAGCAGGACGACCGTGAGCCCGGCGAGGGGCGCGGACCGGGACGGCGTCGTCAACGCCGCGAGCGCGCTCGCGTCGCCAAGCAGGGGCACGGCGGCCGCGCCGACGAGGACGCCGGATAGAGCGCCCGCCGCGTGAATCATCAGGGATTCGGCCGTCACCACTCGCGCAATCGTCGCCGATGACGCCCCGATCGAGCGCCACACGTACAGCTCGTGCCGGCGCTCGTTCATGAGCGTTAACTGGGCGACCATCAGGGCGGCCAGCAGGACGAGCCAGGCGGCGCCGAGCACGCCGAGAAGCGCACTGCGGTGGGCGCGCACGTCCGAGGCCGTGGCTGAGACAGCCACGTCGGAGCGCACTGCGGTCACTTTGCGCACGTAGAGGTTGATCCACTCCGTCACGCTATCGACCTGGCGGGAGTCGGCGACCCGCACGAGGGCGACCGTGTAATCACGGCTCGGGATCAGGGATGCGTAGGTGTCGACACCCGATTCGACCGACGCGGCGATGATCTGGGGGAGCGTGTCCATGCTGACGAAGACGGCGTGATCCCAGTCGGTGCCGGTCGCCTCCAGGTGTGCCCCCACGGGCCACCGCTTCCCGAACAGCGTCACCTCGCCCGCGGGGGTCTGCTCGGCGGCGGAGCCGACCGTGACTGTGCCCTCGGGCGCTGCACGCCCCTCTCCCTCAGCGATCCAGGGGGAGACCACGAAGTCGGTCGCGGGGTCATATCCGATGATCCACTGGGTCGTCCCGTCGGGACGCGTCTGGGAGATGGACAGCTGGAAGGTGACGGCGGCGATCTCCTCGTTGGCGTCCATGCGCGCCAGGGTAGCCCGCGGCTGGTTGCAGCTCACCGGTGTTCCGAGCATGCTCAGCGCCCGCTTGTCCACGAGGTTCAGGCAGGCCGTCGGGTACACGACGAGGTCGGCGCCGAGGCGACGCTCAGCGAGGCCGAGCTGGGCGCGCATGCCGTCGAGGGCGACGAGCCCACCGAACACGCACGCCGCCTGGGCGAGCGCGAGGACCAGGATGATCGCCGCGCGCACGGGGTGGGCCCGAATGTTCTTGAGGGGAACCCGGCGCAGCGTGAAGGAACCCGTCATCGCCCGCCACCGCCGGCCTCGGACAGGTCGATCCACAGCGCGGGTCGTACCCCGTACAGGACGTCAACGTTTGCGCCGCTGGCAACCGGCTTGCCGGCCGCGTCGACGAACTGCGCGGCAAAACCGTAGGTTCCGGGCGAGCGCAGCCACCAGTCGGCCGTCCCTTCTTCGGTGACGGCCAGGGCGCCCGAAGCCGCGTGTTCGCTCGCGAGAGCCTCGCCGATGTCGGAGCGGTTGGCGCCGCCGGAGAGGTAGACGACGCTTTCCTGCTCGCTGAGCGCAAAGACGCGGTCCTGCGTGGGCGCGCCTCCCGGAGCGCCGGTGGCGGACTGGTCGGCGTTCTCATTGAGGACGGAGGGAATAATCCCCTGCTGGACGGGAGTAAAGGCGGCATTCAAGAACTCGCCGTTCATCCACTCGCGCAGGTCGCTGTCCGCCCACGTCACGTCCTGGAAGGGCACGTGGTTGTACTGGCGCCCGTCGAGGACGTCGGCACTGAGCACCAGGAGCCGGTCATCGAAACGCTCCAATACGATCCACTGGATCGGCTCCGGGCCGTTGGAGGCGTCGCCGTCCTGCTCAAAAGAACCGAAGGAGACGATGTCGCCCTTGGCGGCCCCGCGGTAGGGAAGGGCCGGGTCCTCCTCAACGAGGCCCGCCGCGCGCTCGCGCGCATCCGCGTAGCTGCCGAGGGCGACGAAAATCCCGTATGCCCCCGCGGTGTCCCCCGCCTCGGCCAGGCGCAGAGCCTGCGCGTAGCGCTGTGAGCGCTGGTGGCTGTGGATCAGGAACCCGAGGGTCACCGCGAGGAGAACCGCCGCGAGTACGACGGTTCCCTTCTTCAGCGTTGCCCTGGTCAGGCGCACGCGTGTCACCTGTCGGGCGTCAGGCCTGGGAGGCCTTGCCCTTCTTGAGCGTGTTCACCACCGCGGCGACGCCACCACCCGCGACGAGGACACTCATGATGCGCACGAAGGGCTGGAACACCGTGTGGCAGCGCATCGTCTTCATCATGCACAGCGGGCAGATGACGCCGGGGATGAAAAAGACGACGATGGCGCCGATGAGACAAAGCACCTGGAGGGCGAGACGCACGCCCTTGTTCTTGACAAAAGCCGCCGTTCCGAAGAAAACAACGAGGCCGGCGGCGCTGGCTGCGACGGCGTTTTGGCACTGGTGGCAGTGCATCCAAGTTCCATCTGGCCTGGGTTCACAAGCAGAGAAGACGGTGACGCCTCCTGCCAGGAGCGCGGCGCTCAGGGCTGCGGGCACGAGGGGGATGATGAGGTCCTTCTTGGACAAGGGGATCATTCCTTAGAGACGGGCAAGTATTGACGAACTTTATAAAAGTATCATAAGCCTAATTTATGCTGACACACAAGGGTTTTCACACCCTCCAAGCGCCCACAATTCCCGCCCACACCACCCCCCGGGACACGCGCGCGACAGCTCCCCACGCGAGGACCGAAACAACCGCGCTCACCCCACACAACACCTAAGATTGAGACATCCCCCACCAACGAGGTGTCACCATGAACAGGATCAGCATCCGTCTCCTCCAATGCGCCGTCGCGTCACTAGCCACACTCGCATGCGTCACACTCTCCCCCCTCGCCGCAGCCGCAACGGAGACCCCCGCCACCGACAACACCGTCGCCACAACAGCCGCAGGCGAGGCCCCAACCACCCCGGCCGCACCAACCGCACCCTCCGCGCCCTCCGCGCCCGAGGCGACCCCAGCCTCGTCACACCACACCCCCACCGCGCCCGCCCGGCCCGAGGCGACCCCAGCCTCGTCAAACGACGACACTGAGCCCGCAACCCCCTCCCCCACGCCGACCACCGAGCCGACCCAGCCTCCGGCGCCCGTCACCGGAGCGTGGGTGCGCCATAGCGCCGGGTGGCGCTACGAGCTCTCCGACGGGACATGGCTCAAGGGCGGCGTCTTCGCGGTGGGCGCCACCCGCTACGCCTTCACCGACGACGGATACGTGCCGGTGGGCTGGTACCGCAGCCCCGAGGGCGCCTGGTACGTCTCCACCGAGGACGGCGTGCGCACCGGCTGGCACCACGACGGCTCCGCCTGGTACCTCCTCGATGACGACGGATCCATGGCCACCGGGTGGCGCGTCTCCGGAGGCGCCTGGTACCTCCTCGATCCCACTCGAGGCGGAGCCATGGCCACCGGATGGACCAAAGACGGCGACACCTGGTACTACCTGGACGCCTCCGGGGCGATGGCGTCTTCGACCTGGATCCGAGCGGGCGCCTGGTACTACCTGGACGCCTCCGGGGCGATGGCCACCGGCTGGTTCGTCTCCGGCGGGTCCTGGTACTACGCGAATGGCAACGGAGTAATGCGCACCGGGTGGATCAACGACGGCGGCACCTGGTACTACCTGCACCCCTCGGGGGCGATGGGCACCGGGTGGCTCCAAGAGGGATCGAGCTGGTACTACCTGAACCCCAACGCCGGGGGCGCCATGGCCACCGGATGGGCCGCGGTCGGCGGCACGTGGAACTACTTCGACCGCTGGAAGGGCTTCTGGGTCTCTGGCCGCGCCGACTTCGAGGCCGACTGGAACTACGCCAAGACCCTCTACAGCCCCACCAACTACCTGGTCGTCGTCGACACCAGCGCCCCGCACTGCATGACCTTCTACTGGGCGCAGGGCTCCTGGCAACCCCTCACGGACATGCCATGCTCGGTCGGCAAGGCGTCGACCCCCACGGTCACCGGCACCTTCACCATCAAGAACCGAGGGCCCTCCTTCGGACACGGGTACACGGCGTACTGGTGGACCCAGTTCTACGGCGACTACCTCTTCCACTCGGTCCTCTACTACGAGGGGACCTACGCGGTGAAAGACGGAACCCTCGGCGGGCACGTCTCCCACGGGTGCGTGCGCCTGCGCTACGAGGACGCCAAGTGGCTGCACGACACGATCCCCTCGGGGAGCTACGTGACGATCTACTGATCATCACGACGAGGCCGGGGCTAGCCGCCCGATCCGCAGGCAAGCCCCGGCTTACCACTGTGGCCCCGGTTACCGTTGTGACGTGGGCCTGTCATCGCACCCCTCGTGCGCCATTGCCACACGCCTCGCCATTGTGACTTCTGCACACGTTAACCCACGTGCGCAACAGCGAGTTGCGCACGGGTGTACACACCAAACAAAAGTCGCACGTAATTCCCCCAAGCCAGTTTTCCTAGGCACCCAAAAACGTTGGAATTGCAACATCACTATTTCAATTCTTCAAAGGTTGACAGGGAAATTACGTGCGACATTGTTCAGCAACCACCCACAAGACCTGACCGGACCTGCCCGGACGACGGGCGCCGCAGGAAGCGGCACCCCGCACCCAGAAGCCAGGCACACAGAATCCACACACAGGGCACAATGCAGTATTGACAGGAACGAGGCAAACACGACCAACTAAAAAAGTGACTTTCCCGCGCGACAAAGCCGAAAAGTCACCCTTCCAGCAACACGATCTGTCCATCCTCATAGTTGGTCCCAACCAACTAAAACACCGACTTTCCGGACTATAGGTCACGAACGTGGTGCTTAAGTTCCGTGTTTAGGTTGGGATTGCGGGCGAAAGTCGCTGTTATTTAGGTTCGGGCGGTTAATCGCGCAGCTTCCTTGACTTTCTGGGGTGATCGTGTAGTGGGTGAGAACACGATCGAATCGTGCTCGGCGTTGCCCGGTGTGCGCTGTGCCGATGAAGAAGAATGGACACACCGCGGCGGGCGCTCAACGGTGGAAATGCACCTCGTGCGCCCTGTCAACCACATGTCCATCAGGGCGTGCGCGCCGACACGAACAAGCCGATGAGCTGGCAGACTTCATCGCGTGGGCGACGTCTCGGCACACCCAAGACGAACAGGAAGGCTCAGCGCGCGCTTTCCGGCGTCGTACCTGTTGGTGCTGGCAGGTGCCGGTACCTCACCCGCCCGTCACCGGGCAGGTCCACGATCAGATCTTCATTGACGGCATGCACCTGTCAGGCGGATGGGTGCTGCTGATCGCCCGAGACCGCGAGCATGTGCTGGAGTGGCAGTGGGCGGCCAACGAATCCGCGCAGGCCTACACGGCCCTACTTGAACGCCTCGCTCCTGCCGATGTGGTCACCACCGACGGTGCTGCAGGCGCCTTGGCGGCTATCGCGCACCTATGGCCCTCCACGCGCGTGCAACGCTGCCTGGTCCACGTTCATCGTGACATCATCCGCGACCTCACCATGCATCCCAGAACCGAACCCGCACGGGCGTTGCTGGCCTTGTCACGACGCTTGACGAGCATCACCAGCGTCGACCAAGCCAGCGCGTGGTTGACGATGCTCCACGACTTTGGGCACACCTTCCGAGAATGGATGTCACAGCGCACCTTCGCCGCTCAAGACCCTGCATGGGCGTCAAAAACCGGTAAAACCTGGTGGTACACGCATGAACGCACGCGCCGCGCCTACCGACGCTTGGCACGACTGGCACGCCAAGGAGTGCTGTTCACCTACCTGACCAACCCCGACGGCACACCAGCCGACCCGCCGGCCTGCGCCACCACCAACCACGTCGAATCCATCAACGCTGTCGTGCGTGAACTCCTCCACGCTCACCGCGGTGCCAGTGCCTACCACCAAGCCGTCATCGCCGAATGGGCTCTCCTCCTGCGCACCCCACAACCCCCGACCCCCACCGAAGTCCTGACCCAATGGGAACACGACGGGCGCCCCACACCCCGCCGGATCCCCACACCAAAACACCCCAACCACACCGATCAGAAACGCCACGGAATCCCGGAAGGAACCCCCACCCCAGAAGAAGGACTCTGGCCACGCAAAGGCTGGGCCGGACGCGCCCACTAGACCCACGACACGCCGTCTAAAGCACCACGTTTGCGCCTATAGCCCGCGCGCACGGGTTAAGGGTCAAAAAGTGTGTCCGGAATCGCGGATTTTCACGGATTGACCTG
>ERZ773072.1625-NODE-1625-length-11020-cov-4.735249_pt1 | contig 11020 bp, 10 predicted proteins | sample MGYA00580617_ERZ773072 | MGnify/ENA primary metagenome ERZ773072 (study PRJEB29015, sample SAMEA2737970) | human oral metagenome | biome: human oral; feature: human-associated habitat; material: dental | place: China | collected 2122 ... | reverse complement strand
TTCTTTCCACATATCTGGACTAAATCTAGCTTTTTCAGGATTGAGAATCTTCTGATAAAGACGGACCGTGCTTCCATCTTCAATTGTATACGAGTATTCATATAAAAAATCAGTACGTTTGGCGAAATCACAAGAGTCTTTATGGTCACTTGCGATTTGGATTAAGAGGTTCGGAACTCCTTGTTGAACGAGGTACGGCTGAATTAATTGAAAAGCTTCAATCAAAACATCACGTTGCCAGTATTCTTGCAATAATGCGAAATCCATTAGATTGTTTTGAGTTGTGGAGACTTTCATAAAGCCAATTGGAAGGTCGTAATTCTTCATTTCAATGATAAAAAAGTACGGAGAATTCGCGATTAGTCGAGTATAAAAGTTCTCTGCATTCAAGTGAGACGGTGCAGATACCCATGGAAGGTTCGACGTTGCCAAAGGATCGTTTAGCAAAGACTTGATAATTTCCATGTCAGTTTCGTGAAAGGGCCTAAGAGTGATACGTTGTGATTCTAGTGTAGGTACGTTCATAATCGTTACCCCCTTTCTCTACCTGCATTATAGTCGTAATCTGTTGGAAAGTAAAGGGTGCAAATTGCTTTTATAACAATAATGAAAAGGGTTCCGAAAATATCTGAAAGAAACGGATATTTTCCTATTTCTTTGATAGAAGTTGTCAAATTCTGTAGACATTTTTTATCGTGACTTTAGTCATGGTACTTCGTGACTGGAGGGCCTACAGAGTGACCTTTGTTTTTGATAAAGTTAAATCATCAAGAACAAGCACGGAGGCAGACCATGATTAAAGTACATCAAATTAGCAAACGTTTTGGAAACAAGACAGCATTAAACCAAATTGAATTCAATGTTGATAAAGGAGAAATTTTTGGCTTCTTAGGGCCAAGTGGAGCTGGGAAGACAACTCTCATTAATATTCTAACAGGGCAATTGAAAGCTGATGAAGGAACGACGGAACTCCTTGGAAAAGAAACGAAGAACTTAGCGCCAGAAGATTTAGCGCATATCGGTTTAGTCGGCGATTCGAGTGGATATTATGAAAAACTTTCCCTCGAGAAAAATCTCATCGTTTATGCAAAAATATATGGACTTCCTAATAGCAGAGTCGATGAAGTATTAGAACAAGTAGGACTTCTGGATAGTAAAAAGGTGATTGCAGAAAAACTTTCTACCGGGATGCGCCAAAGAATGTTTCTAGCAAGAGCGCTTCTAAACAAACCAGAATTACTCTTTTTAGATGAACCAACGAGTGGTTTAGATCCAATGACCTCACAAAAAATTCACCGATTATTAAACGAGCTGAAGGAAAGTGGAACAACGATTTTCCTTACAACGCATGACATGGTGGAAGCAACCGAGATGTGTGACCGCATTTCCTTGCTTAACCAAGGAGATTTAGTAGAAATTGGAACCCCACGTGATATTATTCAAAAATACAATAAAGAAAAACGAGTGAAAGTAACGTTTAAAGACCATACTGAAAAAGTAGTACCTTTTGAAGCGTTAAAAGAGCAAGACTTAACAACAGTGGAAATGATGCACTCGATGGAACCAACCCTTGAAGAAATCTTTATTCAATTGACAGGAGAGAAATTAAATGATTAGAAGAATTAGCGCCTTAATTTGGCTACGTACACAAATGATTTTAAGCAATGGAGCAATGCTGTTCCAAATTATTTTCCCATATGCGTTACTCGTCCTTTATGACAGATTTTTAAACCCAGATCATGACCCAAGTAAATCTCTTCAAATTTTGTTTATTATGCTACCACTTGCGTTTAGTATATCAATGGGAACCATGATTACAATTATGTTGGCGGAAGAAAAAGAGAAAAAGAATTTGAAAACTTTATTCCTTAGTGGAATTCACTCAGCGGAGTATTTAATCTCTATTTTATTCTATCCAGTTCTCCTTGGCTGCATTACGATTGTGAGCTTCCCGCTTATTTTAAATGTGAACCTTTCAAATCATCTAGTGGAATATGGAGTAGTAATGACAAGCGTTGCAATCTGTGTTATCTTAGTGAATTTATTAGTGGGGGCTGTAACCGATACTCAAGCAAAAGCGCAAGTGAATGGAGTCATTCCGATGATGGCTGTTGCATTTCTACCGATGTTCTCTCAATTTAATGAGTCTATTTCAAAAGTGGCTCATTACACATTCATGGGGAACTTCATCGATTTCTTCTTAGACAAAGAATTCACGTTGAATTTCCAAAGCATGCTCGTTCCAATCACATGGATAGCGGTGCTCATCGTGTTAAACTTCTTCTTATTAAAACCAAAAGCTCAAAACTAAAACAAACAACTTCAAAAAGAGTGGTTTTGCTTCATAAAGCAAAGCTGCTCTTTTTGTATTTCATGATTTTTCAGAGTGAATTAGCTATTTTTTCCAAAAGTTTACATGAATAGATGGTATGTTAAAAGAAACGGCACAATGAATTAGCGAATGAACGCCATTGAAATTGGGCCGAATCGATGTACATTTCTGATTTTTTCTATTTTATAATGAGGATAGAAAGGAGACATAATGATTGATTTAAAAGCGCTTGTCTTATTTATGACCTTGATGGACTATCAAGAATTATCATTGTATGAACTTTCAGTAAAAGTAGGATTCTCTATAAAAGAGGTCAAAGAGGCGATTGATTATTTACACGCTTATTTGGAGAAGAAAAATATAGACCTTAGATGCGCAAAAGGAAAATATTTTTTAGAGAAGAATGATCAACAACTGACGGATATTGTTCAGTCGAAAGAATTGGTCTTGCCAAAGGAAACAAGATTAGCCTTGATTTATCTTTATACGTTTTGCCGGATGGAATATATTTCTAACAGTCACTACCAAGACTTCCTAAAGGTGAGCAAAAATACAACCTTGTCTGATATTCAGTCGCTGAGAAAACTAATGACGAAAAACGAACTAGAACTAGGCTATAGCCGTGCTAAAGGCTATACCTTAATCGGCGAGGAATGGAAGAAGCATCAACTGGCCTTCAAGATGGTGGGGGAGCTCTTAAATTCCCCGATTGGGCTATGGGGATTGGATTATGTACTGACTAGTTGGGCGCATAATGTTCGCTATGAAGTCATTGAGCAAATTGTAAAAGATTATTATAATCATCTCCAATTAACGCCGATTGCAGACCAATTAAAAGAATGTATTTATGATGTGGTCTTTGTGCTATGTCGCTACCAAAGAAATGTAGATCCTGTCGTGTTTTCTAAGACGCTAGTTTCTCCAGCGATAGAAGTCTTATCGAAAATATTATTAGAAACGATCCGCGATTTGGGGATTATCGACCGTCCATTTACAATCAACGACCGACAATATGTAGCGATTTTGCTGTCTAGCTGTTTTGAAGGAGAAGTCGATTCAAACTTTGAGTACTTTAATGAATTGACGGATAAAATTATCCAAAAAATGGAAGAAGTCTCACTTCTGCAGTTCCAACAGAAAAGGACTCTAAAAGAGAACTTGAAGAAACACCTCATTCCAGCCTATTATCGGTTGAAATTTGGGATTCCAAGTACAAACGATTATACCCAAACGATTAAAGAGAATTATCCAGACTTATTCGAGTTGGTGAAAGCATCCCTATCGCCACTCGAAGAGGATATCGGGGCAGCTATCCCTGAAAGTGAGACCGCTTACTTTGTTGCTCATTTTGGTGGCTATTTGAAGGCAGACCATCCGAAGTCTTCTTTACACTATAAAGCCGTGATTATTTGCCCAAATGGTGTGAGCTCTTCTTTAATGGTGAAAGAACATCTTTCTTTCCTTTTCCCTCAAATTGAATTTGTGAGAAATATTAAACTAGAAGATTTGGACGAGAAAGAAACGAAGGACTTCGATATGATTTTCTCCACGGTTAAAGTCCAAACGAGCAAGCCGAATTATTTAGTATCGGTCATGCCTTCCCAGGAGCAAAATATTCATCTTGTGAATCTAGTCCAAAAAGACTTCCCAGAAATGAGTTTTCAAGACGGGGCAGTAGAGGAACTGCTTGCTATTGTACGCCAGTATGCAGTTGTGACGAACGAGTCGGGACTTGGATTTGCTTTGAAGAAATACTTGAAACATGACATTAAGAGAAAGGAGAATCTACCATTGTTAGATGAATTATTAACGAAGGAAACCTATCAATATAGCCAAGAAAAATTGGATTGGAAAGACGCCATTCGTTTTGCGGCAGCTCCGCTACTAGGGCAACAAAAGATAACCGCTCATTACCCAGAAGCAATGATTCAGAAGGTAGAAGAATTTGGGCCCTTCATTAATCTAGGAAAAGGAATCGCCATTCCTCACGCTAGACCAGATGATGGGGTCAATGAAGTAGGAATGTCTATGTTAGTGCTAGAACAGCCAACGTACTTACTGGATGATCCGACACAGGATATTCGGCTGCTTATCTGCATTGCTGCGGTCGATAATGAAACTCATTTGAAGGCTTTAGCTCATTTGACGACTATCTTAAGAGACAATGAGAGCGTTCAAAAGCTATTAGCTTCCAAAAACTATGATGAAATCAAAAATATTATTAAACAGGAGGAGTAAAAGATGTTAAGAATCGGTACAGCTTGTGGTTCAGGTTTAGGATCTAGCTTCATGGTTCAAATGAATATTGAATCGGTTCTAAAAGAACTCGGAGTTACAAATGTAGAGGTGGAACATTACGATTTAGGAGGAGCCAATCCTAATGATGCGGATATTTGGATTGTCGGACGAGATTTAGCAGATTCGTCTGGTCACTTAGGGGATGTCAGAATCCTCAATAGCATCATTGATATGGATGAGTTAAAGGAATTAGTCACTCGTATTTGCCAAGAAAAAGGCCTTATTTAGAAGGAGGAAATGAAAATGAAATTTCTTTTAGATATCGTTAGTACTCCAGCCATATTGGTTGCCTTAATTGCCGTTATCGGTTTAGTGCTTCAAAAGAAAAGCTTACCAGATATTATGAAGGGCGGCATTAAAACATTCGTCGGATTCTTAGTAGTATCCGGTGGGGCAGGCATTATTCAAAATTCATTAAATCCATTTGGAAAAATGTTTGAACATGCGTTTAATTTATCAGGGGTTGTTCCAAATAACGAAGCCATCGTTGCTGTGGCCTTAACGACATATGGTTCTTCTACAGCGATGATTATGTTTTCCGGAATGGTCTTCAATATTTTGATTGCTCGATTCACTCGATTTAAATACATTTTCTTAACAGGTCACCATACGCTCTATATGGCGTGTATGATTGCTGTTATCTTATCGGTTGCTGGATTTACCAATCTTCCATTAATTTTACTTGGAGGATTAGCATTAGGAATCATCATGAGTGTTTCGCCAGCCTTTGTTCAAAAATATATGGTGCAATTAACAGGAAATGACAAAGTAGCGCTAGGACACTTTAGTGCACTAGGATATTGGTTAAGTGGATTTTTAGGAAGTATCTTTGGCGATAAATCAAAATCAACAGAAGATATTCATTTCCCTAAGAGTTTAGCTTTCTTACGCGATAGCACAGTAAGTATCACGATTTCAATGACGATTATTTATGTGATTGTAGCCGTTTTTGCAGGGTCTACGTATATTGAACAAGAATTAAGCAATGGAACAAGTAGCCTAGTTTTCGCCTTACAATTAGCGGGGCAATTTGCTGCAGGGGTCTTTGTCATCTTAGCAGGGGTTCGTCTCATTCTTGGTGAAATCGTTCCAGCGTTCAAAGGAATTTCTGAACGTCTGGTACCAGATTCAAAACCAGCCCTTGACTGCCCAATCGTTTATCCATATGCTCCAAACGCTGTATTAATTGGGTTTATTTCAAGTTTTGCGGGTGGATTGGCAAGTATGGTCATCATGATTCTTACAGGAAGTGTGGTTATTCTTCCAGGGGTAGTTCCTCACTTCTTCTGTGGTGCGACTGCCGGTGTTATCGGAAATGCTTCTGGCGGGGTTCGTGGAGCAACCATCGGGGCTTTCTTCCAAGGCGTATTAATTAGTTTCTTACCAGTATTCTTAATGCCAGTATTAGGCGGACTTGGATTTGAGGGGTCAACCTTCTCAGATGCGGACTTCGGACTTTCTGGTATCGTACTAGGAGTCTTAAATCAATTTGGGTCACAAGGAGGCATTATCATCGGTATTCTAATAATCTTAGTAGTCATGATTGGTATTTCTTTTGTAAAGAAACCAGCGACTAAGGGGGAATAAAGATGGCCTTAAGCGAGAGTAGACGAAATGAACTGATTCGATTTGCCAAGGAAATTCGGATGAACACACTAGAATGCCTGAATCACTTAGGGTTTGGGCATTATGGAGGAAGCTTATCAGTTGTAGAAGTATTGGCGGTCCTCTATAAAGAGGTGATGCCGATGACCCCTGATGAGTTTGCTAAAAAAGATAGAGACTACTTTGTACTCTCGAAAGGTCATGCGGGACCTGCTTTATATAGTACTTTGCATTTGAAAGGATTTTTCGATAAGGAATTTCTACTATCGTTAAACCAAAATGGAACTCACCTTCCTTCTCATCCTGACCGCAATTTAACTCCTGGAATTGATATGACGACAGGATCTCTTGGACAAGGGATTAGCGCTGCAACAGGGATTGCATATGGGCAGAAGATCAAAGAGTCTCCTTACTACACTTATACCATTGTCGGAGACGGTGAATTAAACGAAGGACAATGTTGGGAAGCCATCCAATTTGCCTCTCACCATCAGTTGAATCATTTTATCGTCTTTGTAGATGATAATAAGAAACAGTTAGATGGCAGAACCGCCGATATTTGTAACCCTCTTGATTTTGTAGAAAAATTTAAAGCGTTCGGCTTTGAAACGTTGAGAGTTGACGGCCAAGATGTTGAAGCCATTTTTGAAGCCATCGAACAATTAAAACAGTCCACCCTTCCGTCTCCTAAGTGCATCGTACTCGATACAGTGAAAGGGCAAGGAGTCAAAGGAGTGGAACAGATTGAAGCGAACCACCATCTTCGCCCAACACCTGAACAAAAGGAAATGTTGAATCAAGCGGTTGAACAATTGAGAGAAGAATTGGAGGTTGGTTCATGATGAGAGAGACAAAAGAATTACGCTTAGTTTATCGTGACTTCCTTCTTGAAGCGAATCGAGAGCATCAAGAGCTTGTCGTTTTAGAGGCCGATTTATCGAGCTCCATGGCGACGCATAAGCTTGGAGAAATTCTCGGAAAGAGATATATCAATGTGGGGATTATGGAAGCTGAAATGGTAGGAGTTGCCGCAGGACTATCGATTTTAGGATTTAAACCGTACTTACATACTTTTGGGCCGTTTGTCACTAGACGCGTTTTCGACCAACTGTTTTTATCGCTAGGATATGCACAGCTAGATGCGACAGTGATTGGTTCAGATGCTGGAGTGACCGCGGAAATGAACGGCGGCACACATATGCCATTTGAAGAAATTGGACTAACCAGGTTAATCCCTGGCGCTACGATATTCGAAGTGAGTGATGATATTCAACTCCATGCGGTATTGAGGCAGACCTTGCATCTGAAAGGTCTGAAATATGTTCGAACCATTCGAAAAGCACCCGAAGCCATCTATAATGGCGAGGAGGATTTTTCTAAAGGGTTTGTCGAATTGAAATCTGGAGAAGATTTAGTCATTATCGCAACTGGCATTATGGTAGCGTCTTGTTTGCGAATCGCCAATGAACTCTCCAAGCAAGGACTGGATATTGGAGTGGTCGATTTATTTAGAGTGAAGCCATTACCGGAAGAATTGCTGGCTTTATATCGAGGGCTTCCGATTCTCAGTGTCGAAAATCATAATCAAATCGGTGGAATCGGAAGTGCGCTCTGTGAACTCTTTTCAACGGATTTGAATACTCCAGTCTTTAGAATGGGAATTCAAGAACGATTTGGACAAGTCGGGAAGGTGGATTTCCTTCTCCAAGATTACGGCCTAGACGAAGCGAGTATAAAAGATAAAATCCTATCGATTCTTCACTATTAATGAAAAAGTTGCTTTTCTACAACTGTGGAAAAGCAACTTTTTTTGTTGATGTTTAAGCATAAAAAACATGAGAATGATAGGCTTTTTTGGAGCAAAAAAGTATCCAAAAAAAGCAAGATGTAACATTTTTGTTACGTAACAAAAATGTTACACTCAAGAAAATGGAGGTGTATTTATGAGGTATAAACGTGAATTTACAAAGCAGAACTTTGAAGAGTTACTGGAGATGCCGTATGGGAGAATGGTAAAGGGGGCAGCGATTTTACAACTGATTGAAGAAGAAGGTGTTACTCCAGAGATGATTGAAAAATGGGGAGATTATGACGAAGAAGAAGGAATTATGTATCTGGTTTTCGAAGTAGAAGATATTATGGAAGGGGTGAATGGTAGTGAGTTCTTTAAGAGAAGAGACATTCTCGATTATTGCATCGCGCTATCCGAACTTTAAAGAGGATGTAGCGAAAGAATTGGCGAGACATAGGGCTGTACTCCGTATCATTCGTCTTAGAATGGAAAGTAATTTATCCAGAGAGGAATATGCAAAGAAAGTAGGGTTTAAACGGACAGCGCTGGCTAGGTTGGATAGGTTGGAGCGTGGGGAAGGCACGCCTAATCTATCGACGTTGATTGAACTAGCTTACAAAAACGGGTATGAGGTAGATATTCAGTTGAAACCTCAAAATTTCTAAGACGGTTGGCACTCCACTTCATTTCTTGTCAGATTATCGTTTCTCTTGGGAGTTTGTTATAATACAAGAGTAGAATTGGAGGAATGAAAATGGCAATCTATCTTATTACTGGAGTGGTATTGGTGGCTCTGATCGCTTCCATGTGGAGAGATAATCGCAGTTTATGGAACCCAGCACTCCTTATTATTGCGGTGTTTTTTGGGTATTTATCAGTAGTTCAAGCGGTATATCAATCTGGAAGCGAGGCAGGCCATCTTCTCGTGTTAATGATTGGATTTTTAGGAGTGCCCTTTGTAATCTTCTTGAGTGGCTTTTTCTTTATTTATAATGGAATCGTTCTTCTGAAACGGGAAGGGAAATCAAAGTCGAATTTCTTATCGCTAGGGATGGGCTTCTTGATTTTACTATTCTTTGGCGTAATCATTATTCGTGCGCTCAATAATCAGTATTTTTATGAAAATCACTGGCTGAATATATTCTTAATCTTTTTTATCTACTCCTATGTTATTTTTGGATTTGCCTTTTTTGGATTCCTATTTTACTCGATTTTGTATGTGTTTATTCCAAAGAGAAAACAGTATGATTTCATCATTATTCATGGGGCTGGATTATTAGACGGAGAACGGGTAACACCCCTTTTAAAACGTCGGATTGATAAGGCGGTCGAGGCTTTTAAAAAATCAAAAAATCCAAATATCAAACTGATCGCAAGTGGCGGGAAAGGAGCCGATGAGAAGGTTTCAGAAGCGCAGGCGATTTTGAATTACTTACTGGAAGAAACGGATGTTCCAAGAGAGTCCGTATTGCTTGAAGAAGAGTCGAGAACGACCTATGAAAATTTATTATTCTCAAAACGATTAGGGGAAACATTCCTCAAAAACCCACGATTCTTATTTGTAACGAATGACTATCATGTTTTTCGAACCAGTACCTACGCTAAAATGATTGGTATGCAAGGGGATGGGCTTGGCTGTACAACGGCGAGCTATTATATTCCTTCTGCGTTCATTCGGGAGTATGTGGCTCTTTGTGTGAAAATGAAATGGATGTTTATCGGGTTTTACCTGCTTCTGGCGATGGCGATTACACTCTCTTACAAAGGAATTCTATGGTAATAGTGAAGCTGCTCTGACATGGTTAGAGTAGCTTTTTTGTATGGGGGATTGCCTTTTTATTTCCACTAAAAGACGGTATAATAAATGTGATAAACTCTGGAGGAACAGAAATGAAGAAAAACGAATTTTATACAGTAACGATCGAGGATTTAACGCATGAGGGACTCGGGGTTGGGAAGGTCGATGGATTCCCGCTATTTATCGAAAATAGTATCCCTGGAGAAGTCGTTCGTGTGAAGACGATGAAGATTGGAAAAAGCTATGGCTACGCGCGTGTGGAGGAGTGGCTGGAAGTGAGCCCGAACCGTGTGGAGGTAAAAGACGCCCTCGGAACACGTGTGGGGACGATGCCACTGCAACATATGACCTACGAGAGCCAGCTGGCCTTTAAAGAGCAACAAGTGAAAAATGTGATGACGAAAATCGCGAAGATGCCAGAATTAGAAGTACGTCCAACTCTTGGGATGGAGAGTGCGCTGGGCTACCGAAACAAGGCGCAAATTCCAGTGCGTACAGTAGAGGGTCAGTTGACGACGGGCTTCTTCAAGAAGAACTCGCATGATTTGATTCCGATTGAAGACTTCCATATTCAAGACCCTGAAATCGACCGCTTAATTGTGGCCGTGCGTGATATTTTAAGAAAGTATCCAGTGGTGGCGTATGATGAGGCCAACAATACGGGTGAATTGAAGCATATTATCGTTCGACGAGGTCTACGTACGAAACAAGTAATGATTATTTTCGTGACGAGAACAAAGGGGTTGCCACAAGCGGAGGCGATTGTAAGAGACATTACAGCAGCACATCCGGAAGTAGTGTCTATCGTGCAAAACATCCAACCCAAGCCAACGAACGTCATCATGGGACGTGAGTCGAAGGTGTTGTTCGGGGAAGATGTGTACGAAGAGAAATTGTTCGAATTCACGTTTAAGATTAGCGCGCGTTCGTTCTTCCAAGTCAATACCGTGCAAACCGAAGTGCTCTATCAACAAGCCATCGACGCTGCGGATTTGAAGGGCGGCGAGACGGTCGTGGATGCGTATTGCGGAATCGGGACAATGAGCTTGGCTTTTGCCCGCGATGCGAAGAAAGTCTATGCCATGGAAATCGTGGATGATGCGATTGTGATGGCAAAGGAAAATGCGAAGGCAAACGGCGTGACGAATGTGCACTTTGAAACGGGTGCGGCTGAGAAAATTATGCCACGCTGGAA
>ERZ773072.1622-NODE-1622-length-11047-cov-18.085699_pt1 | contig 11047 bp, 13 predicted proteins | sample MGYA00580617_ERZ773072 | MGnify/ENA primary metagenome ERZ773072 (study PRJEB29015, sample SAMEA2737970) | human oral metagenome | biome: human oral; feature: human-associated habitat; material: dental | place: China | collected 2122 ... | reverse complement strand
TCATGCACGCCCAGCGCTACACCGAGGCGCGCCTCTACGTGCGCGAGGACACCCCGTTCTTCACGGGTCCGCGCGTGAGCCTCGGCGAGTGGGCGGAGCGCCAGCCCCGCGCATAGGGGCCTCGTTTATCTGTCAGTCAGCCCCGGCCTCGTCCCTGAATAGTGGAACGAGGCCGGGGCTGAGTATGTCGGTGAACTGGGAGAAGCCCTACGCGGGTGGAAATAGTAGCGGCAAGCTATGCGCGACCTGGTTGGCAACCGAGGTCGTCGAGTGAGTCTCTCCCTCGTCGATCCACAGCTGCAGGCTTGCGTCTGTCATCAGGTCGGGATAGTCGGATTGTAGCTGCGTCAGCTGGGGCATCATGTCCCACAGTGCGGGATCGTCGGACCCCACCGAAGCGAGGATGCGAAAGTCATACGGACCGTAGTGCGCGCGCTCGACCCCCGCGGCAATGAGCTGAGCAATCTGGTCGGTGTCGGCGTCCGTCTCGTGCCCGATCCACGACTCTCCTGCCATCGGCAGGTAGCCGTAGAAGTACTGCGGCCTCATCGAAAAGACGTCCCATGTGGTCGTTGCGCCCATCGAGAAGCCGCCAAAGGCGCGGTGCCTGCGCGAGGCGCGCAGAGACTCGTCCGAGGTGTCCCCGTGTGCATACGTCGTGTAGCGCGACTCAACCGCCTCGATGAGCGTGTCGATCTCGGTCGTCGCGAAGAAGCGATTGAGTGCGTAGTCGTCCTCGTAGTCCTCAGTCGCGAAGGAGCGATCCGGGTAGTAGCTCGCAAACACGACGATCGTGGGAGCGATGGCCCCCGCGGAGGTCAGCTGATCGACGATGGGGGCCACGCCCTCGGTCAGACTGTCGGCTGTGCCCCACCATCCGTGCGTCAGATAGACGATGTTCGCGGGAACCCCCGGCGTGTAGGACGCGGGCACGTAGACGAGGGCCTCCTTCTCGTAGGTCACGCCCTCGTAGGCCTGCTCGTACGTGATCTGTTGGATCGACCCCGCGAGCTCCGAGGGGGCGGAAAAGGCGGAGGTCGTGCCGTCCTCCTCGTAGGAGACGGGGGAGGGGTCCTTCTGGCCGTGACCGGAGCGATTGAGAGCGCTCGACGTCAGGCCCGCGAGGCCAAACAGTGAGATTGTGATCGCAACCGACGCGGCGATAACGGCCATCCTGCTGGAACGGCGCACGAATCCTGTTGTCACTGCCCTCGCCCCGCATGCCCGGTGCTCGTTGTCTTCATGCCATCCACTGTATGCCTGTTGGGGTCGCCACTCCTCATTGGTGTGGCCAGGCCTACCATGGTGGCATGACGCCAGAGATCACCGACCCAGCTGTCCTCGCAATCGCCGAGGAGATCGCCGCAGACCCGGCCAACGCCTCGTTCGCGATGCGCGGCGTGAAACCGCTGTTCTACGCGGGGCCGCAGTGCCGCATCATGATTGTCGGCCAGGCACCCGGGCGTGTCGCCGAGGAGACCGGCATCGTGTGGAACGACCGCAGCGGCGACCGGCTGCGCGACTGGATGGGGATCGACCGCGATACGTTCTATCAGTCGGGCAAGCTTGCGATCGTCCCCATGGACTTCTACTTCCCGGGCACCGGAAAGAGCGGAGACCTGCCTCCGCGCAAGGACTTCGCCGATGCGTGGCACCCGCGCCTGCTCGCCCTCATGCCGAAGCTGGAGATGACGATCCTCGTTGGCGCGTATGCCACCAGGCGCTACCTGCACCTGCCCTCCTCGGCGTCGCTGACCGACGTCGTGCGCAACTACCAGCAGTACCTACCCGACTACTTCCCCCTGGTCCACCCCTCGCCGCGCAACCAGATGTGGATGAAGAAGAACCCCTGGTTCGCCGCCGACGTGCTGCCAGACCTCAAGAATCGGGTCGCCTCCCTGCTCGCCTGACGAGGCCGGGGCTGGGTATGGTGCTCCGCCTCGGCTCGCGGGTGGCACACTGGAACGCATGGACGATCTGCGTATCCCTCCCGGGCCCGGCTGCCCGCGCGGCCTCGTCGTGCCCGCGGGGGAGCTGATCGAACGCTTCTCTCACGCCTCGGGCCCGGGCGGCCAGGGCGTCAACACCGCGGACTCGCGCGTGCAGCTGAGCCTGGATCTGGGCTCGACGAATGCTCTGGGCGAGAAGCAGCGCGAGCGCGCCCTGTCGGTGCTCGGCGAGCGCCTCACCGGCACCGTCCTCACCGTCACGGCCGCCGAGCGCCGCTCCCAGCGCCGCAACCGCGCCGCCGCGCGCGAGCGCCTCGGCGAAATCCTGCGGGCGGCGCTGACTCCGCCCGTCCCACGGCGCGCCACCAAGCCGACGCGTGCGTCCAAGCTGCGCCGCCTGGATGCCAAGAAGAGGCGCTCGGAGGTCAAGGCCCGCAGGCGCCGCCCCGACGCGGACTAAGAAGAACGAGGCCGGGGCCGCCTACGCCCCGTCGGTGCGCCAGCCGATGAATACCCAAGTGACGGGCAGGGGATAGTCCAGGACCCATTGTTCCCCTGCCTGTCCCGAGCCGGTAGCTGCTTCCTCGTGAATGAGATGCTGGGCGGCGTAGGCGTCGAACAGTCGGTGCTCGCGCGCGGTGAACGGCTCGGGGCCGGCCAGGTGACGAAGGTCCGCTCGGGCCTCGTCGAAGGAAGAAAAACGCATGGGGCGGAAGGTGCGCGTGGTCGCGAAAACCGGGAGGCGCCCCAGGGACGCGAGCGCGCGGGTCACGTCGCGGACGATGCGTGCTCTCCTCGTCGAGCGTCCCAGGTAGGTGAGCAGGCGCGGGTCTCGGGAGGGGAGCAGGCTGTCGGGCACGACGACCGCCGCGCGGGAGCGCGCCGCCGCGTCGAGCTTGCGCACGCAAGCGGACACGTCCCCGCTCATGAGGGAGCGCGACGCGAAGGCGACGTCCACGCTGTTCTCGCCCAGGCCGGCCTCCTCCCAGTCGTCCTCCCATGCGAGCAAGTGGGAGGTGATCGGCAGTTTTTCGGCTGTCGCGCGCTCGTCGAGGATGGCCAGCATGGCCTCGGCGAAGTCGCAGCCGTGGACGCGGTGCCCGGCGCGGGCGAGGGGAACGGCGAGCGTGCCCGTCGCGCAGCCCATGTCGAGGACCTCGTCGCCCGCCTCGAGCGCGAGCAGGTCCAGGAGCCAACGCTCGTAGTCGCTGGTCGCGCTGCGCGTGAACGTCGCGGCCCGCTTGTTCCAATAAGCCTGCGAGTCACGGTTGATTGTGCTGTCGTGTGTCGCCATGGGCTGGTCCTTCGATGCGCCTACTGTAATGAGCCTCACGAGAGGTCTTGCACGTATAATGTCATGCAAAAGGAGGCCCTGTCGTGAGCGAAACTGAGATCGGCGCGCGTCGTTCGGCGCTGCTGATGCGGCTTCGCGACGAAAAAGATGCAGGTGTGCGTGGGGGCGTCTACCACCGCCTACAGGTGGAGATGACCTACAACTCCAATCACATCGAGGGTTCTCAGCTGTCCGAGGAACAGACCCGTCTTATCTTCGAGACGGCGACTGTTGGCGGCGAGGGCCTGAGAGTCGATGACATTATCGAGGCGCGGAACCACTTCCGCGCTATCGATCGTGTCATCGAATGCGCCGGAACTCCTATCGGCGAGGAATATGTGAAGGATCTGCATCGCATACTGAAGCAGGGGAGCATCCAGGCTGATCTTGATTGGTTTGCGGTCGGCGATTACAAGCGTCTGCCGAACGAGGTCGCAATACATGAGACGAGCGCGCCCGCTGATGTTGCTGAGCATATGCGGCCTCTGTTCGAGTGCGTCAACGATGTTGATTCTCTCGCGCAGATCCTGGACTGGCATGTGCGCTTCGAACGCATCCATCCTTTCCAGGATGGTAACGGGCGGGTTGGTAGGCTCCTCATGCTTCAGCAGTGCCTCGCCGCGGGAGTCCTCCCGTTCATCATCACCGACGATCTGAAGGCCTTCTACTACCGAGGTCTGGAGAGGTGGGGTGACGAGAATGGTTTCCTCATGGATACGTGCCTGAGTGCGCAGGACCGTTTCGCGGTGATGCTCGATTACTTCCGGGTCCCCTACGAGCGTTCGGATAACTAGCCATCAGTTGTCGGCGAGGAAGGGATTGTTGCTGTCTGGTGGGCGGGCCCGGTGGATCGGGGATGCTGGGCCGGGTTAGCCTGGGTGCATGACACTCAACGAAGAGAAGAACGAATTTTCTGCCCTGGCCGCCTCCCGTCGCTCGACCCGCGCCTTCACGGATCGCGAGATCCCCGCTGGCGTTATCGACGCGATCCTCGCTGACGCGACGACGGCGCCCTCCTGGTCGAACACCAGCGCCTTCCGCGTCGCGATCGCGTCCGGTGCGCGCGCCCAGCGCCTGCGCGAACGCTTCGGGAAGCTGTTTGACGAGGAGATCGAGGCTCACGCCCGCAAGGCCACCGACCCCGACGTGGAGATCCCCACCCCGGATGGCGACTACCCGGTGCGCAAGCGCTATCCAGAGGAGCTGCGTCCCGCCCAGATCGAGGTCGCGAAGCTCCTGTATGGCACCTACGGCGTGGAGCGCGGCGACATCGAGGGGCGTAATCGCGTCAACCGCCGCAACGTGATGGCATTCGACGCGCCCGTCATGGGCTTCGTTTTCGTTCACGAGGATATGCTGCCCTGGAGCGCGATGGATGCTGGCCTCATGCTCCAGACCCTCTTCCTGTCCGCCAAGTCGCGTGGTATCGACTCGTGCCCGGTCGGCATCCTGGCCACGTGGCGAGCCCCCGTCGACGAGGAGTTCGAGATCCCCGAAGGCTACAAGTTCATCACCGGCTTCGCCCTCGGCTATGCCGATCCGGACGCGCCGATCAATTCGATGCGGGCGCCGCGCCCGGCGATCCAGCTCCTCGAAGGTAAGTAACGCTACGAGCGATACATCGCTAGTCGTTGAGTTCAGCGCGCAGATCGGCCAGGCTCACACGCTGTCCGTCATCGTTGCGCACTGCCTCCCGGAAGGCCGCAAGCTCATTCGCCTTCCTCGTCCACAAGCACGCCGATCACCTGGAGTACACGGACGAGCATCGCGAAAAGGTCCGGGAGCTCTCCCGAGCGTCGGTTGCGGACTCCAAGCAGCTGCGCCGCGACGCCAGCACGCTCGCCAAGGATATTGCCGATCGCAAGCCCAACGCCTCGCCCTCCGACCTGGTTACGCAGGGCGCGGGTGAGGGCTAACGCGCGGACCACGCGCCGGGCGGCCCGTCGACGAGGCCTCGGCGGCCGAGGCGATCAGGGCGGGCCAGGTGCGGGTCTGACTCACGAAAGGGACGAGGCCGTGGCTGCCTCGCGCTCGAGGAGCCAACGTTTCAGGGTGGCACCTCCCGCATAGCCGCCCGGGCCGGTAGACGCGACCACGCGGTGGCAGGGACGAATGAGGAGCAACGGGTTGCGCGCCACCGCCCCGCCGACTGCGCGCGCCGACGCGGCGACCCCGGCCTCGCGCAGGCGATACGCCAGCTGGCCGTAGGTCATTGTGTGCCCGTAGGGAATGGCGCTCATGGCCTCCCAGACGCGGAGCTGAAACTCGCTGCCCATGGGCGAGAGCGGAACGCGGGTGGGGGAGGGGACCCGCCAGGCGAAATAGTCGTCCAACCAGGACGCGGCCGCAGCCAATGCGGCCGCGTCCTCGTCTCTTCCAACGCCCGCGTTACGCCCACAACCATCTAGGGAGGACGCCGACTCCGCGGAAGCGGCCATGGCCTCGTCGACGCCGAAGGGGCGCCCGAAGAAGCGCTGCCCGCTGACCCACAGGCCCACGAGCGCGCCGCCGCGCACCGCCAGCGTCAGGCGGCCGATCGGGGAGCGGTAGGTGGCGAGTAACGGTTCAGAACTGTTCGGGGTGATCGCGGTAGGCATACGCCCACACTGTCACGGCGACGGTGACCGCGCGAGTCCACGCGTCACGGACGGCGCTCAGTTCCTCGCCCTCGAAGCCCTCCGCAAGGAGACGGTGGCCGACCTCTACAGTCGGAGCGATAAAAGCGAGCACATAGCGCAGGGGCACGAATGGCGTCGAGCTCGCCCCATCCGTCGCGTTCTTCGCTGCAGACATATGCCGTGCGCCGATCAGGTACTGGTAGTCCAACCACGCCTGATCCCGCTCGCGTGTGCACATGTCGATAATCCACTGGGCGAATCGCGGCTTTGACGCCTGCGCATACTCGGGGTTCGGCTCTCCGCCCGGGTGCGCGGAATGGGCTGCTAGGTATGTCTTTTGAGCCAGAATCCCGCGCCACGTGTCGACCATTTCCATGGCATGCGGCGCTAGGACTGTCTCTGCTCGTGAGAGCAGCTCTGCGTCACCGGGCTGGACATGCGCGGCAGCCTCAATCTGGCGTAGATCATCGAGTGTGAGCGGAGACGTGGGGACGGCATCGGTGCCGTAGGTGTACCCCGACGAGTGTTCGTAACCGGTCATCAGAACCTCCTTGAACCGATGCGTTAATGGTAGCACGTGCTCTGCGTGTGTGGATCTGTTTGACATCCGGGGGCTGGTGCGGTGGTAGGTGGGCGGTGAAGTGCTCTGCGCGAGTTCGCCGCGCGCGTAGCCGTTGTGGTGAGATAGCGACGGCGCTGGCGGGGTTACTCCCAATACAATTGACCTGTGGACCCCCTTCTTATCGCCGTGGCCGGAATGCTCATCATCGTGGCATGCCAATTTGTCGCGCCCAAGGTGGGTGTGGCATCCCCCCTGATCCTGCTGGCCGTCGGCCTGGCGATCGGGTTCCTCCCGCAGGTGGGGGCCATTGAGATTGAGCCGCACATCGTCCTCGAGATGGTGCTGCCGCCCCTGCTGTTCTCGGCGGCCGTGCGTATGCCGACCATGGACTTCCGGCGTGAGATGCAGGCCGTCGCGATGCTCGCGATCCCCCTCGTCTTCGTCTCCGCCTTCGCGGTCGGCTTCGTCATCAACTGGCTGGTCCCCGCGATCTCCCTGCCCTGGGGCGTCGCGCTCGGCGCGGTCCTGTCCCCGACGGACGCGGTCGCCATCTCGATCGCGAAACGCTCCGGCGTCTCCCACCGAATCATCACCGTGCTCGAAGGCGAGGGACTCTTCAATGATGCAACCTCGCTGGTCCTGCTCTCCGCAGCGATGAGCGCCGGTCTGGCCGCCGACGAACACGCCCTCAACCCGGGCCTGCTTATCGGTAAGGTGGCCATCGCCCTCGGTATCGCCGCGGGTATTGGCTGGGTCGTTGGCGAGGTCGGCGTGCGCCTGCGCGCTCTCATCAAGGACCCCTCGGCCGATACGGTTTTCTCTGTTGCGATGCCCTTCATCGCCTCGATCCCCGCCGAGCACCTGGGAGGCTCCGGCCTGGTCGCGGCCGTCGTCGCCGGCCTGGTCGTCTCGCGCCGACGCGCCGCCACCATCTCCGCGGTGAACAGGCGATTCTCCCAGCACAACTGGCAGACCATGACGCTCGTCTTGGAGAGCGGGATCTTCCTGACGATGGGCCTCCAGGCCTTCGGCATTGTCGAGGAAACCGCCGCGTTCTCCGGTGGCTTGGCCTTCGCCGCCTTCCTCGCCGTCACCCTCGGCGCGCTCATTATGATCATCCGAGCCGTGTTCATCGCCATCATGCTCGCCTGGCTGGACCACCGACACAAGCGCCGTCAGCGCCGCTACGAGGCCGAGGCCGCGCGCATTGAGCGTTTCGAGAAGCGCATGCACAAGGCGAGCGAGGTCGACGCCGATATGCTTGAGGCGCGCGACCTGAGCCCCGAGCACTGGGAAGAGGCGCTCAACCACTATCGCCGCCGCCTCAAGCGTCGCGCGCGCCGCAACGCCATGCGCGGATCCGACCTGGATTACTTCGAGAACGAACCGCTCGGCCCGCGCGAGGGCAGCGTCATCGTCTGGGCCGGCATGCGCGGCGCGATCACCTTGGCTGCCGCCCAGACGATCTCGACGCACGCCCCGATGCGCGCGCTGCTGCTGTCGATCGCCCTGTTCATCGCCGCTGGCGCCCTCGTCATTCAGGGCCTGACCCTGCCCGGACTCATCCGCATCGTCAAGCCCAAGATGGCGACGGGTGACATCTCCGAGGAGGAGCGCGCCAAGCTCCTGACAGTCATGGGCTCCGCGCTGGTGGATACGGCCCTCGCCCAGGCGATCCACGAGGTCGACGGGCAGACCCTGCTGTCCGCCGGCGTCTCGCGCACGCTGTCCAGGCTCGGGCACGCGGTTTCCGCCACCGACGAGGCCGAAGGAGCCCGCATCGCCCGCACGGCGGACCGCGTCCTCACCGACATCCTCCAAGACGCCACGACCCAGGACGTGGCTTCCGTGAGCGAGACGGACGACGATGGTCGCGCCACCGTCGATATGAGCGAGGAGGAAGTTGAGCGCTCCTTCACGCGCGACCAGATCCGTGAACTCGCTCTGGAAGCCATTCACGCCCAGCGCGACGCGCTCCTCCAGGCCCGCGACGAGGGCATCTTCTCCTCGGCCGCCCTGGAAGGCGCGCTCAGCCGCCTCGACAACGAGGAGATCCTCCTGGTCTCTAGCCGCGGCACCGACCACTGAACGAGGTTCGCGCGCACGAACTGGTGGGGCGCGCCTGGCGGGGGGCGGCTCTGCGCAAGGTGGCGCGGATACGAGGCCTCAGTCCGTCGTCACCCGCGAGGCGTAGGCCGGGTCATCCGTCACCGAGTTGAGGGCCTCCTCCAGGCGCCGCGGCGTCACGATGCCGTCGCGCGCCAGGACCCGGTAGGTCTGGTCGGCCTCGTGCGTGAGCATGTTCGTGACCTCAAAGCCGTTGCGCTCGTAGAACGCCAGGCGGCGCACGCGCTGCTGGTAGTTCCCGGCCTCGCGCACGACCGGCTCGATTTCGAGCAGCTGCGGCACGTCGCCGTAGCGCTCGCGGAAGTAGGTGAGGATGCGCGTGCCGTAGCCTGCGCTGCGCGTGCGCCCGTCCACGGCGAGGAAGCCCAGGTAGAACAGGTCGGGAAAGACGAAAGAAAAGGTCAGGGCGACCACGTTGCCGGCCCCGTTCTCGCCCGCGGGCAGAGAAGGATCGATCCACGCGAGGAAGGAGACCTCGTCCGTCTGGGCGCTTGCCAGCAGCTCGGGAAGGGGGATCTGCTCCTCGGGCGGGAAGGAACGCTCGTAGATTTCCTTGACTTTGTCGGTGACTGGCCCTTCGTTGGGCACGGGAATCCGGGTGAGGTCGGTCATGGAATCAGTCTAGCCGCTCGGTCTCGGGCACCCCGGTAGGCAGTTCAATGGACGAGGCTGGGGCTGGGTTTTGGGGCGTGTCATGTGACGTGGGAGACGCGGGTTCAGGGGCTTGTCAGGGGATGATCAGGGGTCAGTCAGTGAACGGCGGCAGACGTGGGTGATGGTCCCTCGCCTAGACTTGTCTGCGGAATTAACAGCAGATGTGAGGATGAAGCGTGCTAGAGCTCAAGGAGATCATCAAGGCCTACCAGACCGCCAACCTGGTGCAGGTCGCACTCAACAAGGTCTCGGTTGCCTTCCGCGACAACGAGTTCGTGGCCATCCTGGGCCAGTCCGGTTCGGGCAAGACCACGTTGCTCAAACTGCTGGCGGGGCTCAGCGAGCCCACTGCGGGTTCTGTGACTGCCAAGGGCACGGTGCAGGCTGTGTTCCAGGATCCTTTTGATTCTTTGGATCCGCGGATGACCATTGGCGATGCTGTTGCCGAGCCACTGCGTGCCCAGGGTATTAATGACCCGGCGCGTGTGTCTGAGGTGTTGGAAGAGGTCGGTATTGATCCGGCCTTGGCCAGCCGTTATCCGCACGAGTTTTCGGGCGGACAGCGCCAGCGCATTTCTATTGCGCGTGCGTTGAGTGTGCGCCCGGATATTTTGTTAGCGGACGAGCCCGTCAGTGCCCTCGACGTGTCCGTGCGTGCACAGGTGATGAACTTGCTGACGGATTTGTGCATCGATTATGGCCTGTCGATGGTGTTTGTGAGCCACGACCTAGGCGTGGTGCGCGAATTGTGCCAGGATGTCATCGTGTTGGATGAGGGCTCGATTGTGGAGCAAGGCCCTGTAAGCCGCGTGCTGCATAACCCTGATTCTCCGTACACCCAGCGATTGTTGGACGCTATCCCCCGCATCACCGAAGTCTAAAAATCTGTTACTAGGAGTTGATCGTATGGTCGCGCGTTGGTGGGTCACTGCTGTGGCGGGCGTATCGATGGTGGGTGTGCTGTCTGCCTGCGGCACCGGTAATGACCTACTGGTAACCTTCGGCGATGGCGAGCCCACAGCGCGGGTCAATTCTTCCAACGCCTTGGGTCAATTGCCGCGCGTGGAGAGTAAAAACGGTGGGCGTTACCGGGTGGGTGACTACATCATTCAGGGCAGCACGGAGCGCGCCTATGTCACCCACGTTGATAAGCCCGGCTCGGCGCTGATCACCCCTTCGGAGATACTCTTAAGCTCTGAGCAAAACGGCTAGCGCTAGCGTGTTTCAATCGCAGCGATCGCTTCGGTGACGAGTTCCCAGAAGCGGCCGTGATCGAGCTTGACTGCCACCTGTGTGTGGCAGTCTTCGGGGGCGGGCCCACGGAAGTCAGCCACCGTCATGCCGGTGGTGAGTGCTCCGCTGAGCTCCACGTCGACGGGGACTTTTCGGGTGCTGACGACACTCGGATCAATCAGGTAGGCAATGGTGCAGGGGTCGTGTACGGGCGGGTCGACGAAGTCTTGATTGGCTTGGTAGGCCTTTCGGAAAAAGCCCATGAGGCCCAGGACAAATTCGCTGGCTTCGGTGCCCAGGGCCTTGATTTTTTCTTCCACCTCAGGGGTACACAGAGCCTGGTGGGTGAGGTCGAGGCCCACCATGGTCACCGGCCAGGGCTCGTTGAACACGATGTGTGCAGCCTCTGGGTCGACCTTGATGTTGAACTCCGCCACGGCTGACCAGTTGCCCTCATGGTAGCCGCCGCCCATAAGCACGACTTCGCGAACGCGCTCAACAATGCGGGGTTCTTTGCGGGCGGCCATCGCAATGTTGGTCAGCGGACCGGTGGGAACGAGCGTGATGGTGC
>ERZ773072.1620-NODE-1620-length-11049-cov-4.119702_pt1 | contig 11049 bp, 4 predicted proteins | sample MGYA00580617_ERZ773072 | MGnify/ENA primary metagenome ERZ773072 (study PRJEB29015, sample SAMEA2737970) | human oral metagenome | biome: human oral; feature: human-associated habitat; material: dental | place: China | collected 2122 ... | reverse complement strand
ATAACAAGCCATAAGCAAAAAGCCTACCACAGCAGTACGAGGAATCCAAAAAAGTAAGGCAAAGAATATCTGTAACCCGCCTAAGATGTGGAGTGTAGAAGCACCGCCTACCAATTCTGCCATTTGTACATTCTGCTCACCCCCAGTGAATTTCATAGCGCCTGTAGCGACGAAGACAAAGGTTACCAATCCAGAAAGGACATAACCTGCGATTTTTCTTGTTTTACTATTCATAAAAATACTAAATTAAATTCTGATGCAAAGATACGGGTTTTTATCCAAAGGAAAATTAACCTGAGGTAATTTTAGAGAGCAGAAAGCATCACAACCTAAAAATATCTTCTGTCTGTAAGCTAAGGTCAGGGAAGATCACCGAAGTAACTTCTTTATCTACAAAAGGGGGAAGTACACGGTATTGGTTGTTTTCCAATACATTGATAATCACATATTCATCTTGTGGGTGTACCAGCCAATACTCTCTTACCCCTGCTTCCTGGTAGAGTTCGTATTTGTTTTTGAGTTCTTTTTTAGAGTTACCAGGAGAGAGAATTTCTATGATCAGGTCAGGGGCGCCCCAGCAACCTCTTTCGTCCAACTTATCTGCATCGCATACTACACAGAGGTCGGGCTGGACAACGGTATATACCTCATTGTCTTTCTCACCCTTTTTGGCTAAGCGCACATCAAAAGGAGCCGCAAAGAGTTTGCAAGGGGTTTTATAGAAATAGTTGCTCAACAGGTGGCTAAAATTCATGGAAACAGTTTGGTGAGTCAGGCTGGGGGCACCCATTTGGAATATTTTCCCCTTAAGGAGTTCCAAGCGGTCTTTGATTTTCCACATCAGATAATCGGCATAAGTATATATGCCATTGACAAGGTCTAACTGGTCAATACTGGTAATAACTGTACTCATAGCAAATTGTCTTTAAAGGTTTCAGGGGCAAAGATACAAAAAAATTAGCAAATAGTCGTTAGTGATTAGTCTTTAGTCGTTAGCAAATAATAGTTAGTCGTTAGCCGCCAACATTCTAACGACTAACGACTAACTACTAGCGTCTAAAAACTAACGACTAACGACTAGCGACTAAAAGCTAACGACTAATCACTAACGACTAACTCTTCTCCTTCTCCTAATGAAAATGATAAGCCCTACAAAGGCTAAGAGTACCGCCGCACCTATCCATACAGCATTAAACGATACTTTCTTACTTTCTTGAGCAGGGTTTTGCTCTTCTTTTTGCAATACTTTAGCGTTTTTAGTATCTACGGTCTCACCACTGGCTTTTTGGCTGTTGGCGAGTTGCTGTTCATAGGCTTTAGCATTTTCAGCAGAGGCTTTCTGACTGATGTAGGTTTGTAACTTCTTGTTTTCTGATGAAAAATGCGATGAGCTTACCCCAAATTGTTCTGTCAGTTGGGTGTGTAGGTTCGCTAGGTTACTTATCTGTTCAGCAGAGGCTTTCCACATACCTTTGCGGGTAGCCTCAAGCATTACAGCACTTACCTCTTGTAGGGCAGCCACGTTTTCCTTCTTTATAAAGTCGGTGATGCCTAAGTGCTGTTTATCTTCTATATAGGTGTCGTACACCTCATTCCACATGGCATCATCTATCAGTTCAGGGCGAGTAGCTTCCCAACCGTGCATATTGGTTACTATCTCGGCTATCTGCCCAGCGCTCGAGGCTTTACCCTTCATCATTTCTTTGATGTATTTAGGGTTTAGTATCGTACTGCGCGCTTCTACCCCTACAGCTTCTTTTAGGTCTTGTAGGTGCATATTCTTATGGTTGCGATAGTCAGCCAGATAAGCGTCGGGGTCTTTACCGGTTACTTCTTTAATAGCAGCATTCATACCGCCCATAAACTCATATACGTGGTCGAGGCTTAGAGCGCCCCAAGTGTTGTTTTGTCGAGGCTGAATCAGTACATCGGCATTCTTAATAGCAGCGCGGAACATACCCTCTTGGAACTTGCTCCACTGCTCTTTGCTGCCGTAGAAAGCCCCCATATTGTGCATATACACATCGGCTATTTCTTTCTGAGTATCCCATTTGTCGCCAGCATTTATCATCTCTTTTATACCGGTGTCGTATCTGCCTTGCAACCCACCAAAAATGCGTTGGGTAGAGAGTTCGCGGGCTTCTTTAGGAGGGACGCCTGCTTTTACAAGTTCCTTTTCTATATCTACTGTGCCGGCACTTACCTCATTGGTGTAATGCTCTTCGGGTAGGGCACTTACCATCTCAATGGCTTTGGTTAGCAAGAAAAGACGAGAGGCTGCCAAGTCGCGGAACTGACCAGAGGTTTGTATCACCACATCTATACGAGGTCTTCCGAGTTCTTCCGAAGGGATAATCCTAACATCGCCTACACGTCCGAAGGTATCCCATACAGGCTCAACCCCTAGCATATAAAGGGCTTGCGCTATCGATACCCCTTCCGTTTCTATAAACTCCGAACTCCAGAAAGTGTAGGCTATCTTTTTAGGGTACTCTCCGTGTTTCTTTTGGTATTCGGTTAGGGTGTTTTGCGCCATATTCACCCCTCTGTCCCACGCTAGTTTAGAAGGGGTACTTTCAGCATTCACCCCATACAAGTTGTGCCCTGTAGGTACGCCTTTAGGGTTAGCAACCGCATCACCTCCTGATGAAGGAGGCGTATAGCCACCGTTTAAGGCGTTAAAAAAAGCTTCTTCTTCTTTGCGCGGACTCTCCTCTAAGCCTTTTTTGTACAAAAGTACATTCTGTATGGTTCTTTCCACCTCTACAATGGCTCTTGCGTGGTCTATTTTCGCTTTTTTAGCTGCTATTTCAGCTAATTCTTGCTGAGTGAGTGGTTTGCGGTCAGGTTTTTTGGCAGGAGCTTTTATCTTAGTAGGTCTGCCCACAGCATCGGGTTTCTTGGCGGTATTGGTAGCAGTACTTGCCATAGTAGTACTAGCAGTGTTAGTAGCGGTGCCAGCTTGTTTGGCAGCTTCTTTCTGCATACGTTGTTGCAAAAAGTAAGGCATACCCTTGCCCTCTTCGGTAGCCATTACCTCTTTAGCTTTGGCTAAGGCTTCAGGGGTTACGTGCGCATAGCTGCAAACCAATTCGGTAGTTACCGGTTTGCCGGCTAATAGTTGTTTCACCAAATTTTTAGCTGGATTTAGGTACTTTTCGGTGAAGAAAGTTTTGCGTTTAAGGTCTTTTTCTGTTACCTTGCCCTCATACTTATCTATAGTAGCGATGCTATAAGCTATAGGGTCAGCACTCATAGCCAGTACAGTAGAGTTGATTTTGTCGGCAGTATAAGGCACGCCGGTTACGTAAAATTCACCATTTATCTTTTCGGTAGCTATTTCTTCAGCAAAGTTAGCAAGGCGCTCTATTTCTTCCTCAGTATAAGGTTTGCTTACGATGCTATCTAAGCGCAGGTCGCGGTGCAAGCCCATTTGTACGGCTAATTTTTTAATGTGTAGCCCTATGGTCTGTTTGTCCGAAGGGTTTTTAGCTTTTTCGTAAGAGAGAATGGTATTTTCTAACTGATTGAAAGTGTTGCGCATATCACTTTCAGTAAAAGCAGGCGTTAGATACGAGATGATGCTTCCATACGAGCGGCGTTTGGCCATCATCGCTTCCCCTATATTGCCGATAGTGTAGTAGTAAAAGTGGGGAACGGTGCCTACTAATATATCGCCCCAATCGTAATCAGAGAGGGCTACCTGTTTGTTAGGGGTGAACTCTAAAGAGCCGTGGGTACCAAAGTGGATAAGCGCATCGGCTTTCAGTTTGTTTTGTACCCATAGGTAAGCCCCCATATAGGCGTACGGAGGCACTTCTTTCACCCCGTGTAGTACCTTAAAGTCGTCTTCGGTGCTGATAGCAGCAGGGGGCTGAGGCAGAATAGTTACGTTGCCAAAAGTCAGTTGCGCAACCGCCAAATAGACTTTGCCGTCTTTGGTAGTGCTGAGGTAGTCACCAGGCAGTGCGCCATTTTTGGCTAACACCTCTTGGTATAAACGCTGTGGTAGGGCAGTTTTTAGCCATTGGTTCAGCTCGTTAGCTTCTATTAGCGCTGGTGCTCCAGAAGCTATAAACTTCTCTATATCGCCTTTGGCACTCGCGCGGTAAGTATTGGCGTGACTGATAAGCTGTTGGTTGAAAGCCTCTAAGGTAGGAGGGAGGGTACCCACATTGTAGCCTTGCTCTTTTAGTTGGTGCAAGAAGCGGAATAACGACGCTTCCACCTCTAAGCCTTGGGCAGCCGCAGGGGTAAGCCCTACGCCTTTAAAATAGACGATAGCCACCTTTTTATCGGCATTAGCTTTGTGTTTCAGGGTCGTGAAGTTATGCACTATCTTGGCGAACTTCTCTGCACGGTTTTTAATCGTGTTCAAAAAGTAATAACCGTCTTTGTTTTGCTCTTGGGCAATGACTACATACGGGTAAAGCGCTCCATCGAGTTCGGGCATTACAATAGTTTGCCCCATAAAGCCACCCGACATACCCATAGGGTCTTTTTCCCAATCTTCTTTCAGCGCTAATACCGATAGCCCCGTAAACAGAGGCACATTGTGCGCCTTAGCCCAGTTGGTAAAGGTTTCGGGTTGTCCCATCATCATCTGTCCGTGTGGGAAATAGATTACCGCATCAGGGTTGATAGCTTCAAGGAATTCTATGCGTTTGCTCTGTGCCGTGAAGGGGTATACATTAAGCCCCTCGTTTTGTAGGGCGTTAATCATACCGTTTAGGTGCTCTTTGTTGCCCGCAAAGGGTTCGTGCAGTCCAGCTACTATAGCTATGCGGGGCGCTCCTTCTTTATAATAATGATGCTCGCGTATATAGGCTTCGTAGCTTTTAAGGTCACCAAAAGAGCGTTCGTCATCTAAGTGAAAAAAGACGTTTTCTTTCAGCTCGATAGGCGCACCAGGTTCGGGGGCAAACCATTTCTTATCAATGTATTTGCGTATGTAGCGGGCTAAGTTCTGATAATTATTCTTATTGCCACTCTCTAAGTAGGCGGCTACTTTTTTCAGTTCGGTTTCCGATAGACTACTGATGTCGTTATCCGGATTGGTAACGGCAAAGCTGTGAAAAGGCACACGGTTGGCGGCGGCTACCAACTGGTTGCGCTGCTCATCGCTTAGTTTCAAGCCCATACCCCAGACTAATACGAAGTCGTATTTTTTAAGAGTTTCGAGCTTGTCTAACGGCACTTCTTCAAACTTGATAAACTTGTCCTTGTTAGAAAGGGCGATGTTAGAAGCCTGATAACTGATGAAGTTCACCAGTGCGATGCGGGTAGGGCTTATGTATCTACGCCATCCCCAATAACCCCCTAATACTATGATAACGAGGGCTAAAATACTTAAAATCTTTTTTTTCATTATGGTTAGCTTTAGTCCTTTCAGTAGAAGAAGAAAGGCATTTTTGTTTTGAGCCGCAAAGATATGAATTTATTTTGAATTAAAACAAATAAATATACAGATTTTATAAGGAATAACTTGAAACCAAAAAAATGCTGTTTTTTCCTACCAAAAACCAAAAAATATTCTCCTTATAGCTACACTATACAATGGATATAGGAACAAGCCACCTACAGCGAATGATAAGCGAAGTGTTGACGAAGAATAAACGTCTACCAAACAGCTAAAAATCAGAAAGAGTCACTACTGCAATAGATAAAAATGACGAACTGCAGGGCTAAAATCTATCTTCTCAATCGGTTAATTATCTCATTTTGTTTTAACAGAATATTGTTAGAATATAAGGTGATTTTTTTAGATATTTTCAAAGAAAATGTATTTTAATAAAAATACTGCAAGAAAATAAAGTTTTTATTGCAAAATTTATGCGCTCTTCTTTTTTTAATTGCGAAAAAAATAACAGAAAATATTTTGAAGTAAGCTGAAAATATTTATACCTTTGCACCTGTTGTTAATTAAAATATTTAGAAGATGAAATTGAACAGACTTGTGTATGCGCTGTTATTAGCATTAATAGTGCACGGCTTCTCCCTCGCACAAGAGCGAGAAGTAAAGGGAACTGTACGCGACTCTAATGGGTTAGAGATGCTTGGCGTGGCAGTAGTAGTAAAAGGTGAGGCTCACGGTACCGAAACGAACCTCGATGGTAAGTATACCATTAGGGTAGCCGATGGCAAGACCCTCGAGTTTTCGTTCTTAGGTATGAAAACCAAACGCTTCAAAGTAAACGGGCAAAGTAGAATAGATGTGGTGTTAGAGGAAGAAGCTCAAGAAATCGGTGAAGTGGAAGTAGTGGGCTACGTAACGGTGAAGAAAGACCAATACGTGGGTACAGCTGCTACTATTGATAAAGAGTCCCTTAAAAGGAAAAGCGTTTCTAACGTGTCTAAGGCTATTGCGGGAGAAGTAGCTGGGGTACGTGTGATTAACTCTTCTGGGCAACCAGGTACTGAGGCTACTATACGGGTGCGCGGGTTTGGTTCAGTAAACGGTAACCGTTCACCACTTTATGTGGTAGATGGGGTACCTTATGAAGGTGCTGTATCTTCAATCAACCCTGATGATATTGAGAGTATGGTAGTGCTCAAAGACGCTACCTCAACTTCAGTATACGGCTCACGCGGGGCTAATGGGGTGGTACTCATCACTACTAAAAAAGGACGTGTTGATACATCACGCATACAAGTAGAATCAAAAATAGGCTTTAATATGCGTTTATTGCCTCGCTATGAGGTGATTACAAGTCCTGAGCGCTATATAGAGCTCGGGTGGGAAGCATTGCGCCAAAGTGGGGCACTAACACAAGCTAAAAACCCAGCAGGTTTTACAAGAGCGGGTTATGCTAGTCCAGCTGATTACGCTAATAAAAATTTGTTTAATAAGTTAGGTATTGATCCTAAATATAATATGTGGAATGTGGCGGGGGCTAACCTTATCAACCCTGCTACTGGTAAGATAAACGACGGAGTAACTCGCAAATACGACCCAGAAGATTGGGGTGATTACGCCTTCCAAACAGCCGTGCGCAGTGAGTACAACGTAAGTATGAGCGGAGGTAGTGGCAAAACTACTTACTATACAGGTTTCGGTTACCTTAAAGATGACGGATATGCTATCAATTCTGGTTTTGAGCGTTATACAGGTCGCCTTAACTTGGGCTATCAGCCTAAAAACTGGCTTAAAGGTGAGTTTAACTTAAGCTATGCGCATACTAAAACGAAAGCAAACGGACAAAGTTCTGACTCTAGCAGTTTGTTCTGGTTTACTGATAACATTCCTTCTATCTATCCGTTATTCTTGCGCGATAGCAATGGTGATAAAATAGATGATCCTCATTACGGAGGGTATCAATACGATTTTGGTAAAGGGCGTGGTTTTGGAGCGCTTGCCAACGCCATAGCACAAGCTACTTACGATAAAAAAGATAGAACACGCAATAACGTGCTTGGTAATGTATTCCTTCGTGCTGATATAGTAAAAGGTCTTACTTTCGAAACTCGTTTGGGTGGTGAGTATTTTAATAATGCTTATAATAACTATACTAACCCTTACTATGGTAGTTCAGCAAGCCAGAAAGGTTTTCTTAGCAAAACCCGATATGAATTGCTTAACTACACTTTCTTGCAAATGTTGCGCTATACCCAACAATTTGGCAAACATAATCTACAAGCCTTTGTAGCACACGAAAGTACTACTTTTGATTATTATACATTCAGTGGTAGTAAGAGTGGTTTGGTTGACCCTAAAGGTACAGAGCTCGAAAATGCTATTACATTATCTGGTCTGACTTCTTATATCCATAACTACCGATTGGAAAGTTATTTCAGTCAGCTGCTATACGATTACGAAGGTAAATACTTGTTCTCAGGTTCGTTGCGCCGCGATGGTACTTCACGTTTCTTGAACAACAAATGGGGGACTTTTGCTTCAGTTGGTTTAGGCTGGGTAGTGAGCAAGGAAAACTTTTTGAAAGAGAAAGAATGGTTGCCTTACTTCAAACTCAAAACCAGCTATGGTACTGTAGGCGACCAAGAGGTAGGTAGTGGCAATGCCTCTTACTACTCAGGTTATGATGTGTACGATTTGGGCAACTTTATGGGCTTGCCTTCAGCAGTGTTCAACCGTATAGGCTACCCCGACCTTACTTGGGAAAAAGCTAAAATATTCCAAGTCGGGGCTGAATTTACTTTCTTAAAATCGCGTGCTATCGAGTTGCAATTAGATTATTACCACAAAACTACCGATAATTTGGTATTCGACAGCCGTTTAGCACCTTCTAGTGGTAATGGTCTTTGGAAAGTAAATGATGGTAAATTGGTGAATAGTGGTTTTGAGTTCAACTTACAAACGCACGTGGTTAATACTAAAGACTGGCGCGTAGATGTAGGGGTAAACGGCGAACTACTCAACAATAAGCTTACCCAAATGCCTTATGATAAATCAATAAAAGGTGAAAAAATCATAGATATATCAGGTATTTTTGGTAGAAGCAAAGGGCACTCGCTCTATGATATTTACACACAAGAATATCGTGGGGTAAACCCTCAAACAGGGGCTGCCCAATGGACAATGCACTATGCCGATAATAATAACAATGGTACCTATGACAATGGTGACGACGCTATAGCTTCATTGCACGAATACCAAGCCAAAAATCCTAACGCTAATATAAAAGAAAAGCTAACAGAAGATTATAGCCAAGCTACCCAAAAATATATAGGCAAAAGTGCTATACCCGATGTACGTGGGGCATTTAACTTCAATGTAGGATACAAAGGGCTTTCGCTTAGTGCGCAGTTATTGTACAGCTTAGGCGGTTATGCTTACGATGGGGTATATGCAGCCTTGATGGGTAATGGAAAAATAGGAGGTAATAACTGGCATAAAGATATACAAAACCACTGGAAACAAGCAGGTGATGCTACTGATGTGCCAAGATTGACATCAAATTACGGCAATGATGGTCAGGCTAACAATACATCATCACGTTTCTTAACTAAAACAGATTACTTGGCACTCAACAATATTACCTTGGCTTATAGCTTAGATAAAAAGGTATGCAAAACGATAGGTTTTGAAGGATTGACCTTTACCTTAGCTGGTGATAACTTATGGTTAGCTACAGCTCGTAAGGGCTTTAACCCTACCACTTCAGAATCAGGTAATTCTGCTCGTTATACTTACTCACCTTTATCAACCTTTACTTTAGGGGTAAAAGCAACTTTTTAAACAGAACGCACTATGAAAAAGATATTAACATTTAGTATATTATCGGCAGTAGCTTTCAATCTTACTGCTTGTAAAAAAGATTTTCTTAACACCTCACCTACAGAGGTAGTATCTACAGCCCCTGCTGATGTACGCCTTAATGGGCTATACCTAATGACCTACCAAACAGGTACAGGAGGTACTTCTGGGCATACAGACTTTGGGCAAAAAAACGTAGATATTTGTACCGATATGCTCTGCGGCGATATGGCGCTGTTGGCAACAAATTATCGTCAGTATCAAGATGTTGCCAATTTAAAAGCGACCCAACAACCAAGTGATAATTATAACTATATCCCTTGGCGTTATTACTATCGTTTGATATACGAGGCTAACAAGTCGATAGCCGAGTTGGCAAACCCTAAAAACAATAGCGAGAAGTATACTTTGGCACAGTTTCGTGCGCTACGTGGTTATGCTTATTTCTATCTAATGCAAATATTCACCACTAAGTACGAACCGAATTCAAGGACTAATTCTATACCTCTCTACACTACTGCTGATATTGTGAGCAAACCGAGAGTAAAACAATCGGAAGTGTATGCGCAAATAATAAGCGATTTAGAATTTGCGGTTACTAACCTTGCTGGGTTTACACGTAGCAAAAAAGGTATGATTGATAAATATGTAGCAGAAGGCTTGCTAGCCTATACCTACGCAGCTATGGGCAATAACCAAAAAGTAGCCGAGTTAGCACAAGATATCGTCAATAATAGTGGCTACCCACTTACTACTCGCGAACAAATTTTTTATGATACTACTACTAAAAAAGGGGGTGGTTTTAATGATGTAGAAACTAAAAGCTGGATGTGGGGGGTTGATATCATCACCGAAAACAGTATTGATTTGAAATCATGGTGGGGTATGATAGATTATTACACCTATAGTTATGCTTGGGCTGGCGACCGCAAGGCGATGGATAATAAGCTTTATGCTCAAATACGCGCTAACGACCTACGCAAAAAGCAATTCCACCCAGGATTAAAAATGCCATTGTATAAGTTTTTTGCTCCTGATAGAGTGGTAGGAGGGCAGCGCGATATCACTACTGACTACGTATATATGCGTGTAGATGAGTTTTACTTATTAGCAGCAGAAGCCTTGGCTAAGTTAGGGCAAGATGCACAGGCTAAAACTATCTATAAAAAGCTTTTGAAATTGCGCTATCCTGAGGCAACTGCTACTACTGATATAGCCTATGTAGATGCACTTACTAATGCACAGTTGCAAGACGATATCTACCTCAATACTCGTATAGAGTTATGGGGGGAAGGTAAAAGCTACTTTGCTATGAAGCGCAACCACAAAACAATAGAAAGAGGTAGTAACCACGTAGAGGAAAAGAATACAACTTTTAGCTACGATAATCCACGCCTTACCTTTGCTATTCCTCAGAATGAAAGTATTAATAACTTGAATTTGTAAAAGATTCTATATACACAACCAAGAACTGCCCCCAATAAAGGGGCAGTTTTTTATTTAGGGTAATTTGCCAATTGCTAATTGTTTTGTACCTTTGCCAAAAATACAGAATATTATGTCTTATACCATCACGATTAATAGTCATAGCCCTGCTGTAGAGGGGCTTGTACAATATCTTAAAAGTCTTGACTTTGTAAGTGTTACAAAGCAAAAAGACCCTACATATAGTGAGGAGGTCTTAGAGGCTTCAATAGTGCTGAAAATGACTCCTGAAGAAATAGTAGAAGCGGCTAAAGAAGAAGGAATGACTCCTGAGGATTATGCTTTTGTGATGATGATTTCTAAAAAAATAAATAAAAAAGTATCTCAACGCCTTAGAGAGCGGTTTAATC
>ERZ773072.1619-NODE-1619-length-11050-cov-25.653934_pt1 | contig 11050 bp, 12 predicted proteins | sample MGYA00580617_ERZ773072 | MGnify/ENA primary metagenome ERZ773072 (study PRJEB29015, sample SAMEA2737970) | human oral metagenome | biome: human oral; feature: human-associated habitat; material: dental | place: China | collected 2122 ... | reverse complement strand
ATCCGGCGGGCTTGCCGTCGGCGTCGATGTAGCCGAAGGGGGCCTTGTCGGAGAAGATGCCGATGACGATCTCGCCGGCTTCCTTGATCTGCTCGGGGCTGCGGTCGCCGACCTGCGCACTCGACGAGGAGGACGAGGAAGTGGACGCGCCACCGGAGCATGCGGCCATGCCGAGGGCTGCGACCATGGCGACGGCGGCCGTGGCGAGTCGAAGGAATGGCTTCTTGCGTGCGTGAGTGGCGCTCATGAGGGCTCCTGATCTGCGTTGTCAATGGATGCGCCGAGGAGATGTTCCTCGGCGACAGGAACGATATTTCCACCGGACGGTCTATTGCGCGAGGGCTGTTTCCCGTTTTGAAACTATGTGACAGGCGAGGGCTATCCCTCCCCGCAGGTTTCCACACCGGGACCTTCGACCCACTAAAACGTGCAAGTCGTCACGCACGGCCCCGCCAGCGCGCGCGAGGCCGTAGCGGCGCGTAAAAATTGCTCCCATGCCCAAGCTACCGCGCACCGTGAATGTCCCCGTGCCGGCTAGCCCTACCCGCCTCGAGATCCTCGACGGTCTACGCATCACGGCACCCGTCGCCGCGGGTTACATCCCACTGGGCCTGGCCTACGGCCTGCTGGTCGTCCAGCTGGGGCTGCCGTGGTGGATGGCGCCAGCGCTCTCCCTGGCCGCCTACTCGGGCTCGGCCGAGCTCCTCGTCGTCACCCTGGCCTCGCAGAATACGCCTTTAGCCGTCATCGCCGTGACGATGCTGCTGGTGAACTTCCGGCTCCTGTTCTTCGCCTTCTCGTTCCCACTGCACGTGGTCGAGGGGCGTTTCGCCCGCATCTTCTCGATGTACGCCCTCGTGGACGAAGCCTACGCGCTCACCGCCGCCCGCCCAAACGGGTGGACGAAGCCTCGCCTGTTGGCGATGCAGGTACTCTTCCACCTGACGTGGTTAGTGTCGGGCGTGGTCGGCGTCCTCGCCGGATCGCTCATTCCCACGCAGATCGAGGGCCTAGACTTCGCGCTGACGGCTCTGTTCATCACGTTGACGCTGGACGCTGCGCGCACCAGGCACGAGGCGCCGTCGGTCCTCCTGGCCGGCGCATCCTTCGCGGTGGCGATGGTGGTGGCACCCGGGCAGCACCTCATGGCGGCACTCCTGCTGTTCGTCGCGTGCCTGACAGTCCGCCACTTTCTTCATCGCCGGGGCATCTGGCACTCCGCGGACGAGATGGCCGAAGGAGGTGTGCGGTGACACCGACGCTGGGCTACCTGCTGGCGATCCTTGCGATCACCTTCATCATCGACTTGACGCTGCGCGCTCTACCTTTCAAGATTCTCGAACCCCTGCGCGATTCGCATTACGTGTCGGACATGGCGGTGTGGATGCCGCCGGGCATCATGCTGATCCTCGTGCTCTCGACACTCGCCCAGGGGGCGCAGGCTACGGGCAACTGGTGGGCGGCGCTGGTGGCGACGGGCGTCACCGTCGCGGTGCACCTGCTCTTTGGCCGCAAGCTCCTGTGGAGCGTCGGCATCGGGACGGTGTGCTACGTGACGCTGTTGAACTGGTAACGAGGCTCCCAGGCGACGAGGGGTATGCCCCACCCGCATGGGGAGACGTCGTCGGGATCTCGACCCCGCCGGGCCCGTGGACAAGCACCCGGCGCGTCGCATACCCTGGCTGAGAGCGCCCGATCTTGTCGGCGCCCACGATCGGAGCCGGACACCGAGGAGAAGATCCGTGACGACGAGCACCGGGGCCCCTCCCCAGCCCGCCCCCGCGGGGGCCTCCGTCCTGCTGGTCGACGACGAGGCGGCCATCATCGACGGGCTCGCGCCCTTCCTACGCCGCTCGGGTTTCACGGTCCACACGGCCCGGGACGGGGCGGAGGGGCTGGCCGCCCACGGCAGGCTCAGCCCAGACATTGTCGTCTCCGACATCATGATGCCGCACATGGACGGACGCGAGATGGTGCGCCGCATACGTGCGGGCGGCACGTGGACCCCCGTCATTTTGCTGACCCAGATCGACACCTCTTTCGAGCGTTCAGCCGCGCTGGACGAGGGTGCCGACGACTACCTGTCGAAGCCTTTCGACCCCCAGGAGCTGGTCTCCCGTATCCGCGCGGTGCTGCGCCGTTCGATGCGCTCCACGCGCCCCCTGTCGGCGTCCGAGCGCGTCACGAGTGACGAGTTGGTGCTTGACCGCCTCGCTCGGCGCGCTTTCCTGGCCGACAGGGAACTTGAGCTGACGCCCAAGGCGATGGGACTCCTCGACTATCTGATGACCCACCCCGGAGAGCTCCACACCCGCGAGCGACTCCTGTCGGTGCTGTGGGGAATCGACTTTGCTTCCTCCACGCGAGCAGTGGACCATCGTATCCGTGAGATCCGCGCGGCCCTCGGGGAGGATCCCTCGGACCCGGTGTTTATCGAAACCGTTCCCTCCGTGGGGTACCGCTTCATTGGGAGGGTGGGGCAATGAGGCGCCGAATGATGCTGTGCCTGGCTCCCGCGGTCATCTCCTGCGTGTGCGCCCTCGTGTGGTGGCTCTTCGGCTCGAGGCTCGGGGTGCGCGCCTTCGTTTCCTTGCCCGCTGCCGTGGCCGCACTCGGCGTTCTGGTGTCCGCCGTTGCGGTGGCGTTCCTGCTCGTCTCGGTGGCTGTGTCGAAGGCGCGCCTCGCGGGTGCGGCGCAGGCTCAGGCGCGCCGCGATCTCGAGCACCGGCAGTTTCTGGCCCGCCTCGATCACGAGCTGAAGAATCCCCTGACGGCGATCCTCGCGGCCACGGCTTCGGGCGAGGACGAGGCCTCGGCCCTCGTGGCGGCCCAGGCCAGGCGCATGGGCGTGCTCGTGACGGACTTACGCAAACTGGCCGACCTGTCGTCGGCACCCATGGAGCGCGAGCTCGTGGATCTGGAGGAGGCGGCACGCGACGCCGTGGAGGCTGCGCGCTCCAGCGTGGGCGAAGCGCGCAGCTTCACCCTGGTGTTCCCAACCGCCCCGTGGCCGCTGCCGCGCGTCGTCGGGGACGCCGATCTACTGTATTCCGCGATTCAGAACGTCGTGTTTAACGCCGTGAAGTACTCGGGTGAGGGCGACAGCATCGAGGTTCGCGGCAGCCAGTCGGAGACCGGCGTGAGCATTGAGGTCGCTGACACGGGAATCGGGATTCCCGAGGCGGAACGCGAGAGCGTGTTCTCGGAGCTGGCGCGCGGGTCGAACGCGGCTGGGCGCTCCGGGTCGGGGCTGGGCCTGCCGCTCGTCCGCCTCGTCATTGAGCGGCACGGCGGCCACGTGCGCCTCACCTCGCGCGAGGGAGTGGGAACCAGCGTCGTCCTCACCCTCCCACTGCCCGACGAGGTCTCTCCTACGGCGCAGATGATTCCCCAGCCCCCGAGGTGAACGCCCCGGCCCCCGCCAGCGGCGTGCTGGCGGGGGCCGGGTGCGTGCTGTCAGGGTTGGCGCCGAGCCTTGAAGTGCGATCGGTGCACGGGAGAGCGGCGACCGAGCGTGGGTGTCACTTCTGCGCGCGGATCTCGACGCGCCGGTTCTGGGCGCGCCCCTCGTCCGTCTCGTTGTCGCCGATGGGCTCGGCTTCTCCCTTCCCATCGGTCGTGATCGACAGGCCGGGAACCTTTCCTGTGAGGTAGTCGCCCACGGCCTTGGCCCGACGCTTGGAGAGATCGAGGTTGTGGGCGTCATCGGCTACTGAGTCGGTGTGGCCCATGACGGAGACCGTCGAGGGCTTAGCCTTGGTCCACTCCGACGCCAGGGAGTCGAGGACCTCCTTGGCACGCGCCGTGAGCTGATCAGAGTCGACCTCGAAGTTGACATCCCCCGACAGCGTAGTGACCGTGGCATCGGGCTGCTCCGCCGTGGCGACCGCACCGTCGATCGTGGAGACGGAGAAGATGATCTTGACGGGTTCGGGGAACTCGATCGTCGCCACTGGCCACTCCACCTTGTCCGCGGCCAGGGCGGGGCTCGCGCCCACGGCGGCCACGAGCGCGAGGGCAGCAGCTGCTACCGCGCGCCTCCTCATCGTGTTCATGGCGTTCACTCCCTGGTCACCGGGATACCCTCGAAGGGGGCGACGTTCGGTATCGTCACGGTGACAGCCCCCACCCCTTCGGGCAGCTCCTTGAACGTCGTGAAGACGGTCCGAGATTCGCCGGGTTCGAGCGAGGAGGCGTCGAGTTCGCTGCACATGCAGGACTTGTCCGCCGCCTTTCCGGGCGAGTAGACGAGGCTGTTTTGCGGGTCAGCGAGCTTCACGTCGTCGGACAGCAGGTTGTTGCCCCCGAATGAGACGTACCACATCAGCATCCCCGTGGAACCGGTGTTCGTGACGGTGAAGGTCAGCGTCGTGACCCCGTTCTTGACGACCACGGAGTTCACGTCCACGCGGAAGTTCTTATCGTTGATCGCTCCCTCCCAGGTGCCTTGAACCCCGGACGCGGCGGGCTTGGCGGTGCCCGTCGCCTGGGGCGAAGAAGTTGCCTGAGATCCCCCGGTGCCATTCGATTGGGATGCGGCCGGGGCCGGACTGGATCCGCCGCCTTCGTCCTGCTTGCTGATGCCGAGTTGGCAGCCGCTCATGGCAATCGCGAGGGGGAGCGCGGTCAGGGCCGCGAGCGCCCTACGTGTCATGCCGCTCCTCTGTGCCTTCATGTCGATCATCCTCCGGTGTTGTTCAGTCGTATGTATCCCGGCGCCCGGTGCGCCGATGTATGAACTCTAACTGCGCTGTTTGTCCATATGATCGCAGCCGTGTCGCAGTCTTGCGACACCGTTTCACACACCGGAAAGAGCGCTGAGGAACATGTCGGAAACCCCGCAGTCAGATGGGGCACCCGCCTCGGCGACGCGAACACGATAGGATTGTGCACATGCACACAGAGTCGTACTTGCATCACGGTCACACGGTGTACGAGCACCGCCTAGAGGTTCCGTTGGACCACCTGCGCCCCTCCGGGGACGACAATCCGACGATCGAGATTTTCGCGCGCGAGGTCGTGCGCAAGGGCCGCGAGGAGTGCCCCTACGCGGTGTTCCTGCAGGGCGGACCGGGCTATCCGAGCCCGCGTTTGGGCACGTTTAGCGGCGGCTGGATGAATCGTCTCCTGCAGGACTACAGGGTGGTGCTCCTCGATCAGCGAGGAACCGGCCAGTCCACGCGCATGGACGCCCAGTCGCTCTCTCACCTGGCCACGGACGATGAGAAGGCCGCGTACCTGCGCCACTTCCGCCAGGATCAGATCGTGTACGACGCGGAGGCGCTTCGCCGCGAGCTGTGCGGCGATGAGCCGTGGACGACGCTCGGACAGTCCTTCGGTGGCTTCATCACGACCTCGTACCTGTCGCTGGCCCCCCAGGGCCTGAAGGCCAGCATGATCACGGGAGGTCTACCCGGCCTCGTCCATGTGGACGACATCTACCGGCTCACCTACGAGCGCACTGCGGCGCGCAATCGGGCGTACTTCCAGCGCCACCCCGGCGACGAGAAGACGGTGCGCCAGCTGTGCGCGCACCTGGCGGACACGGAGGAGACGCTGCCGACAGGCGAGCGCCTCTCCCCTGCGCGCCTGCGCATGATCGGCATGATGCTCGGCGGGCAGGGCAACACGGATCAGCTGCACTACCTACTCGAGGGCCCGTGGGTAAGCGTCGGCGGGCAGCGTCGTCTCTCATCGCAATTCCTGGCGGCGATCGGCTCTCAGGTGGACGTCGCACCGATCTACGCCGTATTCCAGGAGTACATCTACGCGTGCGCGACGCCGGAGCTTGTCGGCACGGCGACGGGATGGGCGGCGGATCGCCTGGCCGAGGAGGTCCCGGGCTTCGCAAAGGACGCGGACCCGCTGGACGAGAGCGAGCCGTTCTACCTGACGGGCGAGCACTTCATGCGTCGCGTGTTCGACGAGGACCCGGGCTTGGCACCGCTGAAGGGCGCGGCGGAGATTCTCGCGTCGACGACGGAGGCGGTGCCGGTCTATCTGCCGGATGTGCTGGCCCGCAACGCTGTGCCGGTGGCTGCGGCCGTGTACTACGACGATATGTTCGTGCCGCGCGAGCTATCCCTGGAAACGGGCGAGTTGATCGGCGCGCACCACTACATCACGAACGAGTACCAGCACGACGGATCCGCCTATTCGGGCGGAAAGGTCGTCTCTCACCTACTTGACCTGCTCGCGGATTGATTCGCGCGCTCACCTATTGAAAGGAACGACTATGACCGTGTCGACAACCTGTTCTTGTCCGTGCGTTGCGTCGGTGGATCCGACTCGGGTCGCGGGCTTCGCGGCGGGCGTGGGCGCGACCGTCGCCTGGTATGCGCTGCCGGATTACGTTCGTTCTCGCCCGTTGCGCGGCCTCGTGAAGGCGGGCTTGCTGGGCGTGCTGGGCTGGTCGATGGTAGCGCAGCTACCGGAGCCCTCCGCCCTTACGCCTTACAACGACGAGGACGCGGATTGCTCGAAGGCGTCTCCCGTCGCGGGCGAGGATCCGCTCGACGGCGTCACGGAGGCGGACCCGTCCGAGCTGGCGGTTCTCGCGGGCGCTGCTCTAGGTTCGGCGATGATCACCGTCGGCGTGGAGCGCTGGCTGTTCCGCCGCGGTGAGCGTCGCCGCGCACAGGGGTCACGTTTCGCTCATACGAGGCAGGGGCTGGTCCTGGGTGGTCTGGAGGCCGCTTTGACCGCGCTGACGTTTGGTGCGGGCGCCGCACGCGAGAGGCTCTCGAAGGACTGAGACGCTTCGTGCGGCCCGCTCGTCAGCGTTGACGCACGAAGATCATGTAGCGGGCAACGGCGGCACCGACCCATCCGCAGCCCATGAGGAGGATGGGCACACCCACGGCCGTCCACCACGAGGAGGCGGGAACGAAGTACCTCACGGCTCCGAATGCTGCGGGGGTGAGCGCGAGGGTTGCGATCGAGATCGTCGCAACCCTCGCGCCGATGGGGCGGCGCTTGAACGCGAGGTTCAGGACGTCGCGGCGCGTCTTGCCCTGACCGGCGGCGACCCGCGAGATGTGCTGGCGTACTGCGGAGCCCATGGCGCGCAGGGGAAACAGTGCGGTCCACGCCAGCCCAACGATGAGGGCTACCTGACGACTGCCGAGCGCGTAGACGAGACCGGCAATCGACCAGCCGATCAGGTAGGCGACCGACAGGCCCAAGCACAGGGTGAACAGCGGTTTGAACACCAGCCAGTGCAGCTGATTTTCGTAGACGTTGGCGGCGGGGTTCTCCTCGAGGAGGTCGCGGTACAGGCGGCTGCTGGCGTCGGCGTGGTCGTCCGCTTCGAGGGAAGCGATGGATTCTCGAGCGGCCACATTTTCCGGCTCAAGCGCGAGGACGCGTTGGAAGACTTCGAGCGCTGCTTTCTCGTCATCCCTGGCGAGCACCCTGCCGAGGGTGTTGAGCACAAAGGAGTCTTCGGGGTCGAGATTCTCGGCTTCACGCGCTGCGTGCAGCGCCTCCTCCCACCGGTGGTTACGCGCAAGAGCGCGGGCCTTCGTGGCATGGCTAGGACCCAATTCTGGACTGCTCTCGACGAGGCGTGTTGCATGGTCGAGCGCGCGACGAGAATCCGGCTCTAGGTGCGCCAGCCAGTACAGCGCCATCGCGTGATTGGGCGATGCTTCGATGGCTCGTCGGGCGCACGCATACGCCTTTTCCTTCTGATCGAGGGTTAGGTGGGCTTGGACGAGGGCGCAATTCACTCGCGCCGCGACATCCGAATCCCCCTGAGGGATCGTGGCGAGCTCTTCGATGGCCTGTTGGGGACGCTTGATGTCGATCAAGAAATAGGCGCGCTCAATCCGCCCCTGGATGTCATCGTTGGACATCGATCCTCCTCGGTCTCAACGAGCAAACGGCGAGAGGTGGGCGGCGTCAGTAGGCCGCCCACCACCTCACATGAGGTTGTTTGCCCTCATGTACTCGGCGAGGTCGTCGTATTGGCCGTCTCGGTTGCCGTATTCGATGAAGTTGCGGGCGGTCACGAACCAGGGCCCAGCGCTGGGCCGAATCTGCTCCAGAGCCCTCAGGAAGTCGTGCATGGTCACCATGCGCACATTGCCGGTACGCACGGAGTCCATCATCGCGTATTCGACGGCGCTGTCGACCAGGTGGGCCAGGTCGGCACCGGTGAATCCTTGGGTGCGCTGCACGAGGTGGCCCAGGTCGATGCCTTCGACGGGGCGGGACTTGAGGTGGTGGTAGAGGACTGCCTGTCGGGCGGGGCCGTCGGGTGGCAGGACGGCGACGCTGCGGTCGAAGCGTCCGGGCCTGCGCAGCGCGGAGTCCACGTCCCACGGGGTGTTGGTGGCGGCGAGGATGAAAACGCCTTCGTTATCGGATCCGATGCCATCGAGTTCCATGAGGAGCTGGTTGGTGATCGGTCGCATGTAGTACGATCCGGCGTGCGATCGCCGCATGCCGATCGCATCGATTTCGTCGAGGAAGAGCACGACGGGTGCGTTGGCACGCGCGGTCTCGAAGAGCTCGTGGAGGTTAGCTTCCGATTCACCGAGGTAGCGTGCCATGACATCGCTGATCCTGACGTTCATGAATGCGGCGCCGACCTCGCCGGCGAGAGCGCGGGCGATGTAGGTCTTGCCGCATCCGGGAGGACCGTACAGCAGCAGGCCGCCGTTGAGGCTCTTGCCGTAGAGCTTGCGGATTTCCGGGTTGCGCAGCGGAGCCAGGAAGGCCATGGTGAGGCGGTCCTTGACGGACTGCATGCCGCCCACGTCCTCCAGCGTTGACGTCACACTCTCGATGTCCCACACCTCACCCTGGGGTTTGTCGTCAACTTCGATTTCGCCTTCGACTTCCCCCTGCTTCACGAATGCGGGCGCAGGCCCGCCGACCTGCTTCTCGGCACTCTTCCAGTCGAAGCTTTGCTCTTTGGTGCCATCGGCATGAGCGGAGCCATCACGCTCGTCTCCGGCCTCAGCCGCCGGAGCGTCTTCCTCGCCGGGGGTCGCTTCCTCGGTCGCATGCGGGAAGGCCGAGGGATGCACCGTCACGATCGCGGGAATGCCTGCATCCTCCGAGGCGTGGGCCGCCGCAGTGGACTCGTCGGCAGCGCCGCCGTCGGGTACGCCCTGAATCTGGGACGCGTCCTGCGGGTAGGGGTTGGGTTCTTCAGCCGGTTCTGCGGCGGACGCCACGGCCGCGTCGAAAGCAGGGGTCGAGGGCACGGCGCCTTCGGTAGACGCCGGGGAATCTTCGGCCACGGGACTCTCCGAGGCCGGGACCGCCTCGTCAGGGGAGGTGCCAGCCGCCGGAGCGGGGGCCTCGGGTGCGCCGAGGGCGCTGCGCATGAGGGCAGCGACGCGCTCGTTGGTCGGGTCGGCGGCGAGAATGACGGCGAGATGAGGGATGGCTTCGCCGCCCCTCCCCTCGGCGATCAGGAGTTCCGCGAGATGCTCGCGCAGGGGGTGATCCTCGGGCCGCTGTTCGATGATCGACACGAGGGAGTCAATGAGGGGATTCGTCATGCCCACAAGCCTACCGGCTGGCAGGCTCGCAGGTGCACGCGCGGATTGACCGGTGAATCAGAGCGTTCGGGCCAAGATCCTGCGCAGCGCCTGGCAGGAACGCCACGAGTCCAGGAGGCCCATCGCGAGAGGCAGGGAGACGAGAGCGGCCAAGAGTGCGGATTCGGTGGCGATCGCGATACCCCCGACGGCGAGGAATCCGATAAACCACGCGAGGCGCATGCGTGCGCAGGCCGTCAGGATGGCGCCGTCGCGCCGGGCAGCGCGCAGGGCTGCGTGAGAGTTGGAGAAGATGACGAGGTCTTCGTTGCCATCCCATTCCTGGTGCCACCGGCGCGCCACGACGATGAGGGCGGTGAGTAGCGCAAGGAGGATCAGGCCCCCACCGAGAAGGAGGCCAAGAGTCAGTGCGGCGAGCTTTTCGGTCACCGGATCGGGCATGGAGGACAGCTCGACGATGGCGACGACCGTACTGAGGGACACGATGAGCAGGACGGTGACGATATCGATGGCGAGATTGATGCGCCCCTGCTTCTGCTGCCCGGAGCGCACGCGGTTGTAGCGACGCAACTGATCGTTCCCCAGACGGTAGGGCCTGGAGACTGCGGCGAATTCTAAGGGCTGATATGTCACGCCCTCACCATAGCGCTGTCCGTTGATTATTCACTCCTTACAAGGCAACTGTAATGCGCGCGATGCGCCACATTTTTAATGGTCAGGATATAGCCATAGCACACGTCGTGGCAATGGCTTACACGGGACGATCAGGTCAATGTGTCAGCTCCATGCGAGCGAAGAGAACGGGGCCTACCAGCACAGACATCCGAATAGAGTCCATGACGGAACTACTCCGGTGGGGGCATCGCTTGGGCAGGAGGATGAGGGTCAGGCGCACACCGGGAGGCAACACCCGATGAAACAGCGCAATCCGGAGGAACGCGAAGGCGTATCCACTCAGCTCCGACGCCTCGTTCAGAAGGAAGAAGAAGAGCGCCAGCTCGTCCGTCATGAGGTGCAGAGTCAGGAGAGAGAACAGTCCCGCGCCGAAACCACCGACGATCGCAACACTCCGAGCCCCCTCGAGCCCGAAGGTCACGCGCCGGAGCATTCGTCGTCAGTCCCGGTTGGCGAGCGCGGCATCAACGTTCGCGAAGGTGGGCGTCGTCATGGCGGACACGACGCCGCCCTGACCTCCACCGAGGTGACCTCGTCCACGAAACACGGTCCACCGGCCTCGTCGCGAGCCTCGCACCCACTATCCTGGAGCCTATACGCGAGGTCGCCCCGACCTCGTCCGTCCGACAGCGTACATATAGGAGCCCCCATGGCGACCGAGCCCGTGTTCGAGGCCATCAACTGGAATAAGATCCAAGACGACAAGGACCTTGAGGTCTGGGATCGCCTGACGGGTAACTTCTGGCTGCCTGAGAAGATTCCGCTGTCGAACGACCTGCCGAGCTGGAAGACCCTCACCAAGGACGAGCAGCTCATGACGAACCGCGTGTTCACGGGCCTGACCCTGCTGGACACGCTCC
>ERZ773072.1618-NODE-1618-length-11054-cov-5.511501_pt1 | contig 11054 bp, 9 predicted proteins | sample MGYA00580617_ERZ773072 | MGnify/ENA primary metagenome ERZ773072 (study PRJEB29015, sample SAMEA2737970) | human oral metagenome | biome: human oral; feature: human-associated habitat; material: dental | place: China | collected 2122 ... | reverse complement strand
CGGCAGAGTTTGAGATTGCGACTATCCGCGATGCGTTCGAGGAGATCACCGAACGGTTGATGGACGACGCCCTTCAGACTCGCCCATCACTGCACAACAAGGAGACCAACAACCAGCCCCCAGATGGATGGTAAGGGTGTTCTTGTCATAGGTCACTTTTTCTGGCATATCCACGGAACAAGAGAAGCCAGTAAGATTCCCCGCCCCATCAAGGTTTTCTCAAATGAGGTTCTAACTAACTGCCCAAGGGGCAGGGGAACCGTATATTGCTTACGGTATGACCCCCCCCTACTCCTCAGGAAGTAAGCCAGCAGAGCGCAGTACTCGCAGATGCCGTTTAACAGTGGACTCGGATAATCCTGTTTCAGCCATGATTTCTTTACGCGTAGGCAGTTTCCCTGTTTCTATATAGGCCTGACCAACAATCGCATGAATCTTCGCGCCGGTAGTTTGCCCTTGAACGCGTTTCTTCCGATGCGTTCGTTGCAATTTGGCAAGCTCTGCCTGTGCATAGTCACTGTCACGGTCTTGCCAGCGCTCAGCAGCTTTTTTCCCGCCTTTGCGGCCCATTGTTGCCAGTGCTTTACGTTCGCTACTAGTGGCCTTACCCGGAGCACTGGAACCGCTGTAGGCCTCACTCTTGGAGTGGGTGACATACCCGCGCACACGCCGAGCCATAGTCTGACGATCACGCATGGGCGGCATTTCACTATCTCGTCCAGCCCCACCATGAGTCTGAGCGACGTAATAGGCATGCTCGTAGGCATCGATAATCGCCGCATCTGTCAGGCGCTGGCCTTGTTGCCGCAAACGGTGACCGGTCTTAAGCGCATGTCTAAAAGCAGTTTCATCGCGTGCGGCAGTGCCCTGGGTAATCCACAGCACGCGCACACCATCGATGAGCTCCGGGTCGTACTGGTCGAGACCGCCAGCGATTTCCGCGTCTACATCCTGGGCGAGTGCTTTGAACGCTTGGGCTTCTTCGCGACGGGTCTTAACTGCGTTAATTAGTTCGCGGCCAGAGTTGAACTGTTGGCGTGGAGCTGCTTCGAACTGGTCGTGTCCTGACATGTCTCTTACCTGCTTTACCAAGTCTCCAAGCCGCATCACCCTGTTGTGCTGCTTGTACCAACGATAAGCCGTAGGAGCCTTGCCGGTATAGAACGGGTTACGGCTAAATCGATGGGAAAAGTGTGAGTCATGGTCTAAAAGCTCACCCAGCACGCGTGTAGTCGCGGCCAGAAGCTTCATCTGCGCAGATTTGCCTTCATGGTTGGCGTACACAGGGTCAATGAGCCAGATGAACTGGGCTTTCCCATTAGTCGGGTTGATTCCTACCCACGCCGGCCCGATGTTGTGGCTGATAAGCGAGCGCACTACGTCACGCACATACGGGTTAAGGTCTGCGGGATCACCACCTGCTGTTCCTACTTGATCAACGTCGACGACCAGGACAGCGGCGTACTGCTTGTTGGTAAGCATGACGTACTCGCATCGGCCTAAAGCCTCTGTACCGAAGCGATACATGCGCGGCGAGTTAGACCCGTCTGTATTGCGGATATACGCCTTGGAGAAATCACGCCCAATGGAACCGTGGAGCACATCGCGGCCTAGATGGGCGCGAAGCAGGTCGCGGTCGCTGGCAGATGCTGGGGTGTTATCCAGCCCGCCACGGTCTCCATCGACACTTGTCGGTGTTTTAATGTGCGCATTGTGCGCGTAAGCCTGTAAACTCATGGCCATGCTTTCCCCCAGGGTGAACTGGGTGATAAGCGAGCGTCGAACTGGTTGCCGCCGGTTCGGCGCTCATTTTTCATTTGGTTGACTTACATCAGTGTAACTTGCGGGGGTTTTATCTTCACGCCTTTGGTGTGTTGCGGCGTGGGCAGAACTGCCCCGTAGTGCTGCGCCACACCGTTACAACGTTATAGCGGTTTAACGTTTCACCGCTATAACGTTTTTGTGCATCAATGCTTAAACGCTTTAACGTTCAAACGTTTTAAAGTTTTAACGCTGAAATGTTTTAACGTTGTTGTTTTAACGTGCAGTTATTCCGCTTTACCACCCCCGCTGTTACTTGTTGTCGAGGTAGTCAGTCACCAACGAGTTGATGATCTCAGAGACGTTGCGCCCCTCTTTTACGCTACGAATTTTCAGGGCCTCCCAGTTCTCATGAGCCAGGTAGATCGTGGTGCGACGATCAAGGTCAGTGCGCTTGGCGGTGAAGGTCTCTGCCACGGGTACGGCTGCTTTTGACTTCTTGGACTGCGGGTTTTTGCGCATCGTGTCAGCGATGCTAGGTCGCTTGGTCATCGTTTTACAGCTCCTCAATGTCGATAATTTCCCGATACACATCGTCGTATCCGTGGAGGCGTGTCGGGGTGGTTCCGAAAGCGGCCTTGATCTCCTCGCGTTGCGGCACGGCGTTATAAAACGTTGCAACCCCTTGACCTTCGAAGACGTCACGCGATTCTGAATAGAACCGCGTGTGCATCAGCACACCCGTCAAAAGCACTCCCACGGGGTGCCCCTCGACGGCGTCGAGCGTCGGCCACACACGATCAATATCCATAGGGGCTGCACCAGTGGGCACGATGATTAGATCGGCGGTGTCGATGGCCGCCTGAATGGACGCAGCCTCCCCCGGTGGGGTGTCAATGATCTGAAGCGTCTCGTCGCTGGGGGGAAGATCTCGGAGCTGCTGGGCACTCAGGGAGATAACGGGGAAGGGAAGCTCATCGTCGCGTTGCTGGGCGATTTCAGCCCACCGCATTGCCGAGCCTTGCCGGTCGGTGTCATAGACCTCAACCGGCCGACCAGTGTTGGCGGCCGCGGTGGCCACCATCATCGCACTAGTTGTTTTCCCCACACCTCCTTTGGTGTGAACAAAAGACACTCTCATGGATTAACCCTCCTTAGGTCGCACCAACAACACTATAGCGTTACCACGTTAAACCACTATAACGTTTTAGCGTTGTAACGTTATTCGCATTTCATAGCGGCTTTTCCTCGTGGCTGAGTACCTCCCAGGTGCCATCGTGCTCAAAGTCGCGGACACGCGACGTACACGATTCCTCTGACGCGGGCGCAAAAATGGTTGTCGAGGCCCCGTAAGGAAGTTGCCCGTCGAGAGGCGTTTGACCAACGATAAACGCCTCCTGGCAAGCCACCAGCTGTAACCATAAATCCGCAGCATAACTACCGGCTTATAGCCCCGGCGCAAAAAACCGGCGAAAAAATCCCTTAAACGCCTATAGTGAACATCAAAACCAATAAACAATGAGGTGTGTATGAAAATCGGCTACGCCCGCGTCTCGACCAAGCATCAAGATCTTGCCACGCAAGAAGACCAACTACGGCAACTCGGGGTGGAGTCAGAACGAATCTATGTTGATCATGGGCTATCGGGCCGCAGTATCGATCGCCCCGGACTGCGGCAAGCCCTCGCCGCCTGCCGCGCAGGCGATAGCCTGGTGGTCACAAAGCTAGATCGCCTTGCGCGCAGTGTCGCTGATGCCGCCAACATCGCTCAAGAGCTTGAACAGACTGGTGTTGCGCTTCAAATCGGGGCTGAGACCTATGACCCACACAACCCCGCAGGCAGATTAATGTTCAACGTCTTTGCCATGATCGCAGAGTTCGAGGCAAGCCTTATCTCTGCACGAACCAGAGAAGGCATGGCGATTGCCAAAGCCAAAGGAAAACTACGTGGAAAACAGCCTAAACTCACCCTCAATCAACAACTGGCCGTCGTAGAACAGTACCACTCAGGGACGCGTACCCAGAGGGAAATAGCCGAGCTTTTCGGCGTCTCCGACAGAACAATTCGCCGCGTATTAAAAAAACACGATAAAAGTATATAGCGGTACCGTTACTGCGTGGCGTTCCAGCGGGGCGGGACCGTTACTGCGTAGTGTTCCAGCGGGGCGGGACCGTTACTGCGTGGCGTTCCAGCGGGGCGGGACCGTTACTGCGTGGCGTTCCAGCGGGGCGGTACCGTTACTGCGTAGTGTTCCAGCGGGGCGGTACCGTTACTGCGCGGGGCGCTCCAGGTGGATGAGCGGCCGTAGGTGCGGGGATATACCACTGGGGACTAAAAAGGGTTACTCCCTGCCGTGCTTTTGGGGTGCGGCTTGGCAGGGAGCGTGTGGACACACCCCCAGTGACCCACACACTCACATTGTAGCGATATCTCTATACGCTTGGGGTGGAACTTTGGGACATGAGGGAGAGGCGGCTGACAGCGGCTGTGGGTTATCTGAGATAAACATCTTTTCGGTGGGCGACTCGCAGGACAAGCACACGGAGTTGCCCGTCTGCAATTTCGTAGACTACGCGGTAGTTACCGACGCGAATACGGTACTGGTCGTACTTACTTTTTAGTTTCTTGACGCCATCGGGCCGGGGGTTGGTGGCTAAGCCTTCGATTGCAGCAAGGAGACGTTTTTGTGTCTGCCTATCGATTTTGCGTAGCTCCTTAGCGACGGAGCCCTTATAAGTGATGCGGTAGGTGGGGCTGGCCATGTGGGGACTAGGCTAGTCCGAGTTCTTTTTTGAGGTCATCATGCGAGATTTCCTCGGCTTCCTCCCGGGCGACTTCGGCAGCGCGGATGTCCTCTTGATCCTCTAGTGCTTCCAAAGCTCGATCAAAGAATGAGGGGGAGACGACGACGGCGCGGGCACGCTTTCCTCGACTGGTAATCCTGACGGGCGCGCGCTGTACTTCTTCAAGGATTTGGCTTTGGTATTGACGAAACTGGCTGGAGGACACCGACTTTGTTTCCATACCCCTAAATGTACAAGTTGTACATTTAGGGGGCAAGAGGGTGCGCTGAAAGCTAATTGCTTAGTGTGCCCCTGTTTCGTGTTGGTAAATCTGCGCGGGTCTCAGGCTGCGCAAAACGAGCTGTCTTTCTTGGAGGGGTGCCCAATGCGGGCATAGGTGGGGGTGTGGTTGTGGCAAGCGAATCTATTGATTCGCGCGGCAGCCCCCAACTGAGCCGGTAGGCGAAGGCGGGAGTATGTCTACTGCATACGGTGAACCCGGTCGCAGTGGGCACTATGGTGCCCCGCGGCCATATTGCCATATTGGGTTACTGTTATATACGACCTGGTTTTTACGCATCATTGCAGGTCAAACCCTGTGGATAACTCCAAAACCGAGGGTAAATATGCGCAGCCTGACCTGCGGAAACGCGAGTTTCGCGCAAGAGTGTCTCTTTGGGGCATACTCGATAAACAGCTAGAGCAAAAGAAAACGGCCCTGAGGTAAAATCCCTCAGCGCCGGTGTTCTGTAACTGCGGGTACTGTCCCGCTCTATGCCTGCAACACTATCCCATCTCTAAATGAAAGACAAGTATCTAATGCCTAAACTGACATATCGTGCCGCTAGGCAGATAGAGCAGGCTATCCCCACTGCACGATTCCAGACCTACAGGGAAGCCACGGGAGGAGTCATTGAGGCAGCACAGCTCTACCTGTGGAACATCCAGGCCGCTAGTGCAGTCACCGAGCTAACCGGAATAGTAGAGGTGCTACTCCGGGATACAATCGATACATGTCTTCGAACATGGAACGTCAGCAGCGGCGGCCATGAAGACTGGATTGTCGACCCAATTCCAACAACGCTACAACACATAGTTCGCCCTGATGTCCCTCCATCATGGCGACCCAAACAAGCTGGGGATCTATACCCAAAATGGTGGGAGAAGAAAGCCTTGGATAACTATGGGACTGGTCGACCGGGAAGCGGGTCAACGACAAGAACCACTCCGACGCATGATGATCTGGTGGCGAGCCTGAACTTCGGATCTTGGACAAGCATTCTCCCCTCCCCGAATGCAGGCCAAAACAACACTCGCCTTAGGATCTGGAATGACGCACTGTCATCGGGTTTCACAGGAGTTCGCCATGAAGCGGTATATCGCTATGCGAACGAACTGCGGTGGATGAGGAACCGGGCCGCACATCTACGCCCAATGCTCAATACTGATCATCTCTGGTCTACCCACCGCTACGCGATACGCTTGCTTCGCTCCATGGACACGGACTTTGCGCAGATCATCGCGGGACAAGCAATCCTCCCGGACATCATTAAGGCTAAGCCCTAAAACCTGGCGTTCGCGTAGGTTAGGTGGTTCATCGTGGCCGAAGCCCTGCTGCGGTGTATCGTTTTCCGAGCTAGGCGGCGAGCTACACCGAATTTTCACATAGGAACATACGTGGGCGGATGTACTTTTTGTGACCAACAGTGACGTTCGGGGGCAGCTATTCCCAGATCAAGCATGGGCTCCATATCTGCGCATCCACCACCAGAGCTATGAGGATGATTTAGCATCGATCACCCTTGCTTGAGTGTCTAAAGTTTCACCTTTAGCGACTTCACTGGAAGCAAGCAGTGCCTCTAGTTTCTTCATCTCCGATGATGAAAGCCCCAGGTCTCTTGCGATGGAGGCTTTAGCCTCGCCCAAGTCAAGCATTTGAGAAACCGCTAACGCGAGTTTTTTCTCAGCTTGACTGCGCTCCTCCAAAGCCTCCAAACCAGCAAGCAATGCCGCCATGATCTGCTTTTCTTTCTCCAAGCGAGCAGCCTTAATGACTGCCGCTTTCTGTCGTGCTGTCTGACTCCCAGAAGCCCTCTTTGTCGTCATGCCTTCAAGCATAAGCACACGTACTGCTTACCACCAGACCATACTCAGAAAAAGCTGGTTTTTCTGAGTAAAGAAGAGATACACAGTATGCACTTTTAGTGAAAATGGTTGAAAACCGTGGTCATCGAGCGGTATGATGACCGCTATGATGAGCTTCCGGGCGGTCCACGCAGGCGACGGGTACACGTACCTGTTGCGCTCTGTGGCCACCAACGACGCTTATGATGCCAGCACAGAAACCGGCACACTAGCCGGATACTACCAGGCGAAAGGCACCCCACCTGGACGGTGGCGAGGTCGAGGACTAGCAGGCTTCAATTCTGATACTGTTGTGGGTGGTGCGGTCGTAGAAGCCGATCACATGGCCGCCCTCTACGGGTTGGGGATGCACCCACAAACCGACGAGATGCTGGAACTTGGGGTGAGTTTCGACGACTGCAAGCTTGGTGGAAAGTTCCCGGTCTACACCAACGATGTTCCGGTTCTCAACGCGCTAAGAGCCGCTGAGAACGCCATTGTTCGTGAAGAAAAACGCTTGGTTACTGATGCTGAACGGTCTGAATTAGCAGTGAAAATTGGCCGGAAATACTACGTCGAAGCCACCGGATACACGCATGCCAGTGGTGAGGACATCGTTTCCTGGGTCAATGAACAAAAACAGCAGGTTCGCCAAGCAGTGGCTGGGTATGACTTGACATTTTCACCTGCTAAGAGTGTTTCCGTGCTGTGGGCATTGGCTGATGAGGACACTGCCAGCAAGATCGCAGCATGTCATCACCGTGCCGTCGCAGAAGCCCTAGACTTCGTTGATACCGAGGTTGCCCGTACCCGCAGAGGAGCAAAAGGCATCGCTCAGGTCACTACACGCGGCATTATTGCCACAGAGTTTACTCACTTCGATACCCGCGCAGGGGATCCTGATCTGCATTCCCATGTCCTTGTTTCCAACAAAGTCCAGGCCGAGGATGGTACCTGGCTGGCCCTTGATGGTCAGCCCTTGTTCATGCATCACCAGGCTATTTCTGCCCGCTATGACGCCGCGCTGCATCGCATTTTGGATGAGGAAATGGGCTTGTCGATGGTTGAACGCGCGCGGGAAAACACCAAAGAAGGTGTCTGGGAAATCGATGGTATACCCGAGGAGTTGATCGAAGCCTTCTCGAAACGCCGCGCCTTAGCACGCCCCATCTATCAGCAGTACTTGGCGGCGTATGCCGAAAAATATGGCCGCCAACCAGATAAGCTCACGCAGAAAAACATGTGGCAGCAAGCCATTTTGGACACCCGTGACGCGAAGAAACCCGCTGAATCACTAGCTGCGCTTCGGGATAACTGGGTTGGGGAGGTGCTAGACACCGCTGATGGCGACAAGCTTTTACAACAGGTCCGCGCCCTGGTTGATAAGCCAATGCAGGACCAACGCGAGTTCTTCCTCACTGACAATGAGGAGTTGATCGATGAGACCGCCGATAAGATCTTGCGTCGGGTAACCGACAAGCGATCTTTCTTCGGCCGCCATCACCTCGACACTGCCGCATCAACTGTGCTGAAAGGCTACCGATTTCACACCGCCGACGAACTGAATACGGTGCGCGATAGGATCATCACGGCCGCGCTGGATAAAGCCGTCGCACTCACCCCGGCCGAACCGCTCAACCTGCCAAAGCACCTCATTCGCGCAGATGGTAAAGCCATGGATCGACGCCTAGGCTCCGAGAAGTACACCACTAAGTCCATCCTTGCCGCCGAGGACAACGCGGTTCAGGCGGTCACGGAACCGGTTGCGGTGTTCGCCTCTAACGCGCTGGTTGATAAGGCGCTACAGCGGCACAGTGACGCAAAAGGTTGGTCGCTTAACACTGGACAGGCTGAACTTGCCAGGCATCTTCTCAATGCTGGAACCTTGGCCGCCACAGGTGTGGGCCCCGCTGGTACCGGTAAAACCACCTCCATGCAGATCGTTACTACTGTGTGGCAGGAAATGGGCCGCAATGTCATCGGCCTGGCGCCATCTGCCGCTGCGGCGGAGGTGCTGGGCGAGGAAATCGGCATCGATGCCACCACCATTGATCAGCTCGCCTTCACCTGGAGCGGTCGTAACCCGTGGCGACGTGGCCACACGCTCAGTGAACTGCCGGTGCAAATTTCAGCTGGGGACATGCTTCTTGTTGATGAGGCCGGCATGGCCACCACCGAGAACATCTCCATGCTGTGTGACATTGCCCGCGAAGCAGGAGCGATAGTCCGGTTTGTTGGTGACCCTCACCAGCTCGACGCTGTTGGCAACGGTGGTCTGTTCGGCGCAATGTGCAACGCTGCGCCAACAGCGGAATTGACCGATGTGATGCGGTTTTCCAAAGGCAAAGACACCGAACAGGCTGATGCGAGCCTGAAACTCCGCCTCGGTAAGACCAGCGCCATCGACTTCTACGACAAACGCGGCTGGCTGGAGGGCGGCAGCCGCGCACAAATGCTCACAGCTGCAGTTGATGCCTACCTTGCGGACGTTAACCGTGGTCGTCGATCACTGATCATTGCCGCCACCAACACCGACGTCGATGCCATAAACGAGATGATCCGCGCCGACCGCATCGAACAGGACATTGTAGATGATTCAGTCGAAGTTCCCCTAGCCCACGGTGACGTCGCCGGTGTTGGTGACATCATCATTGCCCGGACAAACCAGAAGTTCTGGACCACCGACAACAACGGCCGTGAACGATGCACAGGCCGGGTGATCAACGGGCAGATGTTCGTTGTCACTGCCGTCGGCGATGATGGCAGCCTGCAGGTTCGTGACCTGAATAAAGGCCACAACATGGAGTTAGACAGCACCTATGTGTCCCATAGTTGTCACCTGGGCTATGCTGCGACAATTCACCGATCCCAAGGGGCTACTGTGGACACCACACATGCGGTTGTTGACGCCTCCACCAGCCGTGCCGGACTCTACGTCGCCCTGACCCGTGGAGCGAAAGAAAACCACATCTGGGCGGTGACGGAAGCCCCGGTAGACGAGACAGCCGAAGACATGCATGACCACCTGGCCGGCAATCCCGGACCGTTGGAGGCCCGTGATGTTGTTGAGTTGGCACTGTCTCGGGATACTCGTCAGCGCACTGCTCGGGAGACGCACGCAACCGAGTGGGCGGAAGCGCATTCTTTGCAGCGTCGCCGTGATCTTTACGCCTACGCTGTTGATGGCGCAATAGATGCGTTTATTGATGCCACGTTTGCTGCCTATCGGTGCCCGTGGTGGAGCGATGAAGGTGCCGGTAAGGTTCAGCAAGCATGGAAAGCCATGTTGGAAAACGGTGTTGATCCGCGGCCACATATGGGGTGGGCAACCTGGGATATGACCGGCGCCCGCGATGATGGCGCGGTGGTGGCTTGGCGGCTACGCACCAAGCTGCCTGCTACCTCGTCGAGTGTTGTGCAGCCGCCGCCGATGCTGGCGAGTAGTGATCGTGAGCTGGATGTGTGGTTGCGGGAAGCTTATGCCGAGCTCACAGCACCCCCGCAAGCACCAGCTGGTGATGCTCCACCCCAGCTGAGTGCCAAGGCCCTGCAGGGCAGGAGCTTAATTGACAGTGTTCTTGGCGACGCCGCACCCGCTGCCCCGCCGCCGCGAGGCCGTGGTGTTGAAACAGGCGACGCGGCCGCGCAGGAACAGGAATCCGCGGTGCGCAGCAGTAAAGTCGCGCAGGGGATGAGTCTGATTGATTTGGTGGCCACACCTGATGACCTTAAGTCAGTGCAAAAAACCGGAAAAACCGCATATCAAGGCATAGAACAGGAAAATCAGCACCCTGCAGAACAACTGGACGCGGACCATACCCGCGACAACAAGCCCACATTATGAAAGGCCCCACCGCACTAGCGTAAACGCTAGTGCGGTGGGGGTCTCATAACCAATTTATTAGTCTTTTCCTGCGGCGATGCCGTCAGATGGGGGTCTCTTCATCGACAACTTCCCGGATTCTTTTAGAACAGAAACATGCCTTGCTGGGTGACTGTTGTGAGCCGTGGTCAGACGGCAGCGTCGTTGAGCACTACTTGTAAACATTGTTTACAAGTAGTGCTCAAGCATCCTCAGCGCTTTTCCGGAACAGGTCTTCCATTCCACGTCGGAACACTGTAAACATTGTTTACAAATATCCCTTAGCAAGGAAACTTGGACAAGGAGTGACTATGGCAACACGGAAGCAGAAAAACTGGGTGGGGCGTGGACCGGTGATCTCGGTACGGGTGGAACCCGAACTTGTAGAGCGATTGGACGCGCTAGCGGAGCGTGCTCGGCGTAGCCGTGGTGACTTCCTCCGCATGGCCCTGTGGGCAGTTCTGCCCCGCCTGGAAGCCCAGCATTGGGAGCAGTTAACGGCAGAGTTTGAGATTGCGACTAT
>ERZ773072.1616-NODE-1616-length-11057-cov-3.113070_pt1 | contig 11057 bp, 7 predicted proteins | sample MGYA00580617_ERZ773072 | MGnify/ENA primary metagenome ERZ773072 (study PRJEB29015, sample SAMEA2737970) | human oral metagenome | biome: human oral; feature: human-associated habitat; material: dental | place: China | collected 2122 ... | reverse complement strand
CCGTACTTCTTTTTAGCAGATGGCAAATAGCTATTGGCTTTTAGCTATTGGCGGTTGGCGGTGTGCGGATAGTTTGTGATAAGTGTGCCCCACACAGTGGGTGCCTGCCGTGCTACGGCTAAGTGCTCCCCACGCCAGTGGGTGCTTACTGCTTGAGGCTTATAGCTTTTTTGAGTTCTTGGATTTCTTTTGGGTTGAGTTTTTTCCAGTGGAAGCCGTTTTTTTTCCTTTCGGAATCCCATTGAGGGAAGATGCCGAGCCGTAGATAGTCTTTCAAAAAGCCATTGGAAATGGTTGGGAGGGGAGTGTCAAACATAAAGGGATAGTCCTCCGCCGATAGATAAAATTCCAGATTTCCCACTTTATGGCTTTTGTATTGGTTGAGCTGGTATTCTGAGGGTTTTAGCCATTGGTTTTCATTAAATCCGCCCATAAAATATCCCAGATAAAAGCTCGGAAGCTGTTTCTGTAGCCATTGGGGAGTGCTCAGTACGAAGGCTATTGCTAAGGTCATCACTGTAAAGCCTAAAATCGCGGTTTTCTTCCCTGCTTTCTGGTATGTGAGTATAAAAATCATTACGAAAAAGACTTCCAGAAAGAATCGGTATTGAGCGGAGAATGCCAGTACCATTGCGGATTTTAGCAGTACTGCCCCACAGAGGAGGTACAATACTTTCTTCCTTGAGATAAAGGTATGGAAGCACAAAATCATCAAACTGATGATAAACAGGATATGGATTTTCCCTTTAATCCCCTCTAACAGCAGCCAGTTTTTTATGTAATCCCATTTGCTAAAAGAATGTATCTCGGCGTAGGTATATTGCAGGTTGTAGGTTTTCATTATGGCAATCATTGCGGAGTTTTTTAGCAGTTCGGGGTTGGGTTTCCAAGGCAAATTAAGGTCAATCACCGCTACAGGAAATATGGGATAGCCGAAGAGCCATATATTTTTGAAACAAAAGAGCAGTACAAGAGCGAGACCTGCGGGCATCCAGCTGAGGGGCTTCTGCCTAAGGCAGAAAAGATTATACAGAAATACGAAGACAGGCACCCAAATGGCCGTTGGCTTTATTATAAATATGAATACCGAGAGTAGAAAGAGCCCTTTAGCATTGGTATTGCTTCGCATAGTCTCATTGAGCACCAGCATAGAGAGGATGATGACGGGCAAGTCTGCACTTGGCGACTGAACAAACAGAAACAAAATAGGGAAAAACAGCAGATGGACGAAAACCCTCCTCTCCAATATATAAATAAGGTAGCCTGCCAGCATAAGTGAATTCATTCTAAGGAAAGTATCCGATAGGTTAGAAAACCCCGCTTGGAAAATATGCCAGATGGACATCTGCCCCAGCAGTAAGTCGAGATTGGAAATTCCCCTTGGCATTCCCACTTCACGAATCCACTTTATACTGGGTACATAATACCCAAAATGATCCAGAATAAATGGATAAAACGCTCCGAAGAACAATATAATAAAGAGAACGGGCACAAAAATGCGGTAGTGCTCTCTTAGAAAGCTACCCAATGCCCTGTATTTTCTTTGATAGATGAATAGCGATATCCCCAGTAGGAGCGTAGGGATTTCTACCGCTGTATTTATCGGGATGAAGAATGCCAGAGCCGTCCAAACGATACTTATACTCACGATTCCCATTACTAAATCTGAACTTATCCCATCCCATAGCTTTATTTTTTGGCTGGCAAGACCACCTATCCCCAGTAGGGTAGGCAGAATAAGCATTAGCGATAGTAAAATATAGATCATAACAGGGGAGGGGTTATATTTTTTCTCTCATTTTCTCTATCCATTTGTACACCGCAGGGCATATAATGGCGTTTTTCGTAGTCAAGTGATTAATCTGATAGACTTTTTTCCTGTCCGTATGCGGATATTCGCGACAGGCTTTGGGTCTCACCTCATAAATTAAGCATTTATTATCCGCACTGAGGAATACGCAGGGCAAGGTTTGTAGAACTTTATCATTATCCTCGTCCGTTCGCAGGTATTTCTTCTCAAAATCCGATGCTTTCATCCGCAGATGTTTAGAAATTCGCTCAATATCTTTTTCGGTGTAGAGAGGGCCAGTCGTTTTGCAGCAGTTGGCACATTCCAAGCAATCAATTTCCTCAAAAACCTCTTCGTGAGCCTCCTGAGCTATATAATCTAAATTCTTGGGAGGCTTCTTCTTTAGCCCATCGAGGAACTTTTTATGTTCTTTTTTCTTTTGTAGTGCCTGTTGCCTGTAAAGTTCTAAGTTCATCAACCTTTTTTGAAAGCGGGCAATTTAGGAAAAAACCTGTACATTGACTACTTTTGTCCCCATTAATCCTGATTTTATGAAGAAAATAATCTGCCTTTTGGCTTTATTCTTAGCGAAGATTAGCTTTGCTCAAAAGGGTGAATTAAATGAATACTCTTACCAGTGTGCAGATGGGAAACAGCGACCGTTTGTGCTCTATACGCCACAAAATTCGGATAAGGCAAAGCTCCCGCTTCTTGTTTTTCTACACGGGGCAGTTTCTTCTCCTCAGCTTAAAAATGCGCTGGACTACGCTCGGAAATCGCCTTTCCTCAAAATAGCAGATGAAGCAGAGTTTGCTATTCTTTTCCCTTATGGGAATAAGGGTGCGGGCTGGTTTGATGAAGTGGGTAGCGCTATGGTTCTCGGTGAGATAGCCGAAGCTCAGAAGAAAATAAAGATTGATAAAGATAAAATCTTCCTCTCTGGCTTTTCAGATGGAGGCTCTGGCGTACAGCTCTTCTCCGTGCTTTTTCCAGATTCATTTGCAGGGTTTATTTCCCTCAATGGGAGTTTTAAAATTGCAGAAAAGCTCAGTGCTCAGTCTCTTTTCCCTGAAAATATGAATGCCAAACCGATGCTTATTTTCAATACTACGAAGGATTTTCTCTATCCGCTCTCGCAGATGCAGCCCGTTGCCGATTATCTCAAAACTTTTAATCCAAATATTGAGTTTATCACTCCTGAAGGAGCTCACGACCCGAGCTACCTACCCCAGTACGAGGAGAAAATCATTAATTTTATTAGAAGTACAACCCAAAGCCCTCAAACTGCCCTCTCTTGGGAATCTAATACCGAAAATACAGGCATTGGCTGGATAAAAATCAAGAAAATCAATACTCAAGAGCAGCCTCAGGACTGGCATAAACCTTACTCACTCAGGGTTTTTAATAATAAAGCAGATTTGGGCTTATTGTATGATAATACCTATAAAGGTAAGGGACTAAAAGTCTATGGATTTAAAAACGAAAGGTCTGAAGCTCCTAAAATGGGCGTACAAATTGGGGATATTATCCTGAAAATGGAAAATCACGAGATGAGCTCACCTTTTTCCCAGATGTATTATTTCGCTACCAAGCAGGCAGGAGAGCCTACCAGCCTTAGCATTCAGAGGGGGGATAAAACACTTACCCTCAATGGAAAGCTAAATGAAGGTTATTATTATCAGATTTTTGAAAAGCCTGTAAACTCTGCAAAAGTAAAGGCACATATCTCAGGGAAAACCCTTATTATAAGTACTTCCAAAACTTCTGATATAGAAATTGACTACTCCCAAATCCCCCGTAAAATAAAGTGGGTAGAACTCAATGGAAAAAGGTTGAAAGCTACAACTAAAAATACCAGCATTACTCTTAATTGAGCAGATGGCTACTGGCTTTTAGCAGTAGGCTTTAGGCAGTAAGCAGTAGGCGATGTGCGTTTGTGGTAAGTGCTCCCCACGCAGTGGGTAAGTGCTCTCCATGCGAGTGGGTAAGTGTGCCCCACACAGTGGGCAATTAGCTATACGCCAGCTGCTATGAGCTAAAAAAGGATTTGGAAATCTTTCCAAATCCTTTTTTATTATATGCTGTTAAGGTTTGTAATAATTAGATATGTATTACTTCTCCGTAGGCAGCGGCTACTGCTTCCATTACGGCTTCGGAGATGGTTGGGTGTGGGTGTATTGCTTTCAGGATTTCGTGCCCTGTAGTTTCGAGCTTCCTTGCTACTACGGCTTCGGCAATCATATCGGTTACGCCGTCGCCCACCATATGGCATCCGAGCCATTCGCCATATTTGGCATCAAATATTACTTTAATAAATCCATCTACATCACCATTAGCAGTGGCTTTTCCAGAAGCGGAGAATGGGAATTTACCTACTTTAATCTCATATCCTTTTTCTTTTGCCTGCTTTTCTGTAAGCCCTACAGAAGCTACTTCTGGGTGGCAGTAGGTACAGCCAGGGATATTTCCGTAGTTGATAGGCTCTACGCTTAGTCCTTTTATTTTCTCTACGCAGGTAATCCCTTCAGCGGAAGCCACATGGGCCAATGCTTGAGTTGGGAGTACATCTCCTATCGCGTAGTATCCAGGTACTGAGGTTTCATACCATTCATTCACGAGGATTCTTCCTTTTTCGGTTTTAATGCCTACTTCTTCCAGACCTATTCCCTCTACATTAGCAGTAATACCTACGGCAGAGAGCAGTACATCTGCTTCTAAGGTGATTTCTCCTTTTTCGGTTTTTACTTTTGCCTTTACACCAGCTCCTGAGGTATCTACGGACTCTACGGATGCTTTGGTCATAATCTCAATACCGGATTTCTTGAGGGATTTCTCTACATGTTTAGATACTTCCTCGTCTTCCACGGGGAGAATGTTTGGCATAAATTCTACAATGGTAACCTTTGTGCCCATTGTATTATAGAAGTCGGCAAATTCTACCCCGATAGCCCCAGAACCTACGACAATCATAGATTTTGGCTGTTCAGCAAGGGTGAGTGCCTGTCTGTATCCGATAACTTTTTTACCATCCTGAGGCAGGTTTGGAAGCTCTCTTGACCTTGCTCCAGTAGCGATGATGATATGCCCAGCGCTATACTCGGTAGTTTTACCATCGGCAGCTGTTACGGAAACTTTTTTACCCGCTTTCACGGTTGCTGTTCCCATTATTACATCAATTTTGTTCTTTTTCATCAGGAATTGAATCCCTCCACTCATTTTAGAAGCTACGCCTCTACTTCTCTGAACTACTTTGGAGAAATCAAACCCAGGATTCTCTACTTTATTAAGGCCATAATCTTCTGCATTTTGAAGATACTTGAATACATGAGCAGATTTTAATAGCGCTTTGGTCGGTATACATCCCCAGTTTAAGCAGATACCCCCAAGATTTTCTTTTTCAATAATAGCAGTTTTAAAGCCTAACTGAGATGCTCTAATCGCTGTAACATATCCACCAGGACCACTCCCGATGACAATAACATCGTAATTCATTTGATCGAAATTTTTACGCGAATGTAAGAAAAATTATTAAAAAGAGGCGCTTAGTATATTTTCATTATGTTTGCAACACAGAAAAATTAAACCATTAGAATGAAGCATTTGTTACAAAAACTAAAACCATTTTTCTATATAGGTGGGCTTTATATTTTAGTTTCTTTTATCCTTAGGATTGTTTTTATTTTCCATCCGATTACTACGGCATCTTTCTCCTTTATAGAAACACTGAAAGTATTGTTTATCGGTGGGCTTTCAGATGTGTTTATTATCATTCTGGCGAGTAGTTTTCTGGCGCTTTATTTCCTTTTTTTATCAAATGCGAAATACGATAAGCCTTATGGAGTGCTTATTTTTTCATCAATGCTTCTTCTTGTGCTTTATACGGCCTTTGTTCCGAATAATATTTTCAGTCAGTATGGGGGTTCTGTGCAAGATATAGCCTTAATTTTCTTTGGGCTGAAAACTTTCTGCTTTGGAGCGATGCTTTTCCTCCCAAAATACAGGGTACAGGTGAGGAATGTTCTTTATTTTATTACGCTGTTTATCTATTCTCTGTCTATTATCTTTAATGCCGTTAGCGAATATTTCTTTTGGAATGAGTTCGGTATCAGATATAATTTTATTGCGGTAGATTATCTTATTTATACCAATGAAGTTATCGGGAATATAATGGAGAGCTACCCAGTGCTTCCACTGTTTTCAGCGATTTTTATCGTTACCCTTTTGGTTACGATTTTCATTTTTAAGAGAACTAAAGTTACCCTCCTCTCCTTACCGAATTTAAAGCAGAAGTTTATTCTTTTAGTCAGCTTTTTATTCCTTTGCTTGGTGAGTCTGGGGCTTTCTCCTCAGTTTGAAAAGGTAAAAGCCTCAAATATATTCTCGCAGGAAGTACAGGCAAATGGAGTTTATAAATTTTATTATGCTTTTACTCACAGTGAGCTGGATTATTTCCAGTTCTATCCGCAGATGGAGCAGAAACAAGCTGAAAATCTCTTTTTGGAACAGCTTTCTGCCTCATCATTGGAGCGAGAGATTAGTCCTAATGCTGAGGAAACCCGTAAAAATGTAGTCCTTATCTCCATAGAAAGCCTCTCGGCAGAGTTTATGGCATATTATGGTAATCAGGAGAACATCACTCCTTTCCTCGATAGCCTTGCTCAGAAGAGCCTTTTCTTTACCAATCTGTACGCTACAGGCAACCGTACCGTGAGGGGATTAGAGGCACTTACCCTCTGTATTCCACCTACGCCTGGTGAGAGTATCGTAAAGCGAAAAGACAATAAGAATAAATTTACAACGGGTTCTGTATTCAAATCCAAAGGCTATCAGGTGAAATACCTCTATGGAGGTTTCAGCTATTTTGATAATATGAAAGACTTCTTCTCTGGAAATGGTTATGATATTATAGATAGGAGTAATTTCAAGCCCGAAGAAATCACTTTTGCCAATATATGGGGCGTCTGTGATGAAGATATGGCTCGGAAGGCAGTAAAGGAAATGACCCAGCAGGCAAAACAGGGGAAACCTTTCTTTAACCATTGGATGACGGTTAGCAATCACAGACCTTTTACCTATCCGAATGGGAAGATTGATATTCCTGGTGATTCAAAATCCAGAAGCGGCGGCGTGAAGTATACAGACTATTCACTAAAAGTCTTCTTCGAGCTTGCTAAAAAGGAAGATTGGTTTAAGGATACTATTTTTGTTATCGTGGCAGACCACTGTGCATCCAGTGCGGGTAAAACCGAACTCCCTCTGGATAAATACAGGATTCCGTGCCTCATTTATTCGGAAGAGATTGCTCAGCAGCCGAAAGAAATCAGCAGTTTGGTCTCTCAGATAGATGTGATGCCTACCGTATTTGGATTGCTCAACTTTAAATATACCTCTAAATTTTTAGGTGAAGATGTCTTGAAGGAAACCTATAAACCAAGAGCATATATCGCGACTTATCAGGATTTGGGCTATATAGAGCAAGACCGCCTCACGATTATTTCGCCTATTAATAAGACCAAGCAGTATGAACTCAAGTTACAAAGCGAGCAGCCGTCTAAGGAGCATCCAATTTTTTATGATGAGATTCTCCTCCCAAATATTGATAAAACCCAAGCCGAGAAATGTGTCTCTGCCTATCAATCTACCGCCTTTTGGATTAAGAGCCAAAAGCTCAATAAATAGCCATTGGTATTGCTTTTAATTTATATATTTGTTACCTCAATCAATAATAAAATAAAATGAACAGATTATCAGACAGATTAAACAGAATGAGCTACTCTCAAACTTTCGTGATGAGCAATAAAGCAAGGGAGCTAAAAGCAGCTGGGAAAGATATTATAAGCCTTACACTTGGCGAGCCCGACTTTGATGTCCCTGCCAATATAAAGCAAGCCGCTCATACTGCAATAGATGAAAATTACAGCCACTATTCGCCTGTTCCAGGCTTTTTAGAGCTAAGGCAAGCGGTGGTAACCAAACTAAAAAGAGATAACAACCTCGATTATAAACCTACTCAAATCTGTGTATCAAATGGTGCAAAACAATCTATTATCAATGTACTTTTAGCCGTAGTCAATGAGGGAGATGAAGTCATACTCCCTGTGCCTTATTGGGTGAGCTACGAAGAAATGGTAAAGCTCGCAGGCGGTAAGTCTGTATTCATCAAGACAAGCCACGAGACCGACTTTAAAATCACCCCAAAGCAATTAGAAGAAGCCATTACTCCAAAGACAAAAGCAATACTTTATAGCTCACCGTGCAACCCATCAGGGAGTTATTATACAGAGGAAGAGCTTAGAGCAATCGGGGAAGTGCTTGCCAAGCATCCGCATATTACCATTATTTCTGATGAGATTTATGAGTACATCAATTATGAATCAAAGCATAAATCCATAGTGGAAGTTTGTCCAGAGCTTTATGACCAAACGGCGATTATTAATGGTGTCTCCAAAGGTTATGCAATGACGGGCTGGCGTATCGGCTACTCTGCTGCTCCCGAGTGGCTGGCTAAGGCGTGCGATAAAATCCAAGGGCAGATTACTAGTGGTGCAAATACCGTAGCTCAGCGAGCATCTATCACTGCTCTGGAGGCAGACCCAAAGGAATATCACTATATGATAGAAGAATTTAAAAAGAGGAGAGATTTGGTTTTTGAGCTGATGAAAGATATCAAAGGTTTTCAGGTGGCTCTTCCCAAGTCTGCTTTCTATTTCTTCCCAGATATATCTTATTATATAGGTAAAAAAGTGAATGGTACGCTTATAAACGACTCTGATGACTTTGCAATGTTCCTTCTTGAGAATGCTTATGTAGCCTCAGTAGGGGGAGTGTCTTTCGGTAGTCCAGAGTGTATCAGGTTCTCCTATGCAGCTTCCGAAGAAGAGCTAAGAGAAGCAATGAAAAGAATAAAAAACTGCTTGAGCGCTGCTGAAATAGTTTAGAAAATTTAATAATATTCATTTTGAAGTCGTGGCTGCTTTGCTACGGCTTTTTTTATCCTTATTGATGAAGAAATAAAATCAAGAGTAAGACTTTTCTAAAATACTAGGAAAAAAAATCTTTTGAAAGAATTAGAGGAAACAAAAAGCGCCTCACAAAGAGGCACTTTTTTCTTGTTATTATAAGGTGTTATTTTATACTGATTTCGTAAGGGGTTTCCATTAGGATTTGCCCTTTTATTTTGGGGTGAGCTATCTGCTCATAGATTTTGTAATTCTCTTTCCCGAGCTTGGATTTTAGGATTCTTGTGGAGATTTCTTCCTCATTCATCTTGCCAAAAATCTTTTCAAATGGAGAGACCTCCTTTGGATAAGAAACAATTTGATAGGTCTTGATGTTGGCTTTCTTCGCTGCGAATGCTAAGGCATCATTAAGTGTACCGAGCTCATCTACGAGGCCGATTTCCTTTGCTCTCGTGCCAGACCAAACCCTTCCGCCGCCTACTTCATCTACTTGCTCGAAGCTCATCTTTCTGTTCTCGGTTACGAAGTGTACAAATCTCTTATAGGTCTGCTCTACACTTTTGGTAATGATGCTCTGCCCGTCCTTAGAGAAGCCACTGAGGGGCGAGTATAAATGGCTATTGGTATGGGTAGAGACCACCTCGGAGTGGATGCCGTTTCTGTTGGCAAGTTCTTTTGCATTCATTAAAACCCCGAAAACCCCGATAGAGCCCGTGAGGGTGTTCGGCTCAGAATATATCTTGTCGCCTGCCATCGCGATGTAGTACCCTCCTGAAGCTGCATAGTCGCCAAAAGAAACAATAAGTGGCTTTTTCTTTTTGAGCTCGCTGAGTTCAAAGAGGATTTCATCGGAGGCATTGGCGCTTCCACCAGGAGAATTGATGCGGAGTACTACGGCTTTTATCTTTTTGTCCTCAGCAAGTTTCTTGATGTCTTTGATGAAAGTGGTGGAGTAGATACCATCATAGCCCTCGCCGTTGTAGATAGCTCCCGAAGCGTAAAGGATGCCTATTCTGTTATCATCTTTTGTTTTCTTTAAAGAATTAATATAGCCTGAAAAAGGGACTTTATTGATTTTATCTTTCTCTCCTATCTTGAGTTTAGCGCGGAGGATATCATCGTACTCCGCTCTTTGTATGAGTTTATCTGCCAGTCCATACTTTATATTATTATCGGGTATGTAGCTGTAGAGGCTATCGGTTATCGTTTGGAAATCTGCCAGGGCTATCTTTCGGGAAGCACTCATCTTTGGTGCCATTTGCCCCCATATATCGTTAAGCATAGCCGAGAGCTGCTCTTTATTTTCTGGTGATAAATCATTTCTCAGGTAAGGTTCTACTGCGGATTTGTACTTACCGTGGCGGATGATATCCAAGCCTATCCCGTACTTCTCTGCAAAATCTTTAAAGAAAGCAATCTCGGTAGATAGACCTTTTAAATCTATCCCTCCTGCTGGGTGGAGGTAATATTCATTGGCAACAGAGCTAAGATAATAGGTAGCTTGGCTTGCTGTATTGGCATAGGTGAGCACGAATTTTCCAGATTTTTTAAAGTCCTCTAATGCCGCTCGTATATCATCAAGCTGAGTAATTCCAGCAGAGATTTCATCAGTTTCAATGGATATTCCCTTAATCTGTTCATCGGTTTTGGCTTTTTCAATTGCTTGAAGAACATCAAAGAGGAGGAGGGTTTCCTTATCATCATTAAAGCCTAAGAAAGAATCTACTTCTTCATTGGGGCTGTCGATAATATGGGTTTTTAGATTTAATGCCAGTATAGAATTGTCTTTCACAGAGATTCCTGCGTCTTTACTCGCCATACTTATCCCAATAAAGGCGATTAAAAATATAAATCCTACCACACAAATAACCAATATTGCTACGATATTCGCCAGCACACTTTTAAAAAAACTTTTCATAAAATAGGTATATTAATCTTAATTTTGCCAATATGTCGCACAGAACTGTTATTTTGTTACTGGGAAGTAACCTTGGAGATCAAAAAAAAAATCTAGAAGAAGCCTTATCTGAGATTAAATTACAGATTGGTGAGGTATTACAGATTTCTAATTTTTTGTACTCGGAACCCGTAGAGTTTGTGAGTTCTAATATTTTTTGTAATATTGCAGCCTCAGTAAATACAATTTTATCTCCTATTGAACTATTAAGAGTGATTAAAAAGGTAGAGCAGAAGATGGGAAGGGAGTTTGACTCATCCTTTTATGAAGGAGAATACAGAGATAGAGTTATTGATATTGATATTGTGAAAATCGAGGGTTTGCATTTTGAGTGTAATAAACTCTCAATACC
>ERZ773072.1612-NODE-1612-length-11063-cov-5.219840_pt1 | contig 11063 bp, 5 predicted proteins | sample MGYA00580617_ERZ773072 | MGnify/ENA primary metagenome ERZ773072 (study PRJEB29015, sample SAMEA2737970) | human oral metagenome | biome: human oral; feature: human-associated habitat; material: dental | place: China | collected 2122 ... | reverse complement strand
CCCCTCCCCCGGGCGGCGCGGAGGGGCCCCGGGCTCCGGCGGCGCGGACCCCGACGGGCCGCGCGCGGAGAACACCAGATTCACCGGCTCCGTCGAGCTCGACCCGGACGGCGATATCGCCGCCCAGCTCGCGTCCCTGGCCGAGGAGGTCATCGTGCACCTGCGGCGCGGGGGCGCGGACGGCCTCGAGATCGCCGTGAGCATCGACGCGACCCGCTACGCCGGCTTCGATCGGGCGACGGTGCGCACCGTCAGCGAGAACGCGCGCGTGCTCAGGCTCAAGCCCGGGCGGTTCGAGGGCTGAGCGAGGATCCCGGGAACCGACATGGACCCCATCGCCGCCGTCTCGCACAGGATCGTGCCGCCCGACCCGTCCATCGCCGACGCCGTCGGCACCCACCACGAGCTCGCCACCGCACTGGCGGACCTCGTGGACAACGCGATCGACGCCGACGCGCGCCGCGTGCACATCCGCTTCCTCACCAGGGGCGGGACCCTGACCGACCTGCTCGTCATGGACGACGGCCGCGGCATGGACGGGGCCGCCATCGACGCCGCCATGACCTTCGCCCGCACGCGCGCATACGACGAGCACGACCTCGGCCACTACGGCCTGGGCCTCAAGGCCGCCTCCCTCAGCCAGGCCGACGTCCTCGACGTCTGCAGCCGCGCCGTCGGCGGGGTGCCGGTCGGACGGCGCATCACCAGGGACGCCCCCTCCCGCGTCGAGACCCTCGACCCCCACCAGGTGGGCGACGCCCTCGCCCGGCGGCCCCTGCGGATCCCCGGCGCGGACGCGCCGCACGGAACCGTCGTCCACTGGCGGGGATTGCGCACCGCCCTCGTCTCGCCCGACCCGGACGAGCGCACCGAATGGCTCGGCGGGCGCGTCGAGGAGGTCCGCGGCCACCTGGGCCTCGTCTTCCACAGGATCCTCGCGCGCTCCCGCGTCGAGATCGGCATCGACGAATTCGACGCGGACATCGGGGAGGCCGGCGCCGTGCGCAGAGTGCGGGGCCTCGACCCGCTGGCCGGGGCGGTCGCGGGCGTGCGGCCCATGGCGCTCGACGGCGCCGTGGACGGCCGGCCCTTCCGGCTCACCGCCGTGATCCTGACCGAGCCCGCGCTGCGGGACCCCGCCGTCCTGGCCTCGGCGCGCTCCTCCACCATGGCCGGCGGCCAGGGGCTCTACGTCTACCGCAGGGACAGGCTCCTCCAGATCGGGGGGTGGAACTCCGTCATCCGCGGGGGGCGGAACTACGAGCGCCTGCGCATCTCCCTCGACGTCGACGACCCGCTGCTGGAATTCGTCCAGATCAACCCCGAGAAGAGCGGCGTCGTCCTCAATGCGACAATGCGCCGGGCGATGCGCGAGGCGGTCTCCGACGGCGGCGGTCGGAGCTTCGAGGACGTCCTCGGTCTGGCCCGCTCGGCCGCCGCGGCGGCGCGCAGGCGCGCGAAACGACCCATCGTCCTCGTCGAGCCCCGCCGGGGCCTGAGCCGCCAGATGTACGACGCCATCGGCGACGCCGTCGAATTCCTCGACGCGGATCCCGTTGACATCCGCTGGAGGCGCCTGCCGGGCACGTCCCTCGTCGACGTCGATCTGGAACGGCGCACGCTGTGGCTCAACGACCTCTACAGGCCGGCGCTGTCCGGATCCATGCGGCCCGACGACGCGCCCCTGCTCAAGACCCTGCTCCTGCTCCTGCACTCCCGCTTCTTCGAGGGCTCCTACCTCGGGGACCGCGAGAGGCGCGAACTGGGGGCGTGGGACTCCATCATCCGCGCGGCGCTGGGCGAGGAGCTCGAGCACCGCGGCCTCAGGGAAGGACGAACCCGTGAATGACCGCGCCGAAGGCTCAACCGTCTTCACCCCCGAGACGCTGGCCGCCTACATCGCCTCGGGGCTGCCCAGCGAGCAGCGGGTCGGCGACCGCCCGGTCTGCATCCTGGGCATCGACCCGCCCCGCGGGGAACTGACCCTGCGAACGCCCGCCACCGGGGCCGATATCGACGTCACCGCCTACCGGATCATCCGCACCGACGTCTTCGAGGAACCGGGCGACGAGACCGTCTGGTTCCGCCTGACGGTCGACGCCGAGGGGATCGAGTACGAGGCGTACTCGCTCCTGCAGGCGGTGGCGGAGCAATTGCAGCGGGGCGACACCATGGAGCGGGCCCTCCACGTCGCCCTCGCGGGCTACCGCGGCCTCCTCGCGCGCACGCCGCGCCTGAGCGAGGACCAGGAGATCGGGCTGTTCGGCGAACTCATGGCCCTCCGGCGCCTCATGGCGAACCTCGGCGAGGACACCGCCCTCGCCGCCTGGCTCGGGCCGCAGTCCGAGGAGCACGACTTCGTTCTTCCCGACGGGGACATCGAGGTCAAGACGACCAGGACGGACCGGCGCGTCCACGTCATCCACGGCGCGGGCCAGCTGACGCCCGCACCCGGGCGCCCGCTCCACCTCATGTCGGTCCAGATCACGCGCGCCGGGGCCGCGACGCGGGGCCGCACCCTGCCGGAGGTCATCGCGAGCGTCCGCGGTCGACTGCGTCGGGGCAGGACCGACTTCGACGGCAAGCTCGACTCGCTGGGATGGGACGACCACCGGGCCGAGAGCCTCTACACCACCCGCTTCCTCCTGCGCGGCGAACCCGCCTTCTACGCCGTCGACGACTCCTTCCCCGCCATCACGGCCGCCGGACTGGCCCGGATCCTCCGGCGCCCCGAGCTCGTGCGCGCCGTCGACTACCGGATCGATGTCACGGCTCTCGAACCCGTCCGGCCACCCGCGTGCTTTGCGCGCAGTGCCGACGAGGAGGACTGACGAATGGGCGACGACGTGCGCGGCCGGGCGCTCGAGCAGGCGCTGTCCGGGATGACGGCGGGGCCGATGCCGCTGCACGCCATCGTCGCGGCGTTCCTCATGGCGTCCGGGCGGACGATCGCGCCGGAGGAGGTCCCCGGCCTCATCCTCGACTCGGACACCAACGACCCCGGCCGCATCCGCTTCCACCTGAGACTGGCCGAGTGGGACGCGGCCAAGGACGTGGTCTGGGCGGGCGGCACCGCGCCCCGCACGGGCGAGCGCCGGGCCCTGATCCTGAGCAGACTCGGCCTGGACGACGCCGCGGCCCGCGTCAATGAGACGTTCCCCCCTGCCCTCGACAGGACGACCGTCATCGTCAACCCGCAGTGGGCGCCCTGGTACGACGAGGACCGTCGTCGGGCGCACCACTTCTACTGGGACGATTACCGCAAGGTCCTGGAGCGCAGGCTCGATCCCGACGCCGTCGCCTCGATCGACTCGGCCACCACGGAGATCGTCGGACGGCTCGCAGACCCGTCCGGAAGCCGGCCCTACCAGTCCAAGGGCCTGGTCGTCGGGCACGTCCAGAGCGGGAAGACCGCCAATTTCACCGGGGTCATCGCCAAGGCCGTCGACGCCGGGTACCGCCTCATTATCGTCCTCACCGGGACCGTCGAGCTCCTGCGCTCCCAGACGCAGCGCCGGCTCGACATGGAGCTCGTCGGCCAGGAGAACATCCTCGGGGGCATCGACCCGGGGGACGGGGACCTCATCGCCGAGGTCGACTACGCCGGCTCCGACGACGTCGACTGGCTCGCCGGCAGGTTCGTCTCGCACGGCGACATCGCGGCCGCGGGCGCGCCCGCCATCAGACGGCTGACGCGGGCCGAGGACGACTACAAGCTCCTCAAGGCGGGGCTCGACGCCCTCGACCCGCGCGCCGGGCACGAGCTGAGGGAGCCCGGCAAACCGGTGTGGCACCCCGACAACATCCACCGCACCGACGTCCGGATCGCCGTCGTCAAGAAGAACAAGGCCGTGCTCACCAAGCTCGTCAGGGACCTGCGCCGCATCAAGGCGCTCCTGGGCGAGATCCCGGCGCTCATCATCGACGACGAGGCGGACCAGGCGTCGGTCAACACGCTCAACCCGAAGCGGGCGACGGAGGACCGGTCCCGCACGGCGATCAACAAACTCATCGCCGAGCTCCTGGGGCATCTCGGCCGCGGCCAGTACGTCGGCTACACCGCGACACCCTTCGCCAACGTCTTCGTCTCGCCCGAGGACGCCGAGGACATCTTCCCGCGCGACTTCATCATCAGTCTCAGTGCGCCGCCCGAGTACCGGGGAGGGCGGGCCTACCACGACTTCGAGGAGCTCACCGCGGCCGAGCGGAGCGATCCCGCGGTCTCCAATGAGCGGGCCTTCGTGCGCGACCTGATGGCGTCGGACGACGCGGACCCGGACGAGGTCGACGCGGAGCTGCTTCGGGCTCTTGACTCCTTCGTGCTCAGCGGGGCGATCAAGCTCTGGCGGGCCTCGGTCGACCCGGGGCTGTCGGGCGCATTCCGGCACCACACCATGCTCGTCCACGAATCCGTCTCGCAGAAGGCGCACGCGGACCTGGCGCTGCGGATCGGGAGGCTGTGGAAGAGGGCCGGATACGGATCCCCGCGGGCCAACGGGCGCCTGCGCGAACTGTTCGAGAGGGACTTCAAGGCGGTGACGGCGGCCCGGCAGTGGGAGCCGGGGCTCCCCCGCGCCGGCTCCTTCGACGACGTCGCCCCCTTCATCGGGGAGGTCCTCGACCTCGTCCTCAACAGCAATGGCGACCCCGTGGTCGTCATCAACGGCGACAAGGAGCAGCAGTACAGGCAGGTCGACTTCCAGCGGGAGCGCGTGTGGCGCATCCTGGTCGGCGGAACCAAGCTCAGCCGCGGATTCACGCTCGAAGGGCTGACGACCACCTATTTCAAGCGGAAGGCCATGCAGGCCGACAGCCTCATGCAGATGGGGCGCTGGTTCGGATACCGGCCCGGCTACTGCGACCTCGTCCGCCTCTTCATGGCGCGGAAGATCAAGGGGAGCGGACGACAGGTGTACGACCTCTACGAGGCCTTCGGCGCGATCATGAAGGACGAGGAGGACTTCCGGGCCCAGCTGGAGGTCTTCTCGCAGGTGCAGGAGGACGGCGCGCCCGCGGTCAGGCCCATCGACGTCCCCCCGCTCGTATTCCAGCAATTGCCGTGGCTCCGCCCCACCAGCCGGACCAAGATGTACAACGCCGAGCTCGACTACTGCGGCGTCGGCGGCAAACTCCAGGACTTCCCGCGTCAGCCCGAGCGCGGCGACGGCTCGGTGAATATCGAGCACTTCGGCCTTGTGCGCCCGTGGTTCGAGGGGCATCGATTCGGGGCTGTTGAGGAGTTCGAGTACCGGGATGCCAGGACGGGTCGGATCAACTCCTTCCAGGGGCGCGTCGCGATCATTTCCGCGAATGAGATGCGGCGGGTCCTCGGAGGCTTCCAGTGGGTGGAGGGATTCGATTTCCGGCCCACGCTCAGAATGATCGATCAGGCCGGTGCGGAGGGGAAGCTGGAGGACTGGGCCGTCCTCCTGCCCGAGTTGAGCAATTGCGTGGAGAAGACCGTCGACGGCATTCGGATCCCCATGCTCAAGAGAACCCGGCGCGACGGAACGCGCGGCGGGTTCTCCGGGAGCTCCTTCCGGCAGCGCGACGCCATTGAGACGATCGCGGGGCGCAGGGACGCCTCGGGCGGGAATTCGGCCCGGGCCTACAACACTGGAAAGCGCGGCGCGATGCTCCTCATATTCGCGGCGGATACGAAGCCGGGCGAGGAGCGTTCCCCGAAACTGCTCCCGGAGATGATGAGCGCCGCGGACACGGCGACGATCTTCTCCCTCGCCCTCCCGTACGCGGCGGCGCCGAAGGGGCGCATCGCCTTCACCGTGAGACGTCCGGATCGCAACGATGAGCCCGTCGTCGACGTCGAGTGACCGAGGGAGCGCGGCGGCCAGCGGCGAGAGAGCCGGCGGCGACAGGGCCGGAGACGAGGGAACCGGGGCGTCCTGGGCGAGCAGCCCCGGCGCCGCCCGGTCGATGAGGTCGAACCGGCGCCGGGACACCAAGCCCGAACTGGCGATCCGCAGGCTCCTGCACGTGCGCGGCTACCGGTACCGCGTCGATTTCGCGCCGTGGAGCAATAAGCGGCGCCGGGCGGACATCGTCTTCACCAGGCGGCGCCTGGCCGTTTTCATCGACGGGTGCTTCTGGCACGGGTGCCCCGAGCACGGGACGGTCCCGGTCTCGCACGCCGACTACTGGGAGCCGAAGCTGGTGAAGAATCGTGAGCGCGACGCGGAGACGACCGCCATGGCCGAGGCCGAGGGGTGGAGGGTGCTCCGCATCTGGGAGCACGTCCCCCCGGAGGAGGCCGTTCAGCTCGTCGTCCGGGAACTCGAGGATCCGGGGTCCGCGGTCCGGGAGCGGGAGGAGTGAGGCGAGTCCTGCACGCCGGCCGGTCTCAACGGCTGTCGCGGCCTGGGAGTGAGGGGAGCGGGGGGAGACGGGGCCGACGCGCGCCTCGCCTTCCTCGCCGAGACGTGCGTTTCGCCCTCGAGAATGACGGTTGGAACTGCACTCTCGAGTGCGAAGTGCACCTCTTGGCGAAAAGGCCGCCCGCCCATCGGGTAACGCGCCCGCGGGCGGGGCGGACCCGGCGTTGCCACCCTCGGGTGGCAACGCTCCCGCGGCCTTGCAACCCGGGGTGGAAAATCGGTCCGGACCGGTGTGACCGACGCCGTCGGCGCCTACGGTCGACACCATGAGCACCTCCACCGCCCCCATCCGATTCCATTTCCTCGACGCCCTGCGCGGTTTCGCCATTGCGGGCATTCTCCTGGTCAATACCGCCGACATTATGCATCTGGGGCGTCACGGCCCCGTCCTGGTCCACCCCGTGATCCCGCCGGCCGCCAACGCCCTGTACTTCCTCGTGGCGACCCGCTTCGTCCCGATCTTCTCCTTCATGTTCGGCATGAGCATGGGATTCGTCATCGACTCCGCCGTCCGGCGCGGCGAGGCCGGTTGGAAGATCCTGCTGCGCCGCCTGGGCGCCCTGGTCATCATCGGGCTTCTCAACTCCATCCTCTACCCCGACGAGATCCTGCTCGCGTACGCCATTATGGGAATCCTCGCCCTGCCCGTCGTCCTCGCAGTGCCGCGCTCCTGGCGCCTGGGACTCGGTCTGGCGGCCACCATCGGCGCCTACGCCGTGGCGGGAGGAGGCAACCTGTCCCTGCCCGGGCTGCTCCTCCTCGGTTCGGCCGCCCAGGCCTACGGTCTGCCCGCCCTGCTCGAGCGCGCCGACCGGCGCGTCGGGGCGGCGGCGCTGCTGTTCGCCGCGGCCACCGCGGCCGCGATCCCCTGGCAGGCCGGGGAGCCCGGCGACCCCAGGTTCTTCGTGGCCGGCGGGGTCGCCGGGGGCGTCATGGCCTGCCTGTACGTCTGCCTCCTGGCGCTGCTGTGGCGCACTCCTGTGCGCCGGGTCCTCAGGGCGGCGTTCGAGCCCCTGGGGCGCATGGCCCTGACCTGCTATGTCACCGCGACGTTCGTCATGGTGCCCGCGGGGATGATGCTTCACGCGGAGTCGAGGTCGGCCTTCGACGTGGTGCCCGGGCTCGTCGTCGCCGTGGCCGTCCTGGCCGTCCAGTGGATCGCGTGCCGCCTGTGGCTGTCCCGCTTCTCCTACGGTCCCCTGGAGTGGGCGTGGCGGTGCGCGACCTGGTGGCGGATCGTCCCGCTGCGGGCCGGGCGGCCCGTCGCAACCCCGGCCTCCCGCGACTCGGCCACCCCGCCGCGGTTCGGTCAACCCGTCACGGCTCGGCCGGCCTCCCGCAACTCGACCGTCCCGCTGCGGCCCGGCCGACCCGTCACGGCCGGCTGATCGCAGGCTGAATCGCGCGACGACGAATACGATGCCGGGCCCGGGGTCACTGCGGTGATCCCGGGCCCGGAAGTTATTCAACGGGCGGTAATGCGGGTGCGGGCGGCCCGGCGGCACTCGCGTCTACTACGCCCTTCTTCCTCTGCTACGCTCCTTGACCCTTCACTGTACGAGAAAAAGGGGCGTAGCGGAGGGTGAAGGAGCGCAGCGGACAGGAAGGCGCGTAGCAAACGACCCGACGCGCCCTCCGCGGACCCCGGGGCCGCCGGCCAGGACCCCGCGGCACAACCCACGCCAAGGGACTCACCCGAGGTCGGCGACCTTGACCAGCCCATCACCTCCGCCGCGGCGGGATCGGCGGCGAGAAGAAGCGCGGAATATCAACGTTTCTCTTTCGGCGCCCCGGCGAGATCCAGGCCTTTGTGGCAGATTTGGACAACCTGCGCCGCCGCGGGCCCCGCACGGACGGCGGCCACGACGAGCACCCCGGCCCCCGGACCGGTCCGCGCTGCCCCCGGGCGCGCAGGAGCCGCCCCGCCTGGCGACTCGAAGGCGCCGCGTGACCCGATGACGCGGAGAAGACTCCCGCGGAGACCGCTCGAGGCGGGAAATGGCGCTCTGGGAGGATCGTTCGGGTCGGCACCCCGGATGCGCTCGGCGGTTCCCGCATGATTCCGCGGTTGTGTAGCCAACGCTGCGGGGTGCGGGGCGGAACGATCCTCCCAGAGCGCCAGAATCAGGACCCGATGGACCGCCGACCGCCCCGACCCACCCGCGAGAACCGGCCCCGACGACCACCCGACCAAGAACTCCATCGAACGCACCCGATGAGCCACCGACCGCGCGCACCGCCCCCGGCCGGAACCGCCTCCGAATACGAGGCGCGCATCCCTGCGCCGGGGCGTCCCGGGGCCGGGCGGCGGTCAGTCGGCCGTCAGTCGGTGGCCAGGGCGGCGACGGGGGCGATGGCGGCGGCCCGGCCGGCGGGTCGCAGGGAGGCGAGGACGCCGACGGCGGCGGAGGCCAGGAGGATCCCCAGAACCTCCAGCCAGGGGATGGCGGGGGCGAGACTGGAGGCGCCCGCAGGCCCCATAAGAGCGGTCACACCCGCGATCCCGACCACCGCCCCCAGGACGGTGCCGATGAGACCGCCCAGAACCGCGGTGAGGACGGCCTCGGTGAGGAACAGGCCCCGCACCTGTGCGCGCCCGGTGCCGGTGGCCCGCAGGACCCCGATCTCGCGGGTGCGCTCCAGGACGGACACGTCGGTGGTGTTGGCCAGGCCGGACAGGGTGATGAGCAGGGTCAGGCCGAGGACCGCTCCAATGACCACCGTCACCCGCTGGATCTGCTGGGAGAAGGCGATGCGCCCGTCGGCCGAGCCGCTCACGAGCAGTCCGGTGCCGCGCAGGGCCTGGCGGACGCGGGCGGTCGGGGCGGCGTCGGACCCGTCGCCGTCGGTGCGCACCCACAGGGCGGAGGCGGTGGGGGCGTCCCCCACAAGCCGGTGGGCGACGGCGGGGGTGATGACCGGGCCGAGACCGCTCTTCTCGACGTGGACGCTCAGAGTGACGGCACCCGCTGGTCCGGTGAGGGTGACCTGGCTCCCTTCGGGCAGCTCGTTGGCCTCGCCGACGACGAGGGTGCCGTCGTTCAGCCCCTCCAGGCCCGCGTGGGAGCGGATGATGGGGGCGACGGCCGCCTCGTCGACCGCGTGGAGAATCAGGTCATCCGAACCGGCGGAGGAGTCGGCCCGGACGGTGAGCTCGGGGACGAGTACGGCTGTCCTGACGCCGTCGACCTGCTCGATCCTGCTGGTGAGCGCGGCCGCGTCGTCGTCGGGAGCAACGGACTGAACGATAATGTCGACGGGGTTGCTGGAGGCCAGGTAGCCGCTCATGGAGGCCGCCACGGTGGCCATGCCCACCACCATCGTGGTGGCGACGCCGACGGAGACGAGCAGGGCGGCCGTGGTCGCGCTCGCCCGGCCGGGGTTGCGCTCCAGGTTGCGGGCCGCGAGCTGGAGGACGGGGTGGCGCTCGGCGCCCGCCAGGCGCCCGATGAGCCGGGAGGCGCCGACCACCAGCAGCGGCAGGGCGGCGAGGATGCCCAGGGTCAGGACGACGGCGCCGACGGCCGTGATCTCGGGCACCCCTATGAGGACCGCGACGCCGGTCAGGGCGGCGCCGGCGAGAATGAGGAGGACGCCGAGTACCGCGGTGATGAGGCGGCGTCGGCCCAGGGTGCGGTCGTCGGCGACGACGCCGGTCAGGGCGACCAGGGGCGAGACGCGGGCTGCGCGGCGGGTCGGTCGGAGAACCGCGATGAGGGTGACCAGGGCGGACAGTCCGACGGCCAGGGCCAGGGAGGCGGGGGTGATGGTCAGGTACTGCGACCCGAGGCCGTCGACGACGCCGGAGCGCACAAGGAGCGCGGCGGCCCCGGTCCCGAGTCCGGCGCCGAGGATGGAGCCGAGAACCCCGGTGAGGGCGGCGGTGCGCAGGACGGCGCCCATGATCTGGCGGCGCGAGGCGCCGATGCAGCGCAGCAGTCCGGTGGTGCGGGTCTGGCGGGCCACCAGGGTGGTGAAGGTGGTGGCGATGACGATGGCCGCCACCACCGCGCACACCGGACCGAGGATCCCCAGCAGGGTCAATGTCGCCGAAACCCCCGACTGGCCGTTCGCGGCGCGCATGGCGACGATGTCGTCGGCGGTGTAGACCTGGGCGCCGCCGGCCGCCCTCGTCACCGAGTCCAGGAGGCCGGCGGCGGAGGTTCCGTCGCCGGTGACGTAGAGGACGGCGGGGGTCGAGTTCAGGCCCAGGGCTGCGCGCTCGTCGGCGGTGGCGAAGACGTAGGAGTCCTGCGGGTCGTTGCGGGTCATGGCCGCCGTCGGCGCGATGACGCCCACGACGCTCGCCGTGACGGCGGAGGCGGACCGCCTGTCGGTTCCCAGGGACCTCAGGGGTATCGAGTCCCCGACGCTTATGCCCTCCGTCTGCGCGAGGGCGCTCGAGACGGCGATCTCGCCGGTCGAGGCGGGCAGGCGCCCCTCGGTGACGTTCGCACTCGCGCCCGGCGCGTCCAGGACGAAGACGTGGACGTCGCCGGCGCCGTTCCGGTCGAGGAACGCGTGCTCCTCGATATAGGGCCGCACGCTCTTAACGCCCGGTGCGGCGGCGATGTTCTGCGCGGTGTTCTCGGGCAGGTCCTCGCCGCGCTGGGGCAGGACGACGACGTCGGCGCCTCCCACCGAGGCGCGGGCGGCGGCGGTGAGCTGGGC
>ERZ773072.1598-NODE-1598-length-11124-cov-5.173096_pt1 | contig 11124 bp, 5 predicted proteins | sample MGYA00580617_ERZ773072 | MGnify/ENA primary metagenome ERZ773072 (study PRJEB29015, sample SAMEA2737970) | human oral metagenome | biome: human oral; feature: human-associated habitat; material: dental | place: China | collected 2122 ... | reverse complement strand
TGACGCGGAGAAGCGTAAGGTCGCCTCCACCATGCTGGAGTCCTTCCTCTTCTACTCTGGTTTCTACGCCCCCATGTACTGGTCCAGCCACGCCAAGCTGACGAACACGGCCGACCTCATCCGCCTCATTATCCGAGACGAGGCCGTTCACGGATATTACATCGGCTACAAGTACCAGCTGGCGGTGCGCGAGTCCTCCCCGGAACGTCAGGCCGAGCTCAAGGACTACACCTTCGACCTGCTCCTGGAGCTCTATGAGAACGAGGAGCAGTACACCGAGGACCTCTACGACGAGCTGGGCCTGACCGAGGATGTCAAGAAATTCCTGCGGTACAACGCCAACAAGGCCTTGATGAATCTCGGCTACGAGGCCCTCTTCCCGGCCGACGCCGTCGCAGTCAATCCGGCGATCCTCGCCTCCCTGTCTCCGAACGCGGATGAGAATCACGATTTCTTCTCCGGTTCCGGCTCCTCCTATGTCATGGGTACGGCCGAGGCCACCCAGGACGAGGACTGGGAGTTCTGAGCCGGCGTCCCGGCCGGACCGGCTTTTCAAGGTTCCCGGGCCGGGGTCGGAATCGCACGGTCGAGCCTATCCTTGTAATGAGCCTCAGCGCCTCGAACTCACATCTCCTTCAGGAGGCTCCGGGCGATCGCCGCGCCCAATGGGATCGGCACGGCGTTGCCGATTTGCCTGGCGATGGCGGTGCGAGAGCCGATGAAGCGGTGGCTGTCGGGGAAGCCCTGGAGCAGGGCCGCTTCATAGTGAGTGATAGCCCGATCCTCGGTCGGGTGAAGATAGCGCCCCTTCTCCGGTTTGAAGAACTCCGTGCGGATCGTCACGGATGGGCTGTCCCAGCGGAGACGCCCCATGACATCCATGGTCCCCGTCGTGTGCTTGCGCCAGCAGGGCGCTTTGAGTTCGTCCGGCAAGTCGGTCCGATTGCCGCCCTCGGGGATCGCGGCGAAGCGCTCGAGAGATCTCGGGAGGTAACGGCGGGAGACGTGGAGCTCCCTGAGTGAGAATGCTCCGGGCAGTTCACGGCCTCCGATGATCGTGCGAGTCTCGCTGAAGCGCTCATCCATGTCGGGCTCGGCGGGCACTCCGATCAGTGCGTTGCGCACGGTTCTGTACGGGAGCAGATCCTTCCCCCTCCGCCCGTGTGTTATCACGGGGAATTCGGGTGCCGGCAGGTCCCGGTGGTGGCCGATGATGACGGTGCGTCTGCGGGTCTGAGGCGCACCGTAATCGGCTGCGTTGAGCACTCGGTGGGCGAACGAGTACTTATCGAGGCGCTCCCCCGGCTGCGTCGCCGCGAGGAAGTCGCGGTACTGCTGCGACTTGCTGAACGCCGGGACGTTCTCGACGACGAAGTACTTGGGGAGCACGCGTGCGAGCACCTCCGCGTACTGCTTCCAGAGGAAATTGCGTTCGTCCTCCGCGTCCTGCTTGCCGAGTGTGCTGAATCCCTGGCACGGCGGGCCGCCGACGACGATGTCGATGTCCACGGGCATGCGGGTCCGGGTCAGCCAGTCCTGGATGGAGCCGGTGAAGACGTCGGCCTCCTCGAAGGTGGCTGAGTATGAGGCGGCGGCCTGCGAGTCCAGCTCCACCGCGGCGACACTGCGGAAGCGGGCCGACGCCAGGTGGAAGCCGGCAGTTAGCCCGCCCGCTCCCGCGAAGAGGTCCAGGACGCGGATGGCTCGGCTGTGCATGGAGCAAGCGTAGCCGGCCCGGACGACATGGAACTGGGACTCGCTGAGTCCATGAAGCCGGGAGTTCGTGTCCCGGAACGCCAGTAGACTCATCCGCGGAACGTGACGGCGCAGGCGCCCGGGCCCCGCCGATCTCTCGGAAGGACGGCTGTGTCGAGGAAGAAACTGATCGAGGTCGCGCTGCCCCTGGAGGAGATCAACAGGCAGTCGAGCCGGGAGAAGTCCATCCGCAAGGGGCACCCGTCCACCCTGCACCTGTGGTGGTCGCGGAAGCCGACGGCTACGGCGCGCGCGGTCCTCTTCTCCCAGCTGGTCGACGACCCCTCCGCACGCTACGGGGACTTCCTGGAGGCGGCCCGCGCCGCCAGCGAGAGCGACCCGGAGGCGGTGGCCCGAGCACGGGTGGAGGCCGAGCGGCGGCGCCTCTTCACCCTCATCACACGGATGGTGAACTGGGACAATATCGGCGAGGAGCATCTTCTCCGCGAGGTCCGCGAGGAGATCCGGCGCTCAACGGGGGACGATCCGCCCGCAGTCCTCGACCCCTTCGCCGGGGGCGGATCGATCCCACTGGAGGCCCAGAGACTCGGGCTCGAGGCGCACGCCTCGGACCTCAACCCCGTCGCCGTCCTCATCAACCGGGCCCTCATCGAGATCCCGCCGCGCTTCGCCGGTCGCCCGCCCGTATTCCCGGGCGCCGACGACGGCACGCGGACTTGGCCCGGCGCCCACGGCCTGGCCGAGGACGTGCGCCGTTACGGCGAGTGGATGCGCGAGGAGGCGCTGCGCCGCATCGGACATCTCTATCCGAAGGCGCAGCTGCCCGACGGCGGCGAGGCGACGGTCATCGCCTGGATCTGGGCGCGCACCGTCACTTGCTCGAACCCCGCCTGCGGGATCGAGATGCCACTTGTATCGAAGTGGTGGCTGAGGAAGAAGAAGGGCAAAGAGGCCTACATCGTCCCGACGGTCGTTGGGGATCATATTGAGTACTCCATCGGGCAAGATCTTAAGGATGCGCCAACAAAAGATAATGACGGCACGGTTGATCGTAACGGCGCACACTGCCTCGCCTGCGGAACGCATGTAAACTTCGGATATGTTCGCGCAGAAGCACAGAATGGCAACATGGGGTCTAACCTGATTGCCATCGTCGGCGAAGGGGAAAGGTCGCGTATATACTTGCCGCCAGACGAGACGCACGTTGCCGCATCACTTCGTGCCACATCTTCCGATGCGCCGATAGGAGACTTGCCAGAGTCAGCACTAGGATTCCGCGTACAGGCGTACGGCATGTTGAGATATTCAGACCTTTTCTCTAGGCGGCAGCTCGCAGCGCTCACGACCTTCTCGGACCTCGTGGGCGAAGCGCGCGAACGGGTGCTGCACGATGCGCGTGTCAGTGGAATGAGTGAAGGTTCCAGCCTTGAATCGGATGGTGCAGGTGCTATCGCATACGCAGATGCAGTGTCGACGTACCTGGCATTGGCGGGCAGTCGGCAGGCAGACAGATTATCTTCTCTTTCGACGTGGCAGTCGATTGGTGAGAAAGTTCGTAACGTATTTGCTAGGCCAGTAATGGCAATGGCGTGGGATTTCGCGGACGTAAACCCCTTCTCTTCGTCGTCGGGCAATTTTGCCTCTCAGGTCGAGTGGATCGCAAATGTGGTCGAATGTCTACCAGTGTCAATGCCTTGCGGTGTGACCAAGCAAAGCGATGCCGCTGGATGTATTTACAAAAACATGGTTATGTCGACTGATCCGCCCTACTACGACAATATCGGGTACTCCGACCTGTCCGACTTCTTCTACGTGTGGCTGCGCCGTTCCCTCAAGGGGATCCACCCGCGCCTCCTGTCCACGGTCCTGGTACCCAAGGAGGAGGAGCTCGTCGCCAACCCCTACCGGCACGGCGGGAGGGACGGCGCGAAGGACTTCTTCGAGGACGGCTTCGAGAGGGTCTTCACCCACGCGCGCCGGGACGCCAACCCCGACTACCCCATGACGGTCTACTACGCCTTCAAGCAGTCCGAGACCACGGACGCGGGGCGCGGCTCCACGGGCTGGGCCACCATTCTCGGCGCCATGATCCGCTCGGGCTGGGCAGTCACCGCCACCTGGCCAATACGCTCAGAACGTCGTGGGCGGATGAGAGATGTCAATTCGAACGCCCTCGCCTCCTCCATCGTCCTCGTCCTGCGCCCCCGGCCCGGGGACGCCCCGATCATCGACCGGCGCGGCCTCATGCGCGAGCTGCGCGCCTGCCTCCCCGGGGCCGTCGAGACGCTGCGCAGCGGCGGCATCGCCCCCGTCGACCTCGCCCAGGCCGCCATCGGCCCCGGCATGGGCGTCTTCTCCCGCTACTCCCGCGTCGTCAGCCCCGACGGCTCGGACATGAGCGTGGCCGAGGCCCTCATGCAGATCAACGCCGTCCTCGACGAGGTCCTCACCGACCAGGACGACGACCTCGACCCCGACACCCGCTGGTGCCTCAGCTGGTACGAGACCCGCGGCTTCGACGAGGGCCCCTACGGCGACGCCGAGACCCTCGCCTCCGCCCGCAACGCCTCCATCGACGCCCTGCGCCGCTCCGGCGTCCTCAACGCCGGCGGGGGCAGGGTCTCGCTCATCGCGCCCCCCGACCTGCCCGACGACTACGACCCGCGCACCGACGACCGCATCTCCCACTGGGAGGTCGTCCTCCACCTCGCCCGGGCCCTGGAGACGGGCGGGCTGGACTCGACCGGGCGGCTGCTCGCCGGAGCCCGGGAGCGCGGCCTCGACGGCGACGCCCTGCGCTCCCTCGCCTACCGGCTCTACGACCTGGCGGAGAAGCACGGCAGGACCAGGGACGGGGGCCTGTTCAACGGGCTCGGCAGCTCCTGGCCGGAGATCGAGGCCGCCGCCCGGGCCGCGACCGCCGCGGGGGCCGGCGCGCGAACAGCGGACCAGACCGCCCTCGACCTCGGACTCGACCAGGAGGACTGACGTGCCCGCACCGTCCAACCGCGCGCGCATCGCCGCGGCCATCGACATCCTCTCCGGGGCCCTGGGCCCCTGGATCGCCAAGACCCTCGCCCCCCGGCTGCCCGCGGGCGCCTCCTGGACCCGGCTCCTGGCCGCCAAGGACGCCCGCCCCGACAGGCAGTACCGCGCCGACGACCTCCAGTGCCAGCTGCGCATCCTCACCGAGCGCATCGGCGAGCTCGGCTTCCCGTTCAGCGGGGTCCTCTCGCGCGGGGAGCAGAACCTGGCCGGGGAGCTCCGCGACGTCCGCAACGCCTGGGCGCACAACGCCCCCTTCAACGCCGACGACACCTACCGCGCCCTCGACACGGCGGAGCGCCTGCTGAGGGCCATTGGCGCCCCCGAGTCCGCCGGGCGCGTGCGCCGGCTGCGCGTCGACGCCCAGCGCTCCACCTACGAGGCCGCCACCCGCCGCGACACGCGGGCCGCCGCCGTCGCCATGCCCGGACTGGGGGAGGAGGGCCTCACCCCCTGGCGCGACGTCGTGCGCCCCCACCGCGACATCATGTCCGGGGACTTCGGGCAGGCCGAATTCGCCGCCGACCTCCACCAGGTCTCCCGGGGCGAGGGCGCCGAGGAGTACGTCGACCCCATCCGCTTCTACGAGCGCACCTACCTCACCGAGGGGCTCAGGACCCTGCTGGCCATGAGTGCCCGGCGCCTGTCCGGGGACGCCAACGCCCAGGCCGTCATCAACCTCCAGACCACGTTCGGCGGCGGCAAGACGCACTCCATGCTCGCCGCATGGCACCTGGCCGGCGGCACGCCCCTGGCCGAGCTCCCCCAGGGGGTCCAGGACCTGCTCGGCGGCGCCCCCCTGCGCGGGCCCGTCAACCGGGTCGCCGTCGTCGGCAACGAGATCTCGCCCGGCCAGCCCTCCGCCAAGCCCGACGGCACCGTCGTCAACACCCTGTGGGGAGAGCTCGCGTGGCAGCTCGGGGGCGCCGAGGCGTACGCGCTCGTCGCCGAGGCGGACCGCACCGGCACCAACCCCGGCCACGCCCTGCGGACCCTCATCGCCCGCCACGCCCCCGCCCTCATCCTCATCGACGAGTGGGTCGCCTACGCGCGGGGCCTCTACGGGCGCGACGACCTGGTCGGGGGGAGCTTCGACACCCAGTTCACCTTCGCCCAGGAGCTCACCGCCGCCGTCCAGGGGGTCCCCGGGGCGCTCCTGCTCGTGTCCATCCCCGCCTCCGACGTCCGCGCCGACGGGACCACGACCCGGGCCTCCGAGCTCGAGATCGGCGGCGAGGGCGGGCGCGCGGCCCTCCAGCGCCTCCAGCACGTCGTCTCCCGCGTCGCCCACAACTGGAGCCCGGCCACGTCCGGGGAGAGCTTCGAGATCGTCCGGCGGCGCCTGTTCACCGACCTGGACGCCGACGCCGCCCGCAAGCGCGACGCCACCGTCAAGCGCTTCGCCGACTACTACCGGCGCCAGAGGGGCGAGCTGCCCCGCGAGACCTTCGAGGCCGACTACGAGGGGCGCCTGCGCGCCGCCTACCCGATCCACCCCGAGCTCTTCGACCGGCTCTACGGCGACTGGTCCTCCCTGGAGAAGTTCCAGCGCACGCGCGGCGTCCTGCGCCTCATGAGCGCCGTCGTCCACTCCCTCGTCCAGGCGGGCGACGACGCCCCGCTCATCATGCCCGGCTCCGTCCCCTTCGACGACGCCGCCGTGCGCGACGAGATCGCCGCCTACCTCGATGACGCCTGGCGCACCATTATCGAGAAGGACGTCGACGGCGAGCGCGCCACGCCCCTCCAGATCGACCGGGACCGCCCGCTCTTCGGCAGGCGGGCCCTCACCCGCCGCATCGCCAGGGCGCTGTTCCTCGGCTCCGCGGCGACCATCGACGCGGCCCACCGGGGCATCGAGCGCGAGCGGCTCTTCCTGGGCGTGGCCATGCCCGGGGACACGCTGGGCAACTTCGGCTCCTCGCTCCAGCTCCTCTCCGACCGGGCGACCTACGTCTACACCGAGGGGACGCGCAGCTGGTACGACAGGCAGCCGTCGATCAACCGGATCGTCGTCGATCGCGCCGCCGCCCTGGACGCCGCCGACGTCGCCGAGGCCGGGGTCGAGGTGCTGCGCGCGGTCGCGGGGACCTCGCCCGAATTCAGCGCCGTCGACATCGCCCCCGCCTCCACCGGGGACGTCGCCGACTCGCGCAGCGTCAGACTCGTCCTGCTCCACCCGCGCCACACGGTCGGCGGCAGGGCGGCCTCCCTGAGCGGCCCCGGCATGGAATTCGCCGACGAGCTCCTCCGCAGGCGCGCCTCCGCCGCGCGCGTCAACGCCAACGCCCTCATTCTCGTCGCCCCGGACGCGGGCAGGTGGGAGGACGCCGATCACGCCCTGCGCCTTCACCTGGCCTGGTCGCAGATGGCCCGCCCCGACTCGATCCGCGCCCACGACCTCACCCAGAGCCAGGCGGCGCAGGCGCGCACCAAGGCCGACGAGGCGCGCGCCGCCGCCGAGCGGGCCGTGTCCGCCGCGTGGATCTGGGCCCTGCACCCGGACCAGCCGGACGGGGGGCGCCCCTTCGTCGTCGGGGCCATGCGCGTGGACGGCTCGGAGCCGCGCATCGCCGTGCGCGCCGGGCGCAAACTCGGCAAGGAGGACATCGTCTTCACCTCCGCCACGGCCGCCACCATCGCGCTCCAGCTCAACGGCCCGAACCTGAGGGCCAGGTGGAACGAGGGGAGGATCACCGCCGGCGAGCTGTGGGGCATCTTCACCCGCTACCCCTATATGCCCCGCCTGCGCGACGAGCGGGTCTTCCGCGCCGCCCTGGCCTCCACCATGGATGACATGGGCTGGGAGAGCGGGGGATTCGCCCTCGCCTCCGGGTACGACGCCGCACGCGACGAATTCATCGGCCTGCGCGTCCCACCCCACGACGACGCGCCCCCCATCACCGACGAGACGGTCCTGGTCGCCCCCGCCCTGGCGCGCGCGCAGCGCGACCGGGAGGAGGCGGCCGCGAAGGCCCGGGCCCGGGAGGCCGTCGCAGGTACGGATGAATCGAGTACGGCCGCGGTTGCGAAACGAGCCGGTGTTCCCGTTCCAGCGCCCGGGCGGTGCGGGAGGACCGCCCGCTCCGCCGGGGCGCGCGTTGAGAACTCGAGGTTCAAGGGCGACATCGAACTCGATCCGGGTGGCGATATCGCCGTCCAACTCGCATCCCTCGCCGAGGAGATCCTCGTGCACCTTCGGGACGGGGGCGCGGACAGCCTCGAGATCGCCGTGAGCATCGAGGCGACCCGTTACACCGGCTTCGATCGGGCGACGGTTCGCACCGTCACCGAGAATGCGCGCGTGCTCGGGCTCAAGCCCGGGCGATTCGGGGACTGATCGGCATGGACGTCATCAAGGCCGTCTCGCACAGGACTGCACCGCCCGATCCGTCCATCACGGATGCCGTCGGGACTCATCACGAGCTCTCCACGGCGCTGGCGGACCTCGTCGACAATGCGATCGATGCCGATGCGCGCCGCGTGCGCATCCGTTTCCTCACCAGCGGAGGGATTCTGACCGACCTGCTTGTCATCGACGACGGGCACGGCATGGACGATGCCGCCATCGATGCCGCCATGACCTTCGCGCGCAGGCGCTCATACGATGAGAACGACCTCGGTCATTATGGACTCGGCCTCAAGGCCGCCTCCCTCAGCCAGGCTGACATCCTCGACGTTTGCAGCCGCACCGTCGGTGGAGTGCCGGTCGGGCGACGCATCACGAAGGACGAGCCCGTCCGCATCGAAGCCCTCGACTCTCGTCAGGTGAGCAGCGCTCTCGCCGGACGGCCTTTCCGGTTCACCGACTCGACCGTCCTCAGCGGAACCGTCATCCACTGGCGAGGATTCCGTACGGCCCTTATCTCGCCGGACCCGGATGAGCGCACCGAGTGGCTCAGCGGTCGAATTGAGGAGGTCCGCGCCCACTTGGGCCTGATCTTCCACAGAATTCTCGCACGATCCTCCGTCGAGATCAGCATCGATGAATTCGATCTGGACATCGAGGAGGCCGGTGCCACTCGGAAAGTGCGGGGTCTCGATCCGCTGGCCGGGGGGATCGCGGGCGTGCGACCCGCTGCGCTCGACGGCGCAGTTGACGGGCACCGCTTCAGACTCGTCGCCGTGATCCTGCCCGAGCATGCGCTCCGAGACTCCGCCGTCCTCGCATCGGCGCGGGCCTCGGCAGCGGCGAACGGTCAGGGGTTCTACGTCTACCGGAAGGACAGGCTTCTTCAGATCGGGGGATGGGACTCGGTCATTCGCGGAGGGCGGGAGTACGAGCACCTGCGAATCTCCTTGGATGTCGACGACTCTCTACTGGATTTCGTGCAGATCAATCCTGAGAAGAACGGCGTCATCCTTAGCACGAACATGCGTCAGGCGGTGCGCTCGGCGGTCAGCGGTGACGGCCGGAGATTCGAAGACATTCTCGATCGTTCTCGTTCAGTCGCTTCGGAGGCGCGCAGGCGTGTGAAGCGCCCCGTCGCCCTCGTGGAGCCCGGTCGAGGTCTGAGCCGCCAGATGTACGACGCCATCGGCGATGCCGTCGATTTCCTCGACGCGGACCCCGTCGACATCCGCTGGCGGCGCCTGCCCGACGCATCCCTCGTCAGCATCGATCTCGAACGACGTACGCTCTGGATCAACGACCTCTACAGACGGACTCTCTCCGGATCGCTGCACCCCGAGGACGCCCCCCTGTTCAAGACTCTGCTCCTGCTCCTTCATTCCCACTTCTTCGAGGGCTCCTATCTCGGTGAACGTGAGAAGCGCGAATTGAGGGCCTGGAACTCCATCATCCGCGCGGCGCTCGATGAGGAGCTCGAGCACCGCGGAGTCAAGGAAGGACGAACCCGTGGATGACCGCACCGGAGGCTCGACCGTCTTCGCCCCCGAAACTCTCGCCGCCTATATCGCGTCGGGGCTCCCCAGCGAGCAGCGAGTCGGGGATGCTCCGGTCTGCGTCCTCGGCATCGATCCGGTTCGCGGGGAGTTGACTCTGCGCACGCCCGCCACGAATTCAGATATCGATGTTACGACTTATCGGATCATCCACACCGACATCTTCGAGGAGCCGGGTGATGAGACCGTCTGGTTCCGCCTGACGATCGACGCCGAAGGAATCGAGTACGAGGCGTACTCATTCCTTCGATCGGTGGCGGATCAGCTGCAGCAGGGTGACGATATGGAACGGGCTCTCCATGTCGCTCTCGAGGGCTACCGTGATCTTCTCGCGCGGACTCCACGACTGAGTGAGGACCAGGAGATCGGGTTGTTCGGTGAGCTCATCGCCCTCGGGCGCGTCGTCACGAATTTGGGTGAGGATACTGCTCTCGCCGCATGGCTCGGACCGCAGGCCGAGGAGCACGATTTCGTCCTCCCCGACGGGGATGTCGAGGTCAAAACAACGAAAGCCGAGAGGCGCGTTCATGTCATCCACGGCGCGGGTCAGCTAACGCCCGCGCCCGGGCGTCCGCTTCGTCTCATGTCGATTCAGATCACGCGGGCGGGGGCTTCTGCGCAGGGCCGCACCCTGCCGGAGGCCATCGAGGCCCTCCGCGGTCGGTTGCGGAACGGGAAGACGATCTTCGACGACAGACTCGAGGCGCTCGGATGGAGCGATCATCGGGCGCGGAATCTCTACACCGCACGTTTCCTTCTGCGCAGCGAACCCGCTTTCTACGCCGTCGACGGCCCCTTCCCGGCGATCACAACCGACGGGCTGGCGCGGATCCTCCAGCGCCCCGAGCTCGTCCGTGCCGTCGATTACCGGATCGATGTCACTGCGCTCGGCCCCATCCGCCCGCCCGCGTGTTTCGCCGGTGATGCAGACGAGGAGGATTGACGAAAATGTGCAATGATGATTACGATCGAGCGCTCGAGCAGGCACTGCTCGGGATGACCGCGGGGCCGATTCCGCTGCACGGCATCGTTTCCGCCTTCCTCGCGGGCTCCGGCAGGCGGATCGCTCCGGAGGGGATTCCGGATCTTATCCTCGATTCGGACGCCAATGATCCCGGGCGTCTCCGCTTCCACCTGAGGCTGACCGAATGGGATGCGGTCAAGGACGCGGTGTGGGCTGCTGGCACCGCTCCCCGCACTAACGAACGCCGGAACCTGATCCTGACCGCTCTCGGCCTGGACGGCAATGCCGCGGCCCGCATCAACGAGGTTTTCCCCCCGGTCCTCGACAGAACGACCGTCATCGTCGGCCCCGAGTGGACGCCCTGGTACGACGAGAGCCGTCGTCGCGCGCACCATTTCTACTGGGACGGTTACCGCGGCGTCCTGGAGCGCAAGCTCGCTCCCGACGCCGTCGCCTCGATCGATTCGGCCACGACGGAGATCGTCGAGCGGCTC
>ERZ773072.1597-NODE-1597-length-11127-cov-3.912753_pt1 | contig 11127 bp, 3 predicted proteins | sample MGYA00580617_ERZ773072 | MGnify/ENA primary metagenome ERZ773072 (study PRJEB29015, sample SAMEA2737970) | human oral metagenome | biome: human oral; feature: human-associated habitat; material: dental | place: China | collected 2122 ... | reverse complement strand
ATAAATTTATTACTTTAAAATAAATAGTTTTGCGGACAATGATAAGGTTTTAGCTCCAAAATAATTATTTTCAATGATAAAATTCTACTCTTTCATAGCTTTTATATCATCTGCACTCTGCTTTTCTCAATATAATGATAACTTGTCGTATGGACTGAAAGTAGCGGCTCTACACTCTAAAACCACCAATATCCCAGAGATGCTCATCGGGAGAGAGCATAACCTTACAAACTTCCAAATGAAGACAAAGGGAGTCTATAGCGTAGAGGGAGGATTTTTTGTCAATTATAAATTTTCTAATACCAGAACAGCAATACAGCCCGAACTAATCTACCGAAAAGGCGGAGAGAAACTCCATTACTATAATAGCCAGTCAGGCCAGGAATATGATATTGATTTTAAATACTCCTACCTCATTTTAGGAAGCATTTACAAAATATACCCCTATGAAGGACTAAACTTTGGTATAGGAGTGCATTATGCTAAAAACTTAACTCCTCATAATATAGAATATTCTTCTAATGAATTTGATGGAAGACACGATACCAACTACCGACAGTTCTACCGAGATGGAATTATAGGAAAAGATGACTTTAATTTGAGCTTTAATGTTGGATATGAACTTGCAAATGATTTTCACTTTGATTTAAGATATTATTTAGGAATAGGCGATGCGATAGGAACACGGAGTACTTCCTTTCAATTTACAGAGAATACCAATCGTAATTCTTTCCTCGCACTATCCTTAGGATATAGCTTTCATAACTGGTAATACTTATGCGTAAATATTTTTTATTCATCTCTACTTTTGGTACCTGCCTTATCAATGCTCAGTTGGTAAGAGAAATCACCTACGGAGTCTCGGCTGGAGCTATTTATTCTCAAATGAATAATTTGGAACCTATGATTATTCCTCAAGGAGTTTATCAGAACTATTCTACCTCAGAAAATGCAAAATTTGGTGCTGCAGGAGGTGTATTCCTCAACTGGAAATACCCTACTGAAAAAATCAGTGTACAACCTGAGCTCTACTACAGCAGACAGTCGACAGACTTTAAATACAATGATAAAAATGGGCTCAACTACAATATAAAGTTCCCATTTCATAATCTCAATTTAGGCTTCTTGCTTAAATACTATTTTACGGATGGATTTTACATCGGTGCAGGGCCTTTCTTCACATTTAGCTTAGATAAAGATGCGCTAACCTATACTTCAAATGCTGAAGAGCTGTCAAGACAATCGGGAGTTTATTTTGAACCCGATGCTGTAGTTCAAAAAACACTCAAAGAATCTTTTGAAGGTAAGGACTACTTCCATTCTGCATTTGCGATAGGTTATGAATTTTATAATGGACTTAATATTGGCTTTAGATATCATCTAGGGCTTAGCGATGCATTGGAAACTCAGGAAAATGGTCATCGATTTAAGAATACCAATAATAAAGTCAGTGCCTTCTCTTTGCAAATAGGGTACAGATTCTCCTTTGATGGGCATAATAACTTCTAATACTACTGAAACTTATGAAAAAGCCAAAACAATTTCACAAATCTATATTTCTCTTCTTCTTATGGCATAGTGGAATTGCTATGGCACAAGAAATTTATCCCGCAGGAGTATCCGAGCCCTATCTCTGGATTAAAGCAGAAACCAAGTATAATCAAACTCAGATTACGGAGGTTAGAAAAAACAAAAACTTAGAGCATTTATTTTCGCCTGCTCATTTGATTAATGAGAATCCTTCCTTTAAACTTTCATTATCTAACGATAAAAGTAATAATGGGCTCAATGAAAATCTAAGTCTTTCCCAAGCGGAAAACTACTCGCTATTTATCGTTTATAAAGACAATACTCAGCATCAACACTCATCAAATTCAGTAGAAGAAAACCTTTGGACGCTATCTGATGCTCAGTCTTCCTCCCCTATCATTAGCGCTACAACCCATCGTTTAGCGAATCTTGCCGAGCATCAGTATCGCTCTTTTTCTGAATATTTCAGAAATCAGAAAGTTAAAATCCATTATTATCAGCATTCTAAATCTCTTTCCAAAAGAGTCACAGAAAAACAAAAATCTCAAGGTGAAAATCCCACCCCAAAAGATTCTTATACCTTTAATATTGGTGGGAAAACAGCTGAGCTTCCCCCTCATCTTTTTAGTGGAAACTTTGCAGAAATTCTTATCTATGACAGGGTGCTCTCCCCTCTGGAAATGCAGCGAATAGCCTCTTATCTCGCAATAAAATATGGTATATCCTTAGAACAAACAGAATTTAAAAATTATTATAACAGTAAAGGACAAAAAATTTGGGATTTTGAGGAAAACAAAGCCTTTAATCAGAATATCACAGCTATTGGAAAAGATAGCGAAGGAAGCCTCCTCCAAATCAAAAGTCAAAACTCAAACGATGAAGGAATCCTTTCCTTAGGTTTAAAAAAAACTGAGAATCTACAAGACCAAACCTTTATTTTTTGGAGTGATAACGGTCAAAGCCTAGAAATAAAAAAACAAAAAGAAGGACAGCCTAATGGTGTTTCCAGACAATGGAAACTCCAATATGCTCCTATAAATTCTTCATCTACTCATAGCTCTGCTTCTCCTGAGGTATTCTCTATCTTTGACACGCATAAAATCATTCATCAAAAAAATAAACAAAAAGAAAACTCTCAATTCTATTGGCTCGCTATTGATGATTCTGGAACTGGGGATTTCTCCGCTGAGGAAACACGGTATATCAAGTTAGGAGATGCCAGCGCTACCCCATCAAGCCAGCCTGTATCTTTTGAAGATTGGAATCTGAAAAGTAACAAGCCATTAATATTTAGCATTTGGCAAGCTCCTAAAATGTTTGCTCACCTCTCCTTAGAGCCTTCAAAATGCATATCCTCAGACTTGGGAAAAATGAAATTCAACCTTATAGGAGGTAAAGCACCTTATCATATTCATCTTATCAATACTGAAAAACCTTCATTCCAAAAACAATGGACTGAACTGAAAAATAAAGGAGAAAAAGAAACTCTCCTCGCATCAGGAAAGTACCAGTATACCATTACTGATGCTGAAAAGAACAGCTACTCAAACGAGGTCTATCTCACCGATGAAGATGCTCCTAACCCTCAACTAAATACAGAATATCTCATAAAAAAACCACTGCTCCTAAGCCCGCAGAAAGATCTCCCAAAAGGAAATTACTTCTATGAATGGTATCATAACGGGAATCTCATCTCTCAGAATCCAGAGTTTCTACTCTCTCAGGCGGGGGATTATGAACTCAGATTAACCAATGAATTCGGATGCCATTCAGTAAATTATTTTACTGCTTATACACATTCTGATACTACTGATAGCCCAATATTACTCTACCCTAACCCAAGTACAGATGGGCATTTTACTCTGCTTGCTCAGTTCCCCAAAAGAACCAGTGGCTCTGTAAGTATCTATACGATGTCTGGGCAGATAGTCTATAGCAAAGACTTCTATAACGAGTCTCAATACCAATATTCTGGCTATCTGCCTACCGCAGGAGTATATATCATAAAACTAAAAACCACTTACCAAGAAATCAGTAAAAAACTAATCATAAACTAAAAGATGAAAAAAAACGCCTTTCTATATATTATCATTCTTCTCCTCTTTACCAGCGGGCTGGTCGCAACCCCTTGGGCAAAGTCTGTGCTTTCCAATATTGATAAAAACCCTACTCTCCTCTCCCTTATCAAAGGCGAGAAAACTCCAAATAATAAACAAAAATACACTGGAGATATTAATGATATTGAGCACCCATCTGCTACTCATTTTCAGCAAAAAATATTTAGAAAGTCTGCTAATACTATTAACTACAAAGGACTATCCATCAACATACCCGAATATGCTATCAAGAGAGACCTTAGACTTTCTATTATCAACCTAATGGAAAGTAATCTGCATCTCCCTCCTAATATTGTTAATCTAACAAAAGAGGCTGCTGGCTATCGGATTCTTCCTCAAAATATCAAACTCCAAAAAGAGATTCAAGTCGCTATCTCTTATGATAAAACCAAAATCCCCGATGGATATACCGAAAAAGATATTGATATTTTCATCTTTGATAAAGAAACTAAAAACTGGAAAAAACTTCAAAGGGATAAAATAGAAGCAGGTTCAGACAGAGTAAGTGCAAAAACTAATGGTTTCTCTGACTTTATTGCTGGGATTATTAAACAACCTGAGTCTCCCGATACCTCAGGCTTCACACCAACAAGCATTAGCGGACTAAAAGCCTCTGAACCTTTCGTGGGTATAGAAACTATTGCTCCACCTACAGCAAACTCAGAAGGAAGTGCAAGCACCTCATTTAATATACTCCTTCCTAAAGGGAGAGCAGGAATGCAACCCTCACTCACCCTCTCTTATGGGCACGAAAATGGACATTCCTGGCTCGGTACAGGCTGGAATCTTTCTTTACCTTCCATTAATATAGATACACGGTGGGGAGTGCCGAGATATGATACTCAAAAAGAAACTGAATCTTATACCCTCTCCGGTGAAGAACTCCTTCCTAATGCTCATAGACAGGACTGGGAAGACAGAACCTCCGACAAACAATTTTTCCCAAGGCACGAAGGAGGATTTAATAAAATCATACGAAAAGGAAACTCTCCCCAAAACTATCTTTGGCTGATTAACTCAAAATCTGGAGCTACAACTACCTATGGTGGAAATGGGGCACAACTCAAAGATGCCTCTGGAAATATCGGCTACTGGGCTATAGCCAAACAGGAAGATCTTAAAGGAAATACCATCTCCTATGAATATATTGAGGAAAACGGTGCCCTCTACCCTAAAACCATCTACTACACAGGAAAAGCTGGTGATAAAGGTGCATACTCCATTCATTTTATTACCGAAGGAGGAAGAGAAGATGTACAAATCTCTGGAAGACTTGGATTTAAGCAGGAATTTAATAAACTCCTGAAAAGAATTGAAATTAAATATCAAGATCAGCTCATCAGAGCTTATGAATTTGTATACAAAGAAGGGCAATTCCATAAAACACTCCTCACAGAAATTAAATCTCTCGATGCTAAAAATAACCTCTTTTACTCCCATAAACTCGACTACTACGATGATGTAAAAGAAAAAGGTCTCTTCTCAGATATCCAAAAATGGGAAACACCAAAGGATGACCTTAGGTATACTTTCTTGGGTATTGATGGCTTTTCGGGCAAGCCTACCTTGGCAGGAACATCAAGATCTGAAAGTGGGGGTGTAAACTTTAGACTGGGAATAGGAATACCAGGTATTGGAAAATTTAATGAAAATACCATAGGAGGACACGGAGGAAGTGCCTGGGGAAAGACTGATGCCAAAGTAATACTCCAAGACATAGATGGGGACAATCTGCCAGATAAAATCTTTATAAAAGATGATAAAGTCTATTATCATAAAAATTTATCCGCATCTGGGAAAAATGGATTCTCCACTGAAAGCATACAAATAAATCTCCCTCACTTGGGGAAAACCAAGTCTAACACCTATAATTTCGGAGCCAGCCTTCAACTTAACGGAAAAATAGCAGTAAATGTAGGGTATGACAGGCAAATATCCAGAAGCAGAACTGAAAGCTACTTTATGGATTTTAATGGAGATGGTCTCGTAGATTTCGCGAATAATGGCATCGTTTATTATAATAGACTCATCAATGGTGTTCCTCACTTTGAAAACAGCAGTACTAGAACTCCTTTCCCTATTAATGCAAGCAGTGCTCCTCTATCATCTGGTGGGCACACTTCGATAGATAAAGACAGCTTGAAACTTATCAATCCTCTACACGATGTTGTAAGAACTTGGACAGCTCCCCATTCTGGATTTATTAAAATTAAACATCAATATAAACTCTTAGAAAACTATTCTCAAGAAAGACAAAAATATAAGAAAAATGATGGCTCCCCAAAAGCTGATGGAGTAAGATTATTTGTACAGCACAAAGACTCCCTTCTTTGGAAAGAAGATATCTCAGCAGATGACTACACCCTAAAAACCAGAAAAGATTCTCTCCAAATAGAAAAAGGAGAAACTCTATTTTTCAGACTATCCTCAAAATATGATGGCAATTATGACCTCACTTCTTGGACGCAGCAAATATCCTACTCACTAATCAACGACCAAAAAGACTATAATGGTCTCGACTTAAAAAACTACTCATCCGTTAGCGATAGCCTTTCTTCAGCCGTTAAAGTTTATACATTTACAGAAACTTCTCAGCCTAAGCTCAAAGGAATATTCAAGAAAAAAAGAACTACCGATAAAGTTATTCTAAGGATTAATAAATACGATATTACCTTTGAACAAAAAACAACCCTCTTTGAAAGAGTATTTTCAGATGATGAAGGCTCTCTGGATATAAGTTCCCTTAATATAGGCTCTTTCGAAGCTGGAGAGTCTATAGAAATCAGAGTTGACAGCCCTACTGAAATCAATTGGCAAGACATTAATTTCACTCCAGAAATCTCTTTTTCCTCTTCATCTAATCAAAATCAAAAAACATCAGTAAAACTTAATGTTAACTTCGGTATATTTAATAAAGTTGATGAGCACTATTTCCCTGTTCTTGTAACGCCTCAGCAAAAAGGAAAACTTAGGCTTTCCTTAGATATTCCTGATACAGCGCTACTCTCTAGCCTTGAGGGAGAAGTACTCCTCTCCGCTAAGCAAAACGGGAAGGTAATGTCTCGCCGTAAATATTCTATTAATAACGGTAACATTTCTAATATTACTCCCCCACAGGAAATCATTAGAGACTCTATCGTAGCAAATAAAGATTTGTTTTTAGAAGTAAGTATTTGGAACAAAAACAAAGATAAAAGCATTGCCAGAATACTTAAAAACAATGAAATAGCTATTAATCTCCAAATTAAAGACTCTATTAAAATCCCGAGTAACGACCCTCGTTATCCAAATGAGAAATATGAAATCATTACTACAGAGCAAAAACACAAAAAATATGCTATCTATGAGCCTTTTGAAGAACCATACACCCAAACTCTCTTTGGAAAAGAATTCCGAAACTGGGGCTCTTTCATACTCAATGGTACCTTGGCTAATGAGATTATCGATAGAACAAGGCTCACCGACCACAAAGGAAACTATAACGATACAGATGATGGAAAACCTAATATAGACGAAAATAACCCTAATATAGATTCCAACTCTGGAATGGAAACCTCCAAAGCCTACTTTATAAGAACTACGGCTAACTATCCTCTAAAAAAACACTTTGGACTTGAAGATGACATCTTTGTAGCACCAGAGCTAATGTCACCATCCAGATTAGGAGAAAATGACCTTGAACAGTACCTTGACTTCTCCCTCCCCAATATCCAAGGAGGAATGGGGCTTGCTCTCGCAATGATTAATGAAAGCAAAAGTCATTCTTTCTCAAGTGATAATTTAAACGCATCTCATTCATTAGGCGATGCTTTCGTTACCCAAACAATGGCTGACCTCAATGGCGATAGATTTCCCGATTTTATCCGCGGAAATAATGTACAGTTTACCGCTCCAAAAGGAAATCTCTCCTCGCAAACAACCAATATTGGCAACTTTGCTTCATCTAAGACCACTACTACTGGTAAATCTTTTAATGGCGGTTTCCAGCATGGAGAGCCCAAATCCTCTCTCATCACTGTAAATTATAAATCTTCAGGTAACCAAGACGCCTATAAGGCAAAAAACTCAGTCTCTATATCCGGAGGGCTATCTGAAGGGAATGACCATTCGGAATACACCCACACCGATATTAATGGTGATGGGCTTGCCGACCGTATCTCTCAAAATAATGTGAGCTATAACTTAGGGTATTCCTTCTCTCAAAATAAAGAAATTAATCTTCAAAAAATTAATGCTGGACATACATTTAATTTTTCTGCTGGATTAGGATACTCCGCCTATGCCGGTTCCTTTAAAGGTGGGCTCAACTATACCCGATCTAAGAACCAAATGCAAAACCAGCTCTTAGACCTTACAGGAGATGGGCTTGTAGATAAGGTTATCTATCAGGAAGGCACAATCCTCATCTATCCGAATCTTGGAAATAAATGGAGTGAAAACCCCATTACCATCCCTATCGAAAAATCAACTGAAAGCGTATCTGTAAGTTATGGTGGTAGTGCTGATTTCTCTATTCCTTTTAGTCTGTGGTTTATTAGATTCAGCATTACTGCAGGAGGGTCATACGGTACAAATACCAACCGCTCCGAAGCTACTTTTATGGATATCAATGGAGATGGGCACTTAGACTATATCATCTCTGAAAATGAAGATGACCTGCGTGTGGCACTATCCAATATCGGGCGTACCAACTTCCTCAAGTCCATTTCCAATGCTACAGGAAGTACTTTTGAAATCGATTATTCCTGGACGCCTCCTACCTATCAAAACCCAAACTCTCATTGGAAACTTGCAAAAGTATCTTCATTCGATGGGCATACTGGAGATGGAGAAGACTACTCTATTACTCAATATACTTATCAAAACCCTTACTACGACCGTTGGGAAAGAGCTTTCTATGGATATGAAACCGTAAAACAAGAAGTCTTAGACCCTAAAACATCCAAAGTCCTAAGGTCTTCATTACAGGAGTATTTCAATAAAGACTTCTACCGCAAAGGGCTACTCAAAAAAACATCTACTTTTGATAAAAACAATAAACTCATATCCGAGGCTCACAATGAGTACATCATCCTCCCAGTGAATACCTCCACAGGTAAAGCAGAGACTTCAAACCCACTCCCTACTGAGAATCTCAATATGACAAATTGGCTGATGGCTAATACTCCATCGCTCTTTATAGCCCCTGTAAAAGAATATTCTAAAGTCTATGAAGGTCCAGATTTCCTCGAAACAAGCATTGAAAAATCATACGACAGCCACGGGAACATCATCTCCTATACCGATAATGGTAATGGCACCAATACCTCCAAAATCACCGCAGAAATTGAGTACCACGAAAGTGCTTCTCCTTACTTTGGCGGTATCCCTAAGTCTTTAGAAGTAAAAGACATCTACGGCACTGTAAGAAAACGAACCGCAGACATCCACCCGCAGACTGCAGAAGTTACCCGTATCACACAGTTCTCAGATGCAAGTACCACTTCTTCTACCGAACTCTCGTATGACAGTTATGGAAACCTCTCAAAAATCATTGGAGCTCAAAACTATAAAGGCGAGCAATCTACCCTATCTTATGAGTATGATGAGCCTACCCACAGCCATATTACTAAAATTACTGACCACTTCGGCTATACCTCCTCTATGGAGTATGATTATCGTTTTAATACTCCTGTTAAAACTACCGACAGAAATGGCGAGAGCATCCTCTATACACTTGATGATAAAGGGCGTACCGCTTCTATTCTCGCACCTAAGGAAGCTAAAGCTGGGAAACCTTACACTGTAGCCTATGAGTATTATCCTCTCGAAAAAGTACCTTATGCTAAAACCTTAAACTACGACTCTCAGCATAATGCCAATATAGAAACTTATACCTATTCTGATGGATTAGGTAGAGTAATTCAAGTAAAGAAAACTGCTTCTATATTTAAAGCTAAAGACACTCCTGATGACATCAAGCACATCATCTCTGGAAAGCAAATCTATGATGCTCTTGGAAGGGTTACAGAATCCTACTACCCTACTACTGCACCTATATCCGAAAACTTTGAAAGTGTAACCTCTCCCCAGCCTCCAACAAAAAATATCTATGATGAAAAAGACCGCGTTATAGAGCAAATTCTCCCTGACCAGTCTTCCATCAAAACCCAATATCAAATCGCTACCATAGAACATTTAGGGGCAAATGAAAAAGTGCTTAAAACCACTATTACCGATGCTCTCGGCAGGGCTTCTGCTTCCTTTACTGATGTACAGGGAAGAACCCTAAAACAAGTTCAGCCTACGGGTATCGAAACCCTCTATAAATACTCTGCTATCGGAGAACTACGCTCTGTAACCGATGCCCACGGAAATATTACCGAAAGTTTCTATGACCTGCTCGGTAGGAGAACCAAACTCATCCATCCAGATGCAGGGACTACCACTCTACAATACGACCCTGCTGGAAACCTCATCAAAAGGCAAACCTCCCAAATACGGGAGCAAATGCCAGATGCTGCCATTACCTATCACTATGATTTTAATAGACTTAAAGAAATAAAATACCCTAAGCACCCAGAAAACAATGTGCGATACCACTACGGAAAAGCCACCGAATCTCCAAGCCGAAGAGGTAGGCTATGGCTCGTAGAAGATGCCTCCGGAGGTGTGGAATATTTCTATGGAAGCCTCGGAGAAATCACCAAAGAAATCCGAACCATAAGAATTACACCTACCGATATTCAGACCTACATCACTCAATACGAATACGACTCCTGGAACCGTATTCAGAAAATGGTATATCCTGATGGCGAGGTACTCCACTACCACTATAACCGCGCGGGGAACCTCCAGTCTCTCATTGGGTTTAAAGACCCGGGAAATAAACCTGCAGGCACAAATCCACCAGCAGGCAATGGTCAGCCACAAGATACCGACAAAGAATACATCTACATTAAACAGCAGGGGTATGACGAGTTTGAGCAAAAAGTATATCGGCTCTTTGGTAATAATACCGAAACCCATTATACCTATGACCCTATAATGCGAAGGCTATCCGCTCTCAAGTCTATAAGCATACAAAAGGGGCAAAACCCTATACTCTTCCAAAACAATACTTACTCCTATGACCTTGTGGGCAATATCCTCAAAGTTGATAATCAAGCTCCTGCTCTTCACAACCTGCTCGGGGGTGCCAGCTCATATTCCTATCAGTACGACGAGCTCAACAGGCTTATCAATGCAAAAGGGGCTTTCTCAGGAGAAATCCAGCAGGCAGACTACAGCCTACAAATGACTTATAACAAGCTCGGTGGCATTACACAAAAGGCGCTAAACCATAATCTCAATGGCACACAAAAAGGATATACGCTCAGCTATCTCTATAACGATAAAAACCACCCGAATGCACCGTCTTCTATCCAAGAACTCGGCAAGCCAAAGCCTCGCTCCTACTCCTACGATGGAAACGGTAACCCTACTTACTACGACGAGTTTA
>ERZ773072.1590-NODE-1590-length-11182-cov-4.481172_pt1 | contig 11182 bp, 7 predicted proteins | sample MGYA00580617_ERZ773072 | MGnify/ENA primary metagenome ERZ773072 (study PRJEB29015, sample SAMEA2737970) | human oral metagenome | biome: human oral; feature: human-associated habitat; material: dental | place: China | collected 2122 ... | reverse complement strand
AGTGTGATACATCTTCAATGTACCGGGTTGCCCCATTCGGAAATCTACGGATCAAGTCGTATGTGCCGATCCCCGTAGCTTATCGCAGCTTATCACGTCCTTCGTCGCCTCCGAGAGCCTAGGCATCCACCGTCTGCCCTTATCTGTTTTTGCGCCTAAGATGCTTCAAGTTGCCTATCCACATCCAGGTTGTATACTAACTTATTTGTTTGCTCTACGTTGTTTTCTCGTTATGTTTTTATCAAGTATGTCAATGATCGCTAGAAGGAGCTCCGAAAAGCTCTTCTGGGTCAAAGATCAATCGGTCACCCGATCTAACCTCGTGCTTACGTTTCGCACCTCCTTAAAGACCGCTCGCTTGCTGTCTCTATCGCCAGGGGGCGTTGTTTCTCGTTTGCGGTTGCAAAGATAGAGCAAAACTTAAATACAATCCAAATCTAAACGAGAAAATCTCCATAGAGACCTCTCCCGAGTGCATACGATAAGCAACTAAATGAAGAGGTTACAAGCACGCAAAAAATTTTATCCCAACCCCCTCAATCCTCAGAATACAACCGGTGAAACTCTCCTAAATACCTCCTCCACCCCCCTAGATAACGACGAAAACAACACAACCAAGCAAGACAAGGCAACACAATATACCCAACACACCCATCACTATATACCCAAACAACCAACCACAATATACCCAAACGCGTGGTCGCAATATACCTAAACAAAGCAAGCAAAAGGAGGGCGTTTGGCTTTTCGCTATCTTTGCGTCTATATAATATGGTATAAGCACGCCGATGAAGCCAGAGATAGAAGACGACGAACTAACTACTTTATCCCCTACCGACACGATCGACACCTCTGCAGAGGATCTCCAGGAAGAGACCTCTCCGGAGGATAGCATCCAGCCCTATCAAGAGGGACTACCCTATCGTCCCGAGCTGAGCAACCTATCCCGGATGTACCGCACGTGGTTCTTGGACTACGCCTCCTATGTGATCCTCGAGCGTGCCGTACCGCACATCGACGATGGTCTTAAGCCCGTCCAGCGCCGTCTGCTCTACAATATGAAGCGGATGGATAGTGGCAAGCTCATCAAGGTAGCCAATATCGTGGGGGAGACGATGAAGTACCACCCACACGGAGACGCTTCTATCGGTGATGCGCTGGTACAGCTGGGGCAAAAAGGCTTCCTCATCGACACACAGGGGAACTGGGGTAATATCCTCACGGGCGACCCCGCAGCTGCCGGTCGTTACATCGAGGCTAAGCTCTCCGCCTTTGCCCTAGAGGCGGTCTACAGCGAGCGTGTCACCCCCTGGAAGAAGACCTATGATGGTACGACGGATGAGCCCGTAGCTCTGCCCGTGAAGTTCCCCCTACTCCTTGCTCAGGGGGCTGAGGGTATCGCTGTGGGGCTTTCGTCTAAGATCCTTTCGCATAACTTCGTGGAGCTGGCCGAAGCAGCCTGTGCTTATCTGCGTGGCGAGGAGTTTACGCTCTACCCTGACTTCCCTACCGGTGGGCTGATTGACGTCTCTCGCTACAACGATGGCGAGCGTGGAGGTAGCCTCAAGTCACGAGCTAAGATCGAGAAGATCGACTCGAAAACCCTGAGCATCTCCGAGCTCCCCGCTGGCAAGACGACCACCACCCTCATCGAATCCATCCTCAAAGCTGTAGAGAAAGGCAAGATCCGCATCCGTCGTGTAGACGACATGACGGCCGCTACGACCGACATACGCCTGACCCTAGCGGCAGGCGTCTCCTCGGATAAGGCGATCGACGCGCTCTATGCTTTCACCGACTGCGAAGTCAGCATCTCGCCCAACTGCTGTGTGATCTACGAGGAGAAGCCACTCTTCACTACGGTCAGCGAGCTCCTCCGCTATAGTGTCGAACGCACGAAGTACCTCTTCGGCGAGGAACTCAAGATCATGCTCAGTGAGAAGGAGGAGCAATATCTCGGCGCCAGCCTAGAGCGCATCTTCATCGAAGAACGTATATATAAGGATAAGGCCTTCGAAGAAGCCAAGGACGAAGCGACGGCCCTAGCGCATATCGCCAAGCGTATCGAGCCCTTTGCCGACCGCTTCCTACGCCCCGTGACCACAGATGACCTCAAGCGTCTTCTTGAGCTACGCATGGCACGCATCCTTCGCTTCAATCTCCCCAAGCACGAGGCGGCACTCCTACAGATCGAAGCGGACATCAAGCAGCTTCGCCACGACCTCAATCATCTCACCGACTATACGATCCGCTGGTACGAGCATCTAGTCACTCGCTACGGTAGCGCTTTCCCTCGTCGCACGAAGGTCACCAACTTCGGCACGATCGAGGTCACGAAGGTAGCCGAGCTGGATGCCAAGCTCTACATCAACCGAGAAGAGGGCTTCTTCGGCACAGCACTCAAGGAGGGAGAGTTCGTCTGCAACTGCTCCAGCCTAGACGAGGTGCTGGTGATCTTCCGTTCTGGGAAGTACTTTGTAGGCAAAGTCGAGGACAAGCGCTTCTACGGTCAGGAGGAAGTGATCTACATCAACCGCTACGTACGTAATGACGAGCGTACCATATATAATGTAGTCTACCGAGATGGCAAGAGTGGATCAGTCTATGCCAAGCGCTTCAACATCCTCTCTGTCATCCGTGATCGTGTCTACGACATCACTCGAGGCAAGGATGGCTCACGCATCCTCTACCTCTCTGTCAATGGCAATGGAGAGGCCGAGAAGATCGCCGTGAAGCTGAAGATACGCAACGCACGCCAGCGACTATTCCAATTCGAAAAGGACTTCTCCGATATCCCTATCAAGACAAAAAGTTCGGTAGGTCTCCTTGTCACCAAGGCAGAGGTACACTCAGTGACACTACTCTCCAAGGGCTTCTCTACCCTCGGAGGACGAGATGTGTGGTTTGATCGAGATATCTTCCGAATCAACTACAACGAACAAGGTGAGTACCTCGGTGCCTTCCATGCTCGTGACCGCATCCTGATCATCCTCTCCAATGGCGAATGCTATACGTCAGACTTCAACGATAACATCCATATCGAGGAGAACCTCCTACGCATCGAGAAGCATCAGCCTAAGAAGCTCTGGACAGCCGTGTACTATGATGCCGAGCAAAAGCATCACTACATCAAGCGCTTCTCCATCGAGGAGGAACAGAAGCGAGAGCTTATCCTGGGCGAGAACCCCAAGAATGAACTGCTTCTGCTCACCGACACCTATTATCCCCGTCTACTGATCGGGAAGAAGGAAAAGGACGGAGAGGTACGCACGACAGAGATTGATGTCGAGGAGTTTGCCCTCGTCAAGAGTATCCGAGCTCGTGGCAAGCGTATCGCCCCCTACCCCATCGACCAAGTGGAAGAGCTCGCACCGGCAAAGCCCTCCCCCACCTTCGAAGAGGAGCACGCTGAGGAAATGGGAGACTCCTCCGAAGAGACTCCCGATCTTTTCCACGAGCTAGACAATCCTCCTTCACCCGAAGCCTAAGTAGGCTCTCACCTCACAGACCTCCATGTTTGACGCAAAGAAGATCCTCCTTCTCCTTGCCCTGAGCTCTGCCTCACTGCAAGCTCAGCAAAGCATAAGCCCAGCCCAACCATCCGCTACGGCAGTAGCAGGAGGTCGGGCTGGGCTCTTCACTATACCCGAGGCACAGCTGCGCACGACAGTCCCTCAGATCCATCACCAGTACTTGGGGCTGGGGGGAGCACTGCTTCGAGACACCTACCTCTCTCCATTACGCTACGGAGGTAAGGCCATCAGCTACATCTCCGAGGTGACACGACTAGGCTACCAACGCCGAGCTGATAGTGTCACAGCAGCAGGTTCGCTCTTCAGCTACCATGGTCGGCAGGCAGATCAGCGCTGGAGACGACATACACTCCTCACTGTAGACCTCGGTCTGACAACTAACCCAGCAGGCAATGCCTCTATCTACACCCTCCAAGGGCGCTACGACTGGGGCTATCTACGTCAGCTATATACTGGGAAGTGGGGTACACTCTCCGTCGGGGGGAGCCTATCGGCTCTGGCAGGAGTGCGCTATAGTACCCGCAATGGCAATAACCCCGCTAGTCTAGACTTCGGCCTCTCCATCGGGCCTAACCTACTCTACAGCAAGCGCCTGGGTGGGGAGAAGCTCCCCATGCTGGCCAAGCTCTACCTCCGATCAGGGCTTCTAGGCACCACCTTCTCCCAAGAATTTGGCGAGACCTACTATGAGCTCTACTACTACTCGAAGCCTCTGAAGCGATTCTCTCTGGCTCACCCAGGGAATGCCCCCGAGCTACAGCTCCTGACCAGCCTAGACCTCCCCGTACTAGACTACCTCACGCTCTCCGTCGGCTATCGCTGGGACTACCGAGAGAAGCGTCTGCATCACTTGCGCTCTGGCTACAGCCAGCATAGTCTCCTCATCGGTGTCTCCACGACACTGCTCCCTCTCCAAGGACGTCGTGTACGCTCCTCTCACTCCTCCAGCTTACCCTTCTGATGCGCCACCTCTTCCCGATCCTAGCCATAGCACTCGCTAGCCTAAACCTCACATCCTGCTCTACCGAGCCAGACTTCAGTGGCGATCCCTATAAGAACTATGATCAGCTCTGGGAGCTCCTCGATCGTCACTACTGCTACTTCGATCTCAAGCTACCCCCAAGGACCTCTTGGCGTGACCTCTATCACAAGCATCGTAAGGATCTACGCCCCAAGATGACCACTGACTCACTCTTCCTCGTGATGACAGAGCTACTCGCAGAGCTTAAGGATGGGCATGTCAATCTCTCCTCGACCTTCGACTACGGACGCTACTGGGGATGGAAGGAGGAAGGTCCTCGCTCCTTCGACCCGAACCTCATTGATGACTATCTGGGGAAAGACTATCATATCGCTGGAGGTATCACCTACCGCCAGCTACCCGAGCTAGAAGGCATCCAGCGCAAGATACCTATCGGCTATATGCGTGTATCCTCCTTCAACTCCAGTATCTCAGACAGCAACATCTCTGCTGCTATGAATCGGCTCAAGGGATGCCTCGGGCTCATCATCGACATCCGTAATAATGGCGGAGGACAAGTCTCCACCTCCGATCGCCTCGCCCAACACTTCATCCGTGAGCGTAGACATATCGGCTATATCTCTCACAAGACTGGCCCTGCACACGATGCCTTCTCCGAGAAGAAAGCGGTATGGATCGAACCTCTAAATACGGGGACTATTTGGCTCAAGCCTACCATCGTCCTGACAAACCAAGGAGTCTATAGCGCAGCCAATGACTTCACCCTCCGTATGAAGGGGCTTCGTCAGGTGCGTATCGTCGGGTGGAAGACCGGAGGCGGTGGCGGACTGCCTATGTCCTCCGAGCTACCCAATGGCTGGGGGGTACGCTTCTCTGCCTCCCGCACCTATGATGCCTCGGGCAAGGATGTAGAATTTGGTATTGACCCGGACTATGTCGTACGTGGGGAGATCAGCCGAGAGGACAAGACCGATCGCTACATTGAGGCCTCTGCTGCTCTTTTGACTCGTTGGATCGAGCAGATCCTCCAGAAGCAAGAGCAGAAAAAGCCCCAGACCCCCACGAACTAGTCTGACCGAATGATCTACCTCTCTCGGCACGGAGGTCTACCTCGCTCACAAAGGAGGTAGACCTCTGACGAATATTAGCTAAGGCATCCCGATAGTTCAGTATAAACATTCTCGTTTATATATAAAAGTCCCCCGCCAAGGTCTCGTCAGAGTTCCTCGGCGGGGGACTATACCATTGAGGTAGATCGACTACTCTTCTTCGGTGCTACGCTCTACCTGCGTCCGAGCTAGCGCTTGCTCTTGACGCTGGCGCTCCACCGCTTCTTCGTAGCTCATGGGGCGCTCTGGGCGAGGGAGAGACTTAGGTCTAGTCGCAGGCACAGCGGATGTACGAATAGCCTCTTCACGAGGCTGACGATCCTCTGGGGTAGCAGAGCGCTCCTCCCGACTAGACTCTTGTGAGTGTGTGGGCTGTTCACGACGAGGCTGACGATCGGGGCGGGGCTGACGGTCGTCTTGGCGAGCTGGGCGTTCCTCTGGAGTAACAGGACGCTCTCCCTGACTAGACTCCTGTGAGCGTGTAGACTGCTCACGACGAGGCTGACGATCGGGGCGGGGCTGGCGGTCGTCTTGACGAGCAGAGTGATTCTCCTGATTAGCCGAGCGATCTTCTTGGTTCTCTTGAGGACGGACAGATTGCTCACGACGAGGCTGACGTTCGGGACGAGACTGGCGTTCTTCTTGACGAGCTGGGCGTTCCTCTGGGGTAGAAGGGCGCTCTCCCTGACTAGACTCCTGCGAGCGTGTAGACTGCTCACGACGAGGCTGACGATCAGAGCGAGGCTGGCGGTCGTCTTGACGAGAAGACTGCTGCTGATCACGACGAGAAGACTTCTCCTGACGCTGCTGTTGAGGCTGCGCTTGGGCGCCTTCAGCACGGTCACGACCTTCGCCGTTCTTTTTCTTCTTGCTACGGCTCTTCTCACGCTGGAGCGTCTCATCATCGGGACGCTGGCGGAGAGAAGTCTGCTTCTCCTTACGAATAGAGCGAAGATTTAGGTCTAGGGCATCGACAGAGATCTGTACCTCCCAAATGCAGATGCAGAGGGAGAGAGCTAGCAGGATCATGCCGAAGCCAAAGACATATCCTCCCAAAGCATCCCACTGCATGTAGTAACAGAACATCGCAGCAAGGCAAACCAAGAGACTACTAGCCCCAAGCATCTGCATGGCACGAATGAGGTTGAGACGCAGATAGAGATTCTTGATCTGCGCTGGGGTCGTAGATTCAGCTTCAGGATTGCTTTCATAGCGCTCCTTCAGGCTACGCACGATAGAGGCGTAGGAGAGGAAGCGATTTGTATAAGCAAGGAGGATCAGCGAGATCGCCGAGAATAGTAATGAAGGGGTAGTTAGGTTCAGTTCGTTCATAGGACCTAATGAATAGGGGTTAATAAGGGGATGGGCTAATAGCGACTAGCTAGTCGCTCAGCCAAACGGCGGTGAATGATCGAGGCTAGGAAGTGCTTGGTGACGGTGATGTCAATCTCCTTGCCTAGTTCACCTGCGATAGAGGCGACCTTGCCATCCTTGAATCCACAGGGGTTGATCAAGTGGAAAGGTGCTAGGTCGGTGTTTACATTGAGAGCGAAACCATGCATCGTGATGTAGCGAGAACTCTTTACTCCAATAGCACAGATCTTACGCTCGGAGGCTGGCTGTCCGACATCAAGCCAAACACCCGTAGCGCCCTCCTTGAGCCCAGCACTAATACCGTAGAACTGTAAGAGCTCAATCACAGACTGCTCTAAAAGCTCAATATAAGCCTTCAGACCAAGACCGAAACGCTCCAAGTCTAAGATAGGATAGCCCGTGATCTGACCTGGCCCATGGTAGGTGACGTCACCTCCTCGCTCTACAGTAAAGTAGTCGTAGCCTTGCTCTCGGAGGAAATCCTCACTCATCAGCATATTGGCACTATCCGCATGCTTACCAAGCGTAAAGACGGGATTATGCTCACAAAATAGGAGGAAGCTCTTCGTAGGACGACCAGCGAACTTAGCATCAAGCTGAGTTTGGAAGAGCTCCTTCTGCATCGCCCAAGCATCAGCGTAAGCGATACGCCCTAGATCTCGATACTCGTAGGGCTCCTCGTAGGCAGGTAGCTTCCCACGTGTGATACCATCATCAGTCACCTCTAGGCAATCCCAGTCATGGGCAGGCTGTAGGTCTGCTGGAAGCATCTCCTCTAGTTGAGCATGGCTGGGGGCATGGTGTGAGAGATGCGTCAGCAAGGTGAGCTCAGGACGATGCTCGAGTAGTGGTAAGAGCTTCTCCACGTCTACCACCGATTGGTGTGAAGGGTGAGGACGCTGATAGCGTAGGGCATTGATGACGAGAAGGCGTGATCCATCGACCTTCGCCCATTCTTGGGGATCAATGCTCTTCATATCCGTGATATAGCTGACCTGCCCTAAGCGATAGCCTACGATAGGGAGCTTACCATGCATATGAGAGATCGGCGTCACGGTAATATCAAAGAGCTCAAAGGAGCTATCATCTCCCTCCTCAATAGGACAGAGCTTGAAGCGAGGAGTCCCAGGATAGGGATTAGGGCTGAAGACATAGTGCATCCGCTGCTTCACGGAGTCCAAGACACGAGCTTGCCCATAAATGGGGACTTCATTACGCCAAGCAATGGTACGCAGGTCATCCAATCCATAGGTATGATCATAGTGCTCATGTGTCAAGAGGACGGCGTCTACACGGTCTAAGCGCAGGTGCGTCGCCTGAGTGTGGAAGTCAGGACCACAATCAATGAGAATCCGCTTCCCCTGGGGTGTAACCACCAGAGCAGAGGTACGCAGACGATGATCATAGGGATTAGAGCTGTGACAGACCGGACAGCCACAGCCTACTTCGGGGATACCTGTACTAGTACCCGTACCGAGGAGGATAACCTTCATGAATACTTATTACGTAAGATCGTCGGAGAGTAAATGAATGAAGAGCGATCAATCAGCGCAACTCTCCAATACTTGCGAGAATAACCAGTGGAAGCTCTATGAGATATAGCGAACCTCTGGCTCGATGTTTATACCAAAGCGATCACGCACCTCTCGCTGGACAAGCTCAGCTAGACGAGCGATGTCCGTCCCGGTAGCCTCACCATCAGCATTGATCAGTACCAGAGCTTGGCGCTCATAGACCCCAGCATGACCTAGGCGATATCCCTTAAGCCCTGCTTGGTCGATGAGCCAGCCTGCTGGCACCTTGACTCGACCATCAGGCTGAAGATAGTGAGGGGCATTCGGGTACCTCTCAAGCAGTGCTTCGAAAGCAGACGCCTCGATGACTGGGTTCATAAAGAAACTACCAGCATTCCCGACTTCTGCAGGATCGGGTAGCTTGCTTCTGCGAATGGCGATGACCGTCTGACGAATATCCTCTGGACTCGGATCCGAGGTATGCTCTGCTACACGAGCTCGCAGGTCGGCATAGTCTAGTAGAGGTTTGGGTTCCTTCGAGAGGCGATAGTGGACGTGAGTGACGATGTAGTCAGCTCCCTCGGGAGATTTGAAGAAGCTATACCGATAGTCATACTGACACTCCTCGAGAGAGAAGATTCGCACCTCTCCGGTGCGACGATGCACAGTATGTACCGCTTGGATCAGATCTGCAACTTCAGCACCATAGGCTCCGATATTCTGTATCGCTGAAGCACCCACCTGACCGGGGATCAAGGAGAGGTTCTCTGCTCCCCAAAGCCCCTGACGACATAAGCTGGCCACAAAATCATCCCACTTCACACCTGAGCCGACGAGGTAGTCGACAGTCGTGTCTGTCTCTGCTAAACGCTCCTCGGTCAGGATCCGTGAGTGTAAGATGATACCATGGAAATTGGCGAGGAAGAGCAGATTGCTCCCCTCGCCAATGGGTAGACAGCGACACTCCTGGAAGTATTCATCACGAGCGAGGAGCTTCAGATCCTCTACTGATGTGAAAGGGATGAACCAGTCTGCCTGGGCATCGATGCCAAAGGTGTTATGTGCACGGAGTGAATAGTTCTGTAAGATCTCCATGATGTAGTATACGACCCCGCCACAAACGAGCGAGGGAAGCGGAAGGGCTTAGCGGTCGTTCTCTAGGAGCCAAGCATCCTTGAACTCTGGTGCGAAGCGAGCCTTGATAGCCTCACGGCTAGCTGCAGCTTCTTCACGAGAGTTAAAGCTAGACACGATGACACGGAGCATACCTACTTCATTAGAAGCTAGGACCGCGCTGTAGCCAGCACTCACCATACGCTCCTTGAGGTTACGTGCATTCGTAGGATTCTGGAAGCTACCGACGACGACGCTGAAACGCTTTAGACGAGTAGCATCTTCGCCCTGATATGTAGTGACACGTTCCTTACGAACAGTCACAGGGGTCGTGCTACGAGACTGAGCGACAGCTGGAGCCTCTTCGTACTGTACCGCAGGCTGTGCGGACTGTGTAGCTACTTCACGTTGCTTAGCCTGCTCATAAGCCTTACGATAGGCACTCTTCTTACTACCACAGGAGCTCAGGCTGACGATAGATACTAGCGCAAGGGTAGCTAGGATGATCTTCTTCATATTGACTTTTCGTATTTGTTGCGTATAATTACCTTTCGCAAAGGTAGCAAATTCTTAGTATTGCTTTGAAATCTAAGCCTACTGGATTATGAGACGTCTTCGAAAAGGTCCTCAATGCATATCACGTCGGCACTGCTTTGATTGCTCTTCACGCTATCTATTCCTTCATCCTTATACCATATTATATATACTCGTCAGGAGGCAACACAGCCTCAGCACTCCTCTACTCCTCCTATATCCATACACTTTAAGGATTCATCATCTTGGTACGGAAGTAGCTAGTATTGTGCTTTTTTGTACCTTTGCGACGACTTCTATAGGGGTAGTTATTTCATCAGAAGTAGAAACCCATAGACTATAGAGGCACTCGTGTGTAATTCATAGTAAGTTTAACAAATGGAAAATTTGAAAGAGATCAAGCCCATCGCCGACTTCAATTGGGATGAGTTTGAGCAGGGAGAAGTAGCATGCTCTGCTTCCCGTAAGGAGCAGGAAGCTGCGTACGACAGCACGTTGTCTAACGTCAAGGATCAGGAAGTAGTCATCGGTACGGTCACCAAGATCGGCAAGCGTGAAGTGCTTGTCAATATTGGATTCAAGAGCGAAGGCGCAATCAATGCAGCGGAATTCCGCTACAATCCTGAGCTTCAGGTCGGAGACAAGGTTGAGGTCTTCATCGAGTCTCAAGAAGACAAGAAGGGACAGCTCGTGCTCTCTCACCGCCAGGCTCGTGTCGCTCGTAGCTGGGATCGTATCAACGAAGCCCTCGAGAAGGACGAAGTGGTACGTGGTTACGTCAAGTGCCGCACGAAGGGTGGTATGATCGTCGATATCTTCGGCATCGAAGCCTTCCTGCCAGGATCTCAAATCGACGTCCGTCCTATCCGCGACTACGATGCGTATGTGGATAAGACGATGGAGTTCAAGATCGTCAAGATCAACCAGGACTTCAAGAACGTCGTCGTATCACATAAGGTACTCATCGAAGCTGAGCTCGAAGCCCAGAAGGCAGAGATCATCGGCAAGCTCGAGAAGGGTCAG
>ERZ773072.1589-NODE-1589-length-11183-cov-4.451204_pt1 | contig 11183 bp, 11 predicted proteins | sample MGYA00580617_ERZ773072 | MGnify/ENA primary metagenome ERZ773072 (study PRJEB29015, sample SAMEA2737970) | human oral metagenome | biome: human oral; feature: human-associated habitat; material: dental | place: China | collected 2122 ... | reverse complement strand
CATGTCATCCATGATTTCGCGTATTTCATCGTCTGTTTCACCCAAGCCGACCATGATGCCGGATTTGGTTGGGATGTGCGGCATCATTTCGCGGTAGCGGCGCAGCAGTTCCAGCGAGTGTTTGTAGTCCGCGCCGGGGCGTGCCTGTTTGTAAAGGCGCGGGTGGGTTTCCAAATTGTGGTTCATCACGTCGGGCGGGTTTTTCGCCAGAATGTCCAAGGCAATGTCGAGCCGGCCACGGAAATCGGGCACGAGGATTTCAATTTTGGTGTTGGGGCTGGTTTTGCGGATTTCGTTGATGCAGTCGGCAAAATGCTGTGCGCCGCCGTCGCGCAAATCGTCCCGGTCCACGGAGGTGATGACGACGTATTTCAACTTCATGGCGGCCACGGATTCAGCTAGGTTTTTCGGCTCGTCTTTGTCCAGCTCGTTGGGGCGGCCGTGTCCCACGTCGCAGAAGGGGCAGCGGCGGGTGCAGATGTCGCCCATAATCATGAAGGTGGCGGTGCCGTGGCTGAAGCATTCGCCGATGTTGGGGCAGGAGGCTTCTTCGCACACGGTGTGCATTTTTTGGCTGCGCAGAATGTCTTTGATTTCAAAGAATTTTTGGCTGCTGGGCACTTTGGCGCGTATCCAGCTGGGTTTTTTCAGTTTTTCTTCCAGCGGTACGACTTTGATGGGGATGCGTGCGGTTTTGCTGGCGCCTTTGTGTTTCACGCCTTGGCTGTTGTCCAAGGGGTTGGTTTCGGTGGTCATATCGGGTCTTTCTTTGATGTTTTCGCTTTGATGTTTTCGGAGTGCAGGCTGCATTCATAGTGCGGTTGCCGCCTGAAAATAATTTCTGCTCAAGGCCTTACTTCTATATTCGCCAGCGGCTCGACATAAAGGAAGAAATCTTCCCTGCTGCCGCATTTAATGTGCAGCGGGTCGCCGCCGAGCATGATTTCGCCGTTGCGGATGAAGTAAACGTGGTCTTGCCAGCCGGTGTAGCCGCCGTAGCGGTTTTTGGAGTTGATGCGGACGCACACGGCATAAGACGGGTAGTAGGTCAGCCGTTGGGTTTTGAAGTCTTGGTAAACGCGCAGGTATTTTCTGGGCGGGGTGAAGCCGGCGATTTTGGCGGAATCGGGGTCAACCAAGGTTTCTGCAAGGTGGCGTTTGATGATGGCTTGGTAGTTGGCGGGATAGCGGCCGAAATCTTTGTTGCGCAGTTCGCTCATGTGCAGGATGGTGGGTTCGGGAACGGAAATGCAGCCTGCAAGCAGGGCGGCGCTGCATATTAGGGCGGCGTATGCGGTGGTTTTCATGATTGTCTTGGGTGTTTTTCGTGCTGCGGATGGGCAAAAGCCGTTATTTTAATACAATGCGCCGCGTTTTGCCGCAGTCTTTCCAAATTGGGGGCGCAGGCTGCTGTTCAATGCAGGTGCATAATACGGTCGCGCGACACGGACAGCACGCCGCGCACGTTGTGGAAATGCCGTTGCGCGGCTTCGATGTCCTGCCCTTGGGCAAGGAGGATGCTGATGCCGTTCAGGTTTTTGTATTGGTAGCCGACTTCTGCGCCGTAATCCTTCACGGCTTGCAGCAATGGCCCGCTGCCTGTTTCTGGGTCGTAGAACACAATCAGGGTGCGTTCGGTGTATTGCGGTGCGGCGCTTTGTGGCGGTTGCAGGCTGCTTTTGGCGGCAGGCGCGGCCGGTACGCTGCTTTGGCAGGCGGCCAGAAGGATGACGGGCAGGAGTAGGGGCGGGAATTTCATTTTGGTCGGCTGATAAGGGTTTACCTGAGTGCAGGCTGCTTTGGTTGGATGGGGGCGCGCTGCGTGTTCAACGGCGGCTGCGGTTGCGTACGCAGGCGGTAATGCGGTTGCCGCGCTCGAAAGGGTCGGCCACGTTGGCAAAGTGGCGCGCGCAGGCATTTTGCAGGCCGGCTTGGTCGGATGGCGTATGGTTCGTGCGGGAAGCCGTGCTGCCGCAGGCGGACAAAACGGCGCAGGCCAGTAACAGGGTGGCGATTCGTAGGTTCATATCAGTCTTCTGCGGAGGATTATGGGGTCAATTCGCTGCGGATTTCTTGTAGCGTTTCGCGCAATTCGCTGTCGGAGGCGGCGCGTTTGTCCAAATAAGCGCCTTGATTTTTATTGACAATCAGGCATTTCAGGTTGGCGCGGTGCACTTCCATGTCGTTGTTCAGGTCGATGGCGGGGTTGTTGCCCGTTTCCGTGTTGCATTCGTCGTAGGCTGCATTGAACGCGGTATCTTCCGCATCGGTGGTGCTTTCCGTTTCAGTGGTCGCTGATTCGGTTTCTTCTTCCACCGTTTCCGTTTGCGGCACGGAGGCCGAAGGCGCGGCAGATGCGGCACTGGCATCGCTGGCGGCCGAACCGTTTTTCCCAGCCACCATTTCTTTGGTGCTTTGGAAAAAATCCGGCGCATAACGCTTGATTTGCTCTTGCAGTGCCGGTTTGACCAAATCGTATGTGAAGCTGCCCACGGCCACCGCCGTTGCGCTCAGCGTGCCGACCAGCCATTTTTTTCCGTTTTCTGCCATAGTGTTTCTTTCGTTGTCGGTAGGTAAAGTGGGCGGGTTGTGAACCATCCGTTTTGCGTACGCGGGGCAACCGCACCGGCGGCGGGGACAAAAAATACGGCGCGAAACCGTGAAACCGCCTGAACAAAATAAGGCGGATTTTAACGCATTCGGACGGATTGAAACAGGCTTGCGGCTTTATTTTGCACAGATTTTTTCTGTTTTGGCCGAATGGGCAACAGGCAAAAGTGCAGGCTGCTTTTGAGGATGGAAAAGCAGCCTGCACACGACATTCAAAAAGATGAGCCTTCTTCGCGAAGGAAGGCAGTCTCTTCGGCAGTGCTTTCCCGTCCCAAAACCGCGTTGCGGTGCGGATAGCGTCCGAAACGGTCGATAATTTTCTTGTGTTTCAGTTCGAACTCGTGGCTTGTCGGCGGTGCAAAGCGGCGAAAAAGTTCGTCTGCCTGCCGGTGGATGGCCGCGCTTTCGCTGTGCATCAACGGCATCAGTGCAAACTGCCGTTCCGTTTCGTCCAGCCGCATAATAAAGTCGGGCAGCGCCACAGCATGTTGCGCCAGCACCAAAGCCATGCCGTCTTGGGCGAATGCACGGGCGTCGTTGCGGAACAGGTTGCGCGAAAACTGATCCAGCACAATGATTTCCGCCAGCCTGCCCTGCATATTGTCGCGCCAGTCTGCCAGTTCGCCCTGTGCGGCGCGTTGCCACACGGCAAAAAAGCGTTGGCGGATGATGCCGTCGAACGCATCGGATCGGGCAAACCATTGCTGCGGCGTAGTTTCGCGAAACCAAAAATCCAATACGGCACGATAATCTGAAGACGGAGCGTTCATGATTACAAACCATTCCGCATAATCCGCTGCCCTAATCTTGCCGAAAAGCGGTTAATCCAATAGAGCCACTTCGTTTTGCCAATCATGCTTTCAAAGCGGTTGCGATCAAAATCGCGCCAGAATTCGTCTGCCAATTCGTCGGGCGAAATTTTCAGGTGCGCGTGCCCCTTGCCTTTGGACATGGGTGTGGCGACCATGGGCGGCAGAATTTCAAACACGCAGATGCCGCTGCTTTCCAACTGCCAGCGCAACACTTGCGAAAAGCTGTGCAGCGCGGCTTTGGTGGCGCAGTAAACGGCGCAGGTTTCCTTGGGGACAATTGCCAAGCCCGATGACACGTTGATGACGGCGGCCTGCGGTTTGCCCGCCAGCACGGGCAAGAAGGCGCGGGTGAGCTGCACGGGTGCGGTGAGATTGACGGCGATTTCCTGCGCGATTTCGTTGTCCGTCTGCTCGTCCAGCCGCTTGGTGAACTGGATGCCGGCATTGTTGATGAGGATGCTGGTTTCGGGAAACTGCGCCGCCAGCCGTGCGCGGTCTTCGGCTTGGGAGACGTCGGCGACGGCATATCTGCAACACGCGCCGTTATCGTGCAGGCTGCCTGAAAGTTGTTCTGCAGCTTGGCGCAATGCGTCTTCGCGCCGCCCGACCAAAATCACGCGGTTGCCCGCTGCATGGAATTTTTTCGCCAGCGCAAAGCCGATGCCGGTGGCGCCGCCGGTAATGAGTACGGTGTGTTGTGTGGGAGTCATGGGGTTTCCTTGTTTTGCGGTGCAGGCTGCTTTTTTAGGCTGCCTGAACGGATTGGATTTATTGGCGGATTTTGATATCAGATGGCAGATTATCGATTGGCCGCTCTGTTTGCAGATTTTCATTTGATACATTATTTTCTTTTTCAGGTATGCCAATATATTGTTCATCCATAATTTGCAGAAATTTCCCGTCAATAACTAAACATTGTGAAAAGGCGGTTTTATTTGCGTCGTTTTGCTCCTCTTCATCACATTTTTCGTCCTTATTCTTATCTTGACATTTTGCATTTCTATAATTGCTTACCGATGCCGGGCAGAATACTTTTGTGTTACCTAAATTCCATGCCATATAGCCGTATAAGGCGTTATTACGTTGATAAGGGAGATTAGAGCATTTTTTTTGCTCCTCTTGATCTTTTGGACATTGAAATTTCTCTTTCAGCCGTAATAAATCGGCTTTTTCTATTCCATTCACTTCCTGCGTGCCGTCATTTTTTTGAAAATTGTTGTGCAGTAAATACCATGAAGAATTATCTGGTTTTTCAGTAAAGCGGATAGGAGTAAAAACATAGGAAGGGAAATTGTGTGCAGTAAAAGCAACTCCTACCAATAGTAGTATAACGATGGAAAAGGGAACAATTGCAATGGCATTATTTTTACTTTCCGGGTATGAATACAGATAATCGGAAGCAATATAATTGTTAACAAGCAATAATGAAAAATATCCAAATATTAATAAATATTGCCATTTTTCATTATCAACTCCGTCTAACAATGGGAGAAAAAACAATAGTGATGGAGCCGGTATCAGATAAATAAAAATAATGAGAAAAAAGAATTTCATATTTGTGGGTCTAAATTTTCCATCCTGAAATAAATCTATTAGTATAATTATGATGGGAAGTGATATGATAAAGAGTATTTTTTTTGTAGACGGTTCATTCCACGTCCATTTTGGAAGTAATCGTGTGATTATGTCTATTAATATAAATATTTCGATATAGCATATAACAGCAAAAGACAATATGAAACATAATTCTCTTTTGTTAAAAAGTCTGACCTTAGTAGAATTTTTTGAAATCTCAGGTGGCGATAGTAATAGTAAATACGGTGAGAAAAAACTCATACCAAACAAGAAAACTAGTACACCGATTACAACAAGAACAGCAATTAAACTGGAAGGGTCTTTTATAACATCAGGAAAAACACTGATAAAATAAATGTTTTTCAGGTAAACAAACGCCATCCCGCAGCCGATGATCAATCCCAGTGTAGATACGAGAGTCAATACTTTCCCCATATTTTCTAAATATTTCATATAATCGGGTTTTGCTATCGGAGTGGTTTTTCTTAATCGCAATGCAGTTTTTCTTAATTGCAACGCAATACTTATTAATACATCAGCACGATAACCAGCCTTTTCTGTCGGAACAGTTTCCCTTAACAGATTTTTTCTTAATTGTCCTTTGTTTCGTATTCTTGGGGGCATATATGTCTTTCGGATATATATTGACGGAATATTGAAGTTCGGTATTTTAGCCTGCCTTGAACAATCTCGCGTGCAGGCGCATACTTGGTTTTTGTCTATTATACAGGAGAATACTATGCACCTAATCATTGCTGCGCCGGCCAACGGCCTTATTTTAAAAGACGCGCTCAAAGCGCATTTGCAACACGACCCGCGTATCGAGCGCTTGGACGATTTGTCGGACGAGGCGTTGTCGTATCCCACCGTTTCGTTTGCTGCTGCGCAAAAAATTGCCACAGGAGAAGCCGACCGCGCCATTTTGATTTGCGGCACGGGCATTGGTACGGCGATTGCCGCCAACAAGGTGCAGGGTATCCGTGCAGCCACGGCGCACGATTTGGTGGGTGTGCGCGGCGCGGTGGAAAATTATGACGCGCAGGTGCTGTGCATGGGGCAGAATGTGATTGCCGCACCCGAAGCGTGGGCGCTGGTGGATGTTTGGCTGGACGCGCGGCACGACACGGCGGGCAGCTATGCGCCGAAGTTGGTGGAAATTGCGGCGTTTGAAGGCGGAGAATCGTTTGCGGCGAACTGAAACCGCGTCGGGTAATACAAAAAGCAGCCTGCATTTTAATCATTTGAAGTGCAGGCTGCTTTTATTCGTCTTCCGGCAATATCGGTTTGCGCTGCCACCATGCGGTGCGCTCAATCGGGTGAATCTGCAATGCTTCGTTGCCCAGGAAAAGGTGCAGGCTGCCTTGCGTGTCGGTGCGCAGCAGGCGGATGTTTTGCCGTTGCAGCCGCTGTTGCGTGTCGGGGTGCGGGTGGCGGAAGCGGTTGCCCAATCCGCTGCTGGCAATGGCGGTGTGCGGCGAAACGTATTGCAAAAACAGGCTGCTGCTGGCGGATTTGCTGCCGTGGTGGCCGAGCACCAGAATTTGGCTGTGCAGCTTGTCGCCGTAGCGTTCGATGAGCTGCATTTCTTCGGGATTGCCGCTGTCGCCCATGATGAGCAGGGCGTGTTCGCCGGCAATCACGCGCAATATGCAGCTTTGTTGGTTGTCGGATTGTGCAGGCTGCTTGGGCGGCGTGAGAAATTCAAACCACACGCCGTCCGCCTGCCAATGCGTGCCGCCGCTGCAATGCCGCGCATTCGGATAATACTGCGGCTGCCCGGCCAAAAGCGTGCGGACGGGCATCTGCCGCGCCAGTTCGGGATAGCCACCGTCGTGGTCGTTGTCGTGGTGCGACAAAATCAGCGTGTCGATTTGGCGGATGCCGAGCGCGTGCAGGTTCGGCAGCACGGTTTGCGTGGCTTGGTTGCCCGTGTCGAACAGGATATTTTGCGTGTGCGTTTGCAACAATACCGACAAGCCTTGCCCCACGTCCCAAACGTGGACACGCAACGGAGCGTTCGGCACCGGCGTGTAAGTGGCCCAAGCGGCGATGATGCAGCAGGCGAGCGGTTTCAGGCGTGTGCCGCGCGGCAGCAGCAGGATAAGCGCGGCAACAAGCGCGAGTGCGAACAACGGCGCTGGCGCGTGGGCAAGATGGTATTCGGGCAGTTGCGCGCCGAGTGTTAGCAGGATTTGGGCGATGTGTTCGCCGATATAGGCGGCGGCCTGTTGCAACGCGGGGAAGGGCAGGGCGGAGGCGGTGAGCGCGAGCGGCACGAGCAGCCACGAAAACAAGGGGATGGCCACGGCATTGACCAGCGGGCTGAAAGGCGGCATGGCGCCGAACAAGTGCAGCGTGGCCAAACTGCCGACCAAAGTGGCCGCCCACTGCCCGCGCACCGCCTGTTTCAATCCGTGCGCGTAATACTGCCGCCGCGTTACCGTTTTTGCAGGCAGCCTGCACGCCAAAGCCCACAGCAGCACGCCCACCAAGCCGAACGACAGCCAAAAACCTGCCGCCAATACCGAAGCGGGCTGATACAGCAGCACGGCGGTGCAGGCTGCCCACCACATCTGCCAGCTGCCCACATAACCGCGCACCATCCATGCCGCGCCCAGCACGGTCAGCATCATCAGGCTGCGCAACGCGGGAATCTCCCAGCCCGCCAGCCCCGTGTAAACACACGCCGCCAGCCACGAAACCAACCCAATCCACACGCGCGGCCGTGCAGGCATGATGGGGCTGAAACGCAACAGGAAGCGGCACAGCCATCCCGCAAGCACCGCCACCATACCGATGTGCAGCCCGGAAATGCTGATAAGGTGGTTCAGCCCCAGCGGCCGCAACGCCGCCCACATTTCCGGCGACAAACCGCTGCGGTTGCCCACGGCCAGAGCCGTCATCAGGCCGGTGCCTTGCGGATATTGCGCGGCATTGGTTTGCCAGGTGCGGATAATGTGTTCGCGCAAACGGTTGATATTGAACGGCGGCGGTGTTTGAGAAACGGGCGTGCGCTCTTTGCCCAGCGTGGCCATGCCGTCGATTTGGTTGGCCAGCGCCCACGCTTCGCGGTCGAAGCCGACAGGGTTGCGCGTGCCGACGGCGGCGCGGAGTCTGGCGGACACCTGCCATCTTTCGCCCACATGCCATTCGCGCGTTTGGTAATCCTGCACCAGCAGGCGGAAGGTTTGCCCGTTTTCGCGCACGGCTTCGGCGATGAAGCGCGCCCGGCCTTGGGCATCGGGTTCGGGCAGGCCGGTGATGTGCAGTTGCACGGTTTCGCTCACGGGGCGTTCGGCGGACACGGGGACTTGCCGTGCCAATGCGGCTTCGGTGCGGCAAAGGGCATACAGCACGCCCGATAACAGAAAGGCAAAAGTGCAGGCTGCTTTTCGATACCGCGGAAACGGCAAAAAGCAGCCTGCACTGATAAAACAGGCCAATAACGCGCCCCAAAGCCACCACGAACCGCGTTCGGGCAGAAAAAAACTGCCCGTTGCGCCGATGCAGAACGCCGCCAGATAAACGGTGCGCGGTAACATATTCGCCCGAACGCCCGATTAAAAGCGGCGTTTGAGCTGGCACGCCTGCATAATCGACACGGCCAGTTCTTCCACCGATTTGTGCGTGGTGTTGGTGTGCGGCACGCCGTGGCGGCGGAACATCGCCTGCGCTTCCGCCACTTCGCTGCGGCAGGTGGCAAGGCTGGCATACGTCGAATTGGGGCGGCGTTCCTGACGGATGTCGTGCAGGCGCTCCGGCTGGATGGTGAGCCCGAACAGCTTGTGCTTATACGGTTTGACCATGCGCGGCAAATCGGTGGTGTCCAAATCGTCGGGCGTGAGCGGATAATTGGCGGCGCGGATGCCGTATTGTAGCGCCAGATAAAGGCAGGTCGGGGTTTTGCCCGAACGGGACACACCCATCAGAATCACGTCGGCTTCTTTCAAATCGCGATCGGACACGCCGTCGTCGTGGTTCAGGGCGAAGTTCACCGCTTCCATGCGCGCGTCGTATTTTTCGACATTGTGCACGCGGCTTTGCACGGAATGCCGCGCACTCACGCCCAATTCGCGTTCCAGTTCGCCCAAAAACGCATCGAAATAGCTCAAATGCAGGCCTTGCGCGGTTTTGACGATTTCGCGCACTTCGTTGTTGGAAATACTGGAAAAAATCAGCGGCCGTATGCCAGATTCTTCTGCCGATTTGTTGATGATGTGCACCAAGGCGTGCGCTTTTTCCTGCGTGTCGATAAAGGGATAGGTGGCGCGTTTGAATTTGATGCCGTCAAACTGTTCCAGTAGCGCATCGCCCACGTTTTCGGAGGTGATGCCGGTGCGGTCGGAAACGAAAAAGGCGGGACGGCGGATTTGGGATGGAGTGGTCATGGCAAGTGTTTCCTGATAGCCGGTAAAGGTAAATGTTGATAGGAAAAGTGCAGGCTGCTTTTTGATGTTTACATGAAAAGCAGCCTGCACTTATTTAACAGCAACGCCCTCCGTTGGCCCCGCAACGGCGTTTGCGGCAGTAGTCCATGAACTGCTGCTCGGTCATTACGGGGGCATTGGGATTATTGCTGCGTTGGCGGCGGACGTAGTTTTCGTAATCCGGCACGCCTGCCATCAGGTTGGCGGTCAGGCGTGCGGTTTTCCACCATTTCGCTAATTTACGCTTCATTGTGTGCTCCTTGGTCAGGTGCAGGCTGCATTCCGTCGCGGTACACGGCCGGCACTTCTTTGGCGGTGCTCCATGCGACTTTGCGCGCTTTCAGTGCCACGCGGATGCCATACACGGCCACCACCACGACCACGGCCATGAACAGCGCCGTCAGTCCGGCATTAACATAATCGTTGAAGATAATGCGCGCCATTTCTTCGGCGTTTGCAGCCGGTTTCAGGATATCGCCTTTGTCCAAGGCGGCCTGATATTTGTCCGCATGCGCCAGGAAGCTGACGCGCGGGTCGCTGTGGAACAGTTTTTGCAGGCCAGCATAGCAGGTGACGAACAATACGCCGACAGCCGGTACGAGCGTTACCCACATATAGCGGTCGCGCTTCATTTTCACCAATACCACGGTGCACATAATCAAAGCCACGCCTGCCAGCATTTGGTTGGCAATGCCGAACAAAGGCCAGAGCGAGTTAATGCCGCCCAACGGGTCGGTCACGCCGGTGTGGAGGAAATAGCCCCACAAGGCCACGGCGAAGAAGGTGGCAACTAAGTTGGCGGGAATGGAGTCGGTGTTGCCGAAAGGTTTGTAGAACACGCTGCCCAAATCTTGAATCATGAAGCGTGCCACGCGTGTGCCCGCATCGACGGCGGTCAGGATGAACAGGGCTTCAAACAGCAGGGCGAAGTGATACCAGAACGCCATCATGGCTTCGCCCGGAATCAGGCGGCTCATAATGTGCGCCATGCCCACGGCCAAAGTCGGTGCGCCGCCTGCACGGGAAAGGATGGTGTTTTCGCCCACTTCTTTGGCGGTGTGCAGCAGCGTTTCCGCTTCCACGGGGAAGTTCAGTTTGGTGGTGATGATTTGTGCGGCATTGGCGGCATCGGTGCCAATCAATGCGGGCGGGCTGTTCATGGCAAAGTACACGCCGGGGTCGAGCGATGCAGCGGCGGCCAAGGCCATAATCGCCACGAAGCTTTCCATAATCATGCCGCCGTAACCAATCATGCGGACGTGGGTTTCGTTTTCCAACATTTTCGGCGTGGTGCCGGAAGAAATCAGCGCGTGGAAGCCGGAAACCGCACCGCATGCGATGGTGATGAACAGGAATGGGAACAGCGCACCGGAGAATACGGGGCCGGAACCGTCGATGAAGTGGGTGACAGCGGGCATTTGCAGGGTCGGATTAACAATCACAATGCCCAAAGCCAACGCGATAATCGTGCCGATTTTCAGGAAAGTGGAAAGGTAATCGCGCGGTGTCAGCAGCAGCCAAACGGGCAATACTGCGGCCACGAAGCCGTAAATCATAATTGCCCAAGTGAGCTGGATACCGTCCAAATCGAACCAATGGCCGAAGGAGCTGTGCGCCACGTCTTCACCGAACACGATGGCCAACATCAGCAGGATAAAGCCGACGATGGAAATCTCGCCGATTTTGCCCGGGCGGATATAGCGCGTGTAAATACCCATAAACAGCGCAATCGGCATGGTGGCGGCAATCGTAAACGTAC